>MDSV01207154.1_pt1 | contig 28110 bp, 29 predicted proteins | sample 810851 | NCBI WGS metagenome assembly MDSV01 (sample SAMN05326640, study PRJNA326480) | marine metagenome | isolation source: seawater | place: Atlantic Ocean: North East | collected 2012 | reverse complement strand
TCGCCTCACTATCTTCATAAAGAGATGAAGATCGTCCCCAAGACCTCAATAATTTTGCTTTTTCTGACTCTTTTTTATCATTTACACAAAGCATCCCTCCGTTTCCAGCTCCGTTGATAACATGAGAACCATAAAAACTTGTAATGGACATATCTGAATAAAAACCACTAGATAAATTATTAATTTTTGCACCAAGAGTGTCTGCACTATCTTGTAATATTTTTAGATTGTATTTATCTGCTATTTCTTTTATTTTTGGCCAATTACAAAGACTTCCCAATAAATCTGGTACTAGAATAGCTTTCGTTTTAGAATTAATTTTTTCTTCAATTTTGTTTTCATCTATGCAAAATGTCTTATGATTTATATCTACAAAGTTAGGTATAAGATCAGATTTTACTAAAGATGCTACTGTTGTAGAAAAGGTTAAAGCTGGTGTAATAACTTCTGAACCTTTATTAAAACCCAAAATATCCATAGCTAGATATAAAGCAGATGATCCAGAGTTTGTCATGATACCAAATTTTTTATCAAAAATTTCTGAAACTTTTTTTTCTAGCTCTATAGTTTTTTTGCCCATTTGCGTGGAACTATTTAAGACCTCTAGAACAGCGTCTATTTCTTCTTGTCCGTGGACACTTTTAGCATAAGGAACTCTAATATTTTTCATTTGAATGGAGGTAATTAAATTTAGAAAATAATACCTTTATAATTAAAAAAAAGAAATTTATTCTTCTAAAAACTCTTTCAGTCCCTCTCTTAGCTCTACTTTTGGTTGCCAGTCTTGCAAATTGCCTTTCAAGTTAATTGTAGAAAAATATTCTTGTCTTTTTCTTGGTATGGCTCCTAAGTTAATAAATTTAAAAATAGGAAATCCCGTGATCTCTTCCACAAGAGAAATTAGCTCCATAACCTTTAAAGATTTTTTGGGATTTAAAGAAAAAGATAATAATTTATTTTTAAAGGAAGAATTAATTTTTTTATCAATAATTATAATCGCATCAATCACGTCATCTATATGTATCGGATGAATTAACTGATCACATTTCGATAAATCCAAAAATTTTTTATTTTTTACAACATCTTTTAATAATTTAAAAATTTTATTTCTTTTATCGCCTCTTCCGTAAACATCATAAAGCCTTATTGACGCTACTTTTACTCCGTCAAGAGCAAAATGCTTAATGCATTCTTCTGCGCTGGTTTTAGTTGCTGAATAAATATCTGAGGGATTGAATTCTAAATCTTCATTGAATTGCCAATAAGTGCCAAACATAAATACTTTACTTTTTATAGAAAATTTTTTTACTGAACTACATACCATCGCTGGCAGACCTATATTCGACAGAATAATATCGTGCATGTTACTTGGAGTATCATCATATTCGATAAGTGATCCGCATATAAAAACACTTTCAATCTTGTGATTTGTTAATATATTCTTTAAATCAGTTAGAAAAAGGTTTAATTTGTTTGGACGAAAACTTAGCGAAATAACTTCTTGTTCGTTTTTTGAAAGTCTATTAGTTAAATTTTCTCCAAGAAAACTTTTTTTTCCGATAATTAAATTTGTTTTTTTTTCTTGAGAAGTCATATCAATTTTTTAGTTAACTAAAATAGAGCTAATGAGTATAAATTTTCAGAATTTATTTAAATATTTATCAATTTGCTTGCTTGTTAGATCTTCAATATGTTTGCCTTTTTCAAAGGCAATATACCATTCCATTAATTCATTTAAAGTTTCTTCAATGCTCATTCTAGTAGACCAATTAAGCTTATCTTTAGCTTTCGTACAATCCAAACTCAAATAAGAAGCTTCATACGGGTGTTGGCTTTGATCTAATTCCCAATCTACATTAGAAGGCCATATACTTTTTAGATAATCAGCGATCCATTCTACAGTTTTTATATTTTCTTCTTGCGATCCAAAATTCCATGCTCCTGAGAAATCTTCATTTTTTGAAAAAAAAAGTTTCTCAGCTAAAACTAAATATCCATGTAGCGGCTCTAAAACAAATTGCCAAGGTCTAACGGCTTTGGGATATCTTATGATAGGTTTTTCTCCTTTTAAAAAATTAATTATTAAATCTGGTATTAACCTATCAGATGACCAATCTCCCCCGCCTATAACATTTCCTGCCCTGACGCTAGCAAGCTTAATATCTTTGTAACTACTATTTTTTGAATCAAAAAATGAATCTCTGTAACATGAAGTGATTAATTCAGAACACCCTTTGCTATTACTATATGGATCTGAACCTCCTAAGGGAGCATCTTCGTTAAAAGATAAAACTTCGTCTCTATTTTCATAGCATTTATCACTTGTTACATTAATTGCAGCAGAAATATGTTTACATTCTTTAATTCCATCAAAAAAATTAACTGTACCCATAATATTTGTAGAGTAAGTTTCATAAGGATTAATATACGATTTTTTTACTAGTGCTTGAGCAGCTAAGTGAAAAGCTATTTCACAATCAGATTCTTTGATAGATTTCAAAAAAAAATCTCTGTCTCTAATGTCTCCAAAGATACAATTTGTAGAGTTTTCTAAATTAAGAGATTTAAATAAGTTATTTCCTTTTTCAGGTGGAAGTGCATATCCAATAACTTCTGCCCCCATTTTTTTCAACCAAAATGAAAGCCAGCTTCCCTTGAATCCAGTATTACCAGATATGAATACTTTTTTTTTGTTCCAAAAATCCGAATTAATATTCACCATACTTTCCACGGCGCTTTTTTTGATTTCCATAGACCATCAAGATAATTTTTATCTCTCAAAGTATCCATTGGTTGCCAAAAACTGTTGTGGAAATAGGCTTTCATGTTTCCCTCTGAAGCTAGTTTTTCCATAGGGCCTTGCTCCCAAATCGTTGAATCATTTTTTATATAAGCAAGAACTTCATATGAAAGCACAAAAAAACCTCCATTAATCCAAGACCCATCTCCTTCTGGTTTTTCTTTAAAATTTAAGATTTTATCTTCTTTTATTTCTAGGGCTCCAAATCTTGCTGGCGGCTGAACAGCAGTTGTGGTTGCAAGACTATTTGAGGATTTATGAAAAGATATTAACTTATTTACGTCTATATTAGATAAGCCATCGCCATAAGTAAGGCAGAAATCTTCATTTTTATCTAAATATTCTTTCACTCTTTTAATCCTTCCTCCAGTCATAGTTTCTTCTCCTGTGTCAACTAAAGTAACTTTCCATGGTTCAGAATAATTTGTATGAGTGGTCATTTTGTTGTTGTTCAAATCAAATGAAACATCTGACATATGCAGAAAGTAATTAGCAAAATACTCTTTTATTAAATAGCCTTTATATCCGCAACAAATAATGAAATCATTAAGCCCATAAAAAGAATAAGTTTTCATTATGTGCCATAAAATTGGTTTTCCACCAATCTCAATCATAGGTTTGGGCTTTAACGAAGTCTCCTCTGAAATTCTTGTTCCTAATCCACCTGCTAAAATTACTACCTTCATAGATTTTCTCTTATATATTTAATATTGGTTAGTTTAAAATTTCCATGTATTGGCAAGCTTAAAAGTTCTTTATCTGAAACCCAAGCAAAACCTTTCTCATTAGCTTGATCAAGATAATTAAAAGCTTTTAATTTTGGAAGAGCTATTGGGTAATGAATACCTGTTTCTACGCCAGCTTCTAAAAGCTTACTCTTAATTACCTCTCTGTTTGATGTTCTAACAACAAATAAATGGAAAACATGTTTTACAGATGAGCTGGTTTTAGGCAAAGTTAATTCATTTATGTCCTTGAGACATGAAACATATTCATCAGCTACAATAATACGGTGGTTAGTCCATTCTTCTAAATAGTCTAATTTAACATTTAATATTGCTGCCTGAAGATTATCCAATCTAGAGTTCCTTCCTTCAAATTCGTGATTATATTTTGAAAGCCTCCCATGATTAGCTATTTTTTTACATTTCAAAAATAAATTTTCATCATTTGTAGAAATTCCTCCCGCATCTCCATAAGCTCCGAGATTTTTTCCCGGATAAAAACTCCAACATCCTATATGTCCTATTCCTCCAACTTTTTTTCCTTCAAATTCTGCTCCGTGAGCTTGAGCACAGTCTTCTATAATTTTTAAAGAATATTCATCTGAAAGATTAAGTAATGATCGCATTTGACATGGGTGTCCATATAAATGAACTGCTACTATTGCAGAAGTATTTTTATTGATTCTTTTTTTTAAATCTTCAATGTTTATAGTATAGTCGTCTGGATTTACATCGCAGAAAACTACCTTAAACCCCATTCTGGAAACGGCTTCAGCTGATGAAATAAAACTATTTGCTGGAACAATAATCTCACTTTGTTTTGGTAAATCTAAGGCCTCAATGGCAATTTCTAGGGCATCAGTTCCGTTTCCAACACCAAGAAAATAATTTACATCTTGATAATTTTTAAATTTTTCTTGAAAAGCTTCTATGCTACTTCCACCAATAAAAGCAGAATCATTAATTACATCAAAAATAGTCTTATCAATATTTTCTTTAATTGATAAATATTGTTCATGGAGATCTAAAAATTTAATTTTCATACTTACTTGGTTAATGATCCTATTTTGACTGCAGGGTTTCCAGCAAAAATACAATTTTCTGGGACATCTTTTGTAACTACTGAACCGGCTCCTACTAAAGCGTTTTTACCTATCTTTATGCCAGGCAATATTGTTGAATTAGCACCTATTATTGCGTTTTCTGAAATGATTGGTCCTTGTAATTTCGATTTTGATTCTAGACGATTTGGAAATTTAGAATTTGTCAAAACCACATTTGGCCCAACCCAAGAATTTTTTTTTAATTTAGAATATTCTGGTATAAAAACCTGAGAATGGATCCTCACACCGTCTTCAATTTCTATATGATGCTCTATTACGCTTAAAGTGCCTATAGACACATCATTTCCTATAATATTATTTTCTCTGATATTAACCTTATTTCCTGTCATAAAGTTTTTTCCGATCTTATTTCCAGAGTAAATGTAAGTTCCTGATCTAATAAGTGAATTTTCTCCAATGTATGTTTTTTCTAAATCATCTTTTGAAGAAATACCAATATAGCAATAGTCTTCAACAACGACATTTGAATCCAGAAAAACATTTTTTGAAATAATAAAATTTTTGCTATTTTCAACCATCTAAGTTCTACCTAATTTTGATTTTTTTGAACAAGAATCGATAAATACTTCTTTTCTTGTTTCTATAGCCTCATATATTGCATTTATAAGCTCCAAACTTTTTCTTCCTTCTGCTCCATCAACTTTATTAGCAGTGCCATTATTTATGCAACTAACAACGTTTTCATAATATGATTTATGCCCGAAACCATAGACATTGGGAGGATTTTCCGAAAAGTTATCTAAAATATCTTCATCGCTTTTCTTCATATCTTTAAAACTCCATGTTTTTATTTTATTCACGGAAAAACCCTCAATAACTACGCTGCCTTTATCTCCCATCAAAGAAAGAGAACCTTCTAAATCGTTAGGTCTCGAAGCTGTTGTTGCTTCAATAATACCAAGAGCTCCACTTTTGAATTTCAAAATAACAGCAGCTGTATCTTCTACTTCAATATCTGCTAGAGCAGTTATAGATTTTGCTAGGACAGATTCAACTTCTCCTAACATCCACTCTAATAGATCTACATGATGACTAGCCTGATTAGTTAAAACTCCTCCATCCATTTTCCAAGTACCTCTCCAATTGTCTTGATCATAGTACGACTGATGGCGAGCCCATCTAATTCTTACTGTACCTAAAAAAATTTTTCCTAATCTATTTTGCTCAACTGCCTCTCTTAATTTAATAACAGGTAGATTGAATCTGTTTTGCTTAACAACGAATAATTTACAATTGTTTTCTTCACATGCTTTGATCATTTCATCAGCATCTTCAATGGTAAGAGCCATTGGTTTTTCAACTACAATATCTTTCTCATATTTTGCAAGATTAATTACGTTCGAAGCATGATTACCGCTAGGAGTAAGGACTACTATCACGTCAATATCTACCTCAGTCATCATTTCGTCCATATCCTTGAAAAATGGAACATTATATTTTTTTGCTAGTCTTTTAGCTTTTTTTAATTCTACATCGCAAACAGCTACTAGTTTTGCTTCAGATATTTCATTGTTTCCCAACAATTGAGAATGTCTTTCAGATATTCGACCGCAGCCAATTAGAGCAAAATTAAGCATCTTTAAATCTTTCGGTAATAATTTGACTATATAAATTTTTTTCTATTTGATTAGAAAGATTATTATTATGCCAAAGAAGACTGAATTTACCTCCAAATCTTTTACAATTATCTCTCAATAATTTAGTTACTTCCAAAACTTTATCATTATTTAAGTTCATATATTTTTTTGAAAACATAGATACTTCCATTGCAATCAGAGGCTTTATTCTAATATCCAATAACTCGTTATTTAAAACGTCAAAAGCTGGATATTCAAAAGAAGTTCCAGCTCTAAAGCCAACTTTATCCGCATATCCCATTGAACTGTCTACTTTTACTCCGATATCATTCAAAATTCTTAAGGTTTTAGATTGATTCCATCTTAAAAAATGCATTCTAGTTTGATACTTAAATTTTATATTTTCTTTATCACAAATTTCTTTCAAAGAAACTAACTCTTTTTTAATCATTTCTTTATTTTCAAAAGAATCATAGCTGGGATGCAATCCAATGTAATGTCCTCTTTCCGATATTCTTTTCATAAGAGAAATAATTGGTTTATCAAATATAGAATATTCTGGATCAAGTTTTTTATTCGAATTTCCACAAACAAAATAAAAAGTACTTTTTAGTCCTAATTTTTCTGACTCACTCATTATCCAATCAAAAGTATTTAAAGGATCATTCATAGATAATTCGTTTTTGGAGATGAAAGAAACGCAAGAGCCAAATAAAGCGCTTTTATAATCCTTTCTTTTGAAAAGATCCCCGGCAATAAACTTTAATCTTGAAGCTGGAGATTTAAAAAAAAAATTACTTGGGTTATCAACATCATGAGATAAATCTAAGGAGTAATTATTTATTTTTAGCTTTTCATTTGGCCATGTCTTTTTAATTACTTGAGACAAGATATCCAACCATTCATCTACAATGGGTCTAAATAGATATCCGTGTTTATCTGCATGTGATTGAGAAGCTGGAAATCTTTTATGCTCATCTAATTCATGATGATAAATTTCCTCCTGCCTAGTCAACTTCCAAAACAACAAACCTAATATATCGTAATTAAAAAAATAATGATTTTCGGATTTATGAATTACTTTGTCGTTTTTTTCTAATTTTTTTGCTCCTATCAAAGGTAAATTTTTTTTTAAAGGCATTTGCCAATCTTTATTATTTTTCCATAATGAATAAGATAAATTTTTTTCACCTTTTGTAAACGTTTTTGAATCTGAAACTATATAAATTCGATTTTTGCTATTTCTAATAGATAGAGAAATTGAATCATTTAGTTCTTTATTAATAGTAATCTTAAAACCATATCTTTCTTCTAAAATTTGCTCCATCCATAAAACTTGTTCTTGCGTGTACATTATTTTTTAAGACTTTTTTTTGCTGTTGCAAATAATCTATAAAACTTAGAGGGAGTTTTTTCAATTAAAAAATAAGGAAATTGTTTAGCTCCAAAAGCTCTAATGAATTTTTCTATAGGTTCTATCATGGAACCCTCAAAATCAAACTTTTCAGTTTTATCTGAACAATATTTAATTGCTTCCCATAGGCAAAAACTTGTTGCGCCACTACCTCTGAGATCTGGATCGCCTCCTCCTAACAAATAATAAGCTGATTTTTTATCCCAGATGATAAATACGCCTGCATGAAAATTATTATGCTTATCTTTTGCCAAAAATAATTTACCTGAATTTCTTAATAACGTCTCTGAGTAAATGTTCCTAATAGATTTATCACTATAGGGCGAAATCATTCCTTGTCTTTCAAAAACAAGTTTATTTAGGTTAATAAAGTCTTCAATATTTGGATTTTCATCAATAACTAAATTATGTTTTTTTTGAGCCTTTTGAATATCGCTTTTTATGTTTGGTTTTATTGAAGACCATATTTCATCAAGTTTGCATTTGTAATCTAAAACATAGGTGTACTTTGTAGTTTGTTTAAAATCTTTCCAATAAAAAGGAAGCCAGTTTTTATATAAGTAATTCCAGCACTGAGAAAATTTATGAAAATTTGGAAGTTTTGAAATTAATTCAGTCATAACTGCCTTATCTATTGACAATTTATTAGAGTCTTTGATATCAGGATAAACAATCCAAGGACCTAAAAACTGAGTTAAAGGTGGCATCTTAATAGTTTTAAAAAAAAATTTTTTTGATATTGAATATGGCATCACTCCAATAATTTCATCGTTTTTTTTTGCTACCACTGCCTCCCAATTTTCCTGGCCAGCTAATGTATCTAACCACCAAGGCTGAAAAAAGATGGGTAAATATTCCTTTTCGCTATAATCTTTATAAAGGCTTTTCATTTAATATTTTTAAAGCCTCATTATAAACCTCATCTACCGTTAAAGAACCCATACAATAATCTTTAGGATATTCTTCGTTTAACTCATCTTCAGTTTTTTTAAAACTATACATTGCATTAAAGGAATCATTTTTTGAGAAAAGAATTTTTGCATTTGAGGATAATGGTTTTGTCCTTGAATGATCTGTGGGCCCATAAAGAGCAAGAAGTTTTTTATTTAAAGCGCTAGCAATATGCATTACAGCGCTATCGTTAGCTATTATCAATTCCGCACCGTTAATTATGTTACATAAATCTGAAAAATCTGATGAACCAGCAAGAATTTCAACATTAGAAATTAAATTAAATTCGCTAGAATTGAGGATTCTTCCCTCCTCTTTATCTCCAACAAGAATTAATTTGTAATTTTTAAAATTATTAATAATTTTTTTTGATAGTTCTAAATAATTTGAAAATGGCCAGTTTTTTGGAGATGGTGCTCCATTCCTTGAAATAGGTTGGAAAACTATGAATTTTTCTGGAAGAGATACGGTATTTTTTTTAAAAGATACAATAGTCTCAGTATTTTTATGATCTGCAAACTCGTATTCATTAATAGAACTATCTAAAAGATCAAAATTAAGTTGTATTTCATGGGTTCCCTCAGTAACAGGAACCCAATTAATATTATTTAAAAAGATTTTAAAAAAAGCCCTTAAAAAAGTTTTTTTTATTGTTTTTTGAAATGGGTTTGTATGAGAATAGATTTGTGATTTTCTGAAAAAGAAGTTTGAACCAAAAACAACAAAATTTGGAGAAGCATCGAATGGTAAAAAAATGAGATCATAATTTTTTTTCGAAAGATTTCTAAGAAGAATTTGTTTTTTTAAAAATGAATTTTTTGGATCAAGCCATATGACTTCATTTATATAGTTTGTATTTGCAAGCACCTTTTCAGCTCCCCATGGTAGTCCGCATAACAAATCTATTTTGCATTCAGGGTATAGATTTTTTATTTCACGAATAAAAGGAGTTTTTAAAATAAAGTTGCCCAAGCCAGTGTATGACGAAATTAAAATCCTTTTTTTCATAATTTTTTAAAAGATATAATCCTCAATTTCAATTAAAGGTTTATCAAAAAAAATTTTTTTATAATCTTCTAAATTATGAAGAGGCTTTAAATATTCTTTAAGAATATTTTTATTTTTAGAAATCCTATCCAAAGTTAACAAATCGATTTTATGGGCTAATTTTTTCTTAACAAATAAATTTAAAAAATTAAAATCTGTCTCTAAGTACCATAGAGGAATGTTCAAATACATTAGCTCAATAGCATAGACTGATTGAGTAAAAATAATAATATTAAATTTGCTTAACTGTTCTTTAGAAAGATCCATTACAAAATTAGCTTTTTTTTGAACTTCTGCAGAGAACGCTTCGTGATCTGAGTTTAAGTCTCCATTTGGTCTTAGCTTAATTGTAATATTCCAATTCATATTAATTAATTTCTCTAAATATTGGGAAACCTGAATATTATTAGCAAGAAATTCAAAAGGAACTAAAACATTTATTTCTTTTTTAGGTAATTTAAAATTTAAGTAATTTTCATAATCAATAGTCTTATTCAAGTGGGGACCAATAATAGTATTTTCATTATTATATTTATTTGATTTATTAATAATGAAGTCTCTCCAGAATGATCCCCATAGAACTAGTTGGTTAGGTACTAAATTGCAAAATTCATTAGGTATTCCATAACCAATCCATCCCGAGTGATAGTCAGTTAAAGGGCCATGCTGATAGGAAAGAGTTTTCTTTTTCAAGCTCTTAAAAACAATCAATAAAGCTAGACACTCTTCTACTTGATCATAAGAAAGCAAATAATTAATTCTTTTATTTTTTAAAAATTTTTTTAATACTTTCACTTCACTCTTTAAATTTAAATATCTTATATTTATTTTGTTTATGATAATTTTGATATCGTTTTCTGAAAAGTAATCTCTTAATTTATTAGGTATTTTTTCTATTAGAATTGGTTCTTTATTTTTTTCAAGAGTATAGTAATTACCTTGAACAAAAGTATTTCTATCAAAAAAAAGCCTCACGAATTCTCTCGGCTTCATTCTTTCTGTTCTATGAAATAAGATATTTTTTTTTAAAGTTTCTTTAATTTTTTTGAATCTGAATCCATCGTATCCATCGTCGTGAATTAACAAAGATGCTTCATTTTTAAACCTGGTTCTTAAAAAAGAAGCTAAAAAATTATATGAAAATCTCTTAATAAAATTGTGATTTTTTTTCTTAAACCTTGTCCATCTTGCTATTCTTCCTACAACCCAAAATTTAGAATTTAATATTTTATATTCTTTATTTTTTAAAAAATCTAAAGTTTCTTTATGGGAAACTTTTCCGACAAAAACTTCCCAAAATAACCATTCCTGTAAGGCAGGTAAAATATAAAAATTATCTATGACCCAATACTCATAAAGTTTTTTTCCTTCAACTGTTTTTAAATTATTAAATAATGATAAAAGTTCTTTAGATTTTTCTAAGTTATTTTCTGGATAAAAGTTTGTAACTTCATTTTCAGGTGAGGTAATTTCTACAGATTGATCTTTTTTCTCTTTAACTAAATAAGTCATATAAGGTTTAAAGTTTTCAACAAAGAGTTTGCTGATTTCTTTTGATAATTATTCCTTGCCCATTTGGCTGTATCCTTATTATCAAGCCATGTTAGATGTAATATATTTTTACAATTAGTTATCCAAATAGAATAAGTTGAAGGCCAATTAATTGAGACGTCGGTAAGTTCTTGAGCAATGTAAATTGACTGAGACAAAGTAAAGCCTTGTTCTTCAAAATTTCTTAAATCTATGAAATCTGACTTTAAAAATTTTTCCCAATCTACTGCTTTTTTACTCGCTAAAATAAATTCAATTTTTTTTGTTTCAAGAGCATATTGGTCTAAATCTGAAATAAATTTTTTTAAATTTTCAAATTCTTCATCATGATTTTTTTTAAACCGTGGCCCCGCTATTGTTCTATCATTATGTGATTCAAATTTTAAACTTTCATCCCAAGATACAGAAATTAATATTTTTTTTACTCCTGGTTTTTTATGCTTTTTTATAAAACTTGCAACTCTTTCTGTATTAACATGAGAATTTAATTTATATCTAAAGCCTTTTGATTTAATATTTTTTTTTGCAGAAAGGTAAAAATAAATTATGAAGAAAAAATATCTTAGAAAATTTTTTAAATTTTTATTAAGTAACAGTTTTTCTTTCTGTTCTGAAAAAAAAAGCTTAAGACTTTCTTTTTCCAAAAATGCTTTAGAAAAATCAAAATTTATTAGATAGTCTCTTTTTATTAAAGGAAAAATATACGGTTCTATTTTTCTCAAAAGATTATTCTTTTTTGGTTTGATTAAGTCGACGTTTTTAAAGGTAGGTAAGATTAAATTATCTAAAATATCATTTAAATGTTCATCAGGATTAGCTGATGAAAAATTTAAGCCCGGTGTATACAATTTCCAATCTTTTTTTATTAACTTAACTTCATAATTATTTTCATGAAAATATTCTAAACATTCAAAAATTTTGCTGGCTGGACCAATGTATGAAAATGTTCGATGATCAATAATAACTTTTCTTTTGCTCACTTTATTTCTTTTGATAATTTTTGAAATAGCTCTGATTTTTCTAATAATTCCTCATATGTACCTGAGGAAACTATCTTTCCTTTGTCTAAAATAAATATCTCATCGAAATTCTTTATACTAGTCAATCTATGAGCAACAGAAATTATAGTTTTTTCTTTTAAAAGATTTGAAATAGTTTTCTGAATAATTTCTTCGTTTATATTATCAAGTGATGCTGTTGCCTCATCAAAAATTATAATATCTGGTTTGTTATAAAGAGCTCTGGCTATAGCTATTCTTTGTCTTTGTCCCCCTGAGAGATTAATACCCCTTTCCCCCAAGATAGTATTCTCTTTAAGAGGAAGCTCTGAAATCAGACCATCTAAATTAGCAAAAACTAAAGATTGTTTATATTTATTTTCATCATACTCTCGACCAAAAATAATATTATTTTTTAAAGTATCATCAATGATATTAATAATCTGAGGGACTAACCCAATATTATTTTTCAAAAAAGAAAGATCCTCAACCAGATTTTTATCTACAAAAAATTTACCTTTATCAGGTTCAATTAACCCTAAAATTATATTAATCAGTGTAGATTTGCCTGCTCCAGACGGTCCTACTAATGCAATAGATTTTTTGTTAATTATTTTAAAATTTATATCCCTAAGAACATTTTTTTCTCCATATCCAAAGATAATATTTTGCATAGAGATTTCCGACCAATTTTTATTATTTGTTTTTTCTATTTGATCTAATTTTTTATTACTTACTTCAAAATCTACTTTTCTTGATAACTCATTTGAAATAACTTTAATCGATGGCTCAAGGCCCTTTAAAGAAATAAAATGAGAAGTAATTTGACTTACACTTGGTAGCAACCTTCTTGCTACGGCTACAAAAAAAATAAGAGCGGGAATCAAAGATAAAAAATCTAAATTCATTAAAAGAGTAAATGATAGAAGACCAACAAGAGCTAAAACAGCCGTAATTTCAATTAATACATTTGGAATTGGAGGAAAAAAAGTTGTTACAGAAAACGCATCAGAAAGTTTTTTTGCATCTTTAAGAAATTTTTGTCTAAAAAAATTTTTAGAACCTAAAATTCTTATCTCTTGCATCGATAGTATAATTTCAGATGCATTTATAAATATGCTAGATAGCGCCTCTTCTCTTTTTTCTCCAGCTCTTTGTTGCTTTGGTTTAATGATTTTAAAAATTAACAAGGAGATTATAGCTAAAATTAGTATCGAAATTAAAGTTGGAAAAGGATAGAAAAATAAAAGTAAGGAGGTTAAAAATAGTGTGACTATTAAACTCGTAAAAAATTGAAGAAGAACAACATAAGCGTAAGCTGTTAATTCATTTGATTTTGTAATGGTCTTAATTAGATCATTAGAATTTAATGATATAAATTTTAGCCATGATAGTTCTGCATAAATATTTATCAAAGAGGATGATTTTTTATATAGAATTTGGTACGGAATAACAGCAGTCATTTTATAAACTACCACTTGTGTAACCGCTTTTAAAATTGAAGCTAAAAGAAAGAATAAGATCAGAAAATAAAGCATATTTTTGCCGAAAGTTGGTAATGAGAAAAAATTGAATATTGCTATTAACGATTGATTTTTAATACCCTCTTCAAAATCAATCATAATCTCCATAAGAGGTATTATCATAGCTAGTGTAAAAGCATCAAAAGCGGCAAAAGTTATTAATATTAAAAAAAATAAAAATAACTTATTTTTTTCTTTTCTTTCAATTATTCCAAACAATAGCTTTACTATAGAGAACATTAAAAATCTCTTGAAATTTTTAAAGATTTAAAGATTTTTAAATCTTCTGGAGTGCCCAAACCAAACATTTTTTCATTTAATTTGCCAACATTATAAATACCAATATTTTTATTATTCTTGATCATTTCGTTATAAACAGGAGCAACATAAAACTCGCCGTTCACTCTTTGATTTTTTTTAATCATGTTTCTAGCAGAACTGCAAAAAAAAGAGCCCTTTCTGAAGTTGTATATACCGACAGTTGCTTCATTTGAAACAACTTTTTTTTCAACGATTTCTAAAATTTTTTTTCTGTCTTTGCTGAATCTTATAAATGACCACTTTGGATCTATATCTTCCATTGTCATGATGAGGCCATCTAGTTTATTTCTTTTCTGATATTCAATGTAATCATCAATTAGAATATTTATCCATTGATCGGAGTTGGCTATCATTAATTCGTCATCATTATTAATCAACTCCTCTGCAAGTAAAACTGTGCAGGCTGCCCCTTCTGTTATTTCTTTTATTTCGATGATAATACAATTTTTTGAATACTCTTTTAATTTAGTTTTTAAATCATACCTCTCGATATGATCTTTTTGACAAATAAAAATAAACCTATGCTTGTTGGTTTTTTTTAGAGGCTTAAGATTATTAATAACTCCTTCAATCATAAATTTTTTATTAATTTTTATAAGGGGTTTTGGATCAGTAAATCCAGCTTTTATGAATCTACTCCCTCTTCCTGCCATTGGAATAACAATGTTTAACATTTTCTTGTTTAGATATTTCTACTTAGGCGATAAATATTTATCATTTGTAGCTCCAGGCACTTTTACAACAACTGTAGTTACATCTTCTAAGACTTTAAAGTCTGTAGTAGTTCCAGGTTTTATTTTAATGATATCTCCATCTGAAAATTCATTACCATTCATTTCAACTTTACCTTTTAATATTACTGTGATCTCGGTAGCTAACTTATGAAAATGAGAACCTTCGTAATCGCCTTTTTTATATTTTTTCACAGCAACCTCAACGTTATCTGTTCTCAAAGAGGAAGGAGAAAAATTTCCCACAAACCATCCTTTAGTCATTTCTTTTAGTTTGAATATTTCAAACATTCTTTTGCTCCATTAATTTTTTATAATCTTTAAATAAGTCAGGCGTCATAAGTGAATGATATTTCTGTGAATCAATCTGATAAGAAATAATTTTTTTATTATCCAATATCATTTCATTAAATATTGGACATAAGTAATACTTTCCATTAACTTCTGATCCTTTTTCTATCATCTGTTTAGTGTATTTTACAAATTGTTTGCCTGATTTATAAAAATAGAAACCCGCTGTTGCATTTTTACTAATTGGTGTTTTTTCAGATGCTTCTATGACTTCTAATTTTTTTGAAAGCTTTACATATGAAAACCTAGGATGAACAGAAGTGAAGGTTAATAATCCGCCGTCTTTATTTTCTTTTTTAAAAAAATTTATAATCTCTTTTATTTCAGCATCAATTATTTGATCTCCACTTACCACGAGGAGAGATTCTGGATTTTCAATAAAGTCAATTGCAAGTAACGAAGTACAAGCAGCTCCTTGCGTTTCTTTTTTTACTTTTATTACTTCTGCTCTTGGAACTAATAATTTTATTATTTTGGTTAAGTGATGACTTAATTCATCTTCTTCTCGAATGATAAAAATTACCTTATTTTCTTTATTTAGTAGATCTTTATAATTATCAATTACTTTTTTAATAACCATTTCTCCATTAATTTCAATAATAGGTTTTGGATAATTAAACCCCTCTTTATAAAAAGAGTCGCTGCTTCCAGCCAATAAAAATAAAATATTCATTAACTTTTATTTGTATTGATTTTCTTTATAAATTTAGAAATATTTTCATAATTTACTTCTAATATATCTTTTACTTCCATGACGTGAGCCCCTGAATCATAAGCTGCTTTTATACCATTTATATTATCTTCAATTATTAAACATTCTGAAGGATCAAAATCAAGTTTGTTTATAGCAAGTTCATAAATTTCAGGATTTGGTTTTGGAAAAGTTATATCATCGGTACTTAAAATAACTTCTAAGTAATTTATTAAATTAGATTTTTTTAACATTAAATCAACAGTTTCTTTTATTGAATTAGATGCACAAGCTAATTTATATCCGTCTAATTTAAATTTGGACAAGGCATACTCATGATGAAATACTGGCCTACATTTAGAAAAAATTATTTCTTTAGTATATTTTTGTTTCAACAGATTTATAAATACATGTAATTTTTTTGGCAAGCCTTGCTCTTCACTTAATAGATTAAGTTTCTTTGAAGTTGGCAACCCATCATAAGTGACTAAGTGATCTTTTCTTGAGATTTGAAAGCCAAAAAGACCTAGAGCTTTATTTAAGGCCTCGTAATGCCAATCCTTGGCTTCGACTAAAACTCCATCCATATCAAATATAATTGCTTTGATTTTACTCATAGAAAAAAGTTTTTGCCTCCTCTGGATAGTCCGTACATAAAAATAAAATAGATTCCTTCTTATTTAGATTTATTTCTTTCAATAATTTCCAGCAGTTTAAATGGTCTCTAGAGTGAAGTTCTGGCGAAACTACACAAACTTTTTTGTTTTGTTTTAAATAATTCTCGATGGTCTTTTTCTCAAACCAATTTCTCTTAAAACTGTCTAGCCAAATTCCATCATAATTTTTAAAAGAAGCGCTTGGAATCTCATACTCACTGTGCCTTAAAAAAAAATTAATTCCTGCTTTCTGATAAGAAATTGTATCTGGAATGGACATGTCAAAAACAAAATAATTTTTAATTCTAAAATCCTTTAATAGTTTTTTTATTTTTTTATATAGTCCATCAGATTTTATATTAAGTGCTAAGAAGCTTTTGCATTCATTTTTAAACTTTTTGATATGAAAGTTATACTCTTCCAAGAAGTTTGAAAGTGGCTGAGAATTTTTCTTTGGAATGTCATGAGAAATTACTATCTCTCCTCTATAATCTCTTAAATCTGTTTCGATGCCAAATCCACTACTTAATGCATTCTTAAGTGAAATAGGTGAATTTTTTTCTTTTAAAGTTTTCCATATTCCTCTATGAGCAATAATTTTTATGTTATTTTTTGGCATCAAAAATTATATTAAAAGGTTTTTTGTTCTCTAGGATCCTGCATGCATTTAGAGCTGCTTTTTCTCTCATTTCAACGAAAGCTTCGCGAGAAAAATAAGATGTATGGGGATTAATAAATAATCTTCCTAATAACCATTCATCATTAGACCTCCAACATTTAATTAATTTTCCATCCTTTGGAGGTTCTTCGGGTAAAACATCTAAAGCAACCCCCATTAGGTTTCTTTTTTTTAAAGGTTCATAAAAAATATCTAAATCTTCTACTATTTCTCCTCTGGAAGAATTTACGAAATAGGAGCCCTTTTTCATTTTTTCAATAAACTCCTTATTAACCATACTTTTGGTTTTGCTGGTTAAAGGCGTATTTATAGAAATAATATCTGAGTTTGAAATTAATTCTTCAGCAGTATCGTATCTTTGAGAACCAAGCATCTTTTCATAACCTCTTTCTTTATACAAATCATAAAAAGCTGTTTTAAATCCTATTCCTTTTGCTTTAATTAAAACACTCCCTCCAATTCTTCCTGCTCCTATAACTCCCAATTTCATTTTAGAAGTTCTTCTCAAGTGTCCTAGAGTATTTTCTTGCCAAAAATCTGAAGTATTTCTTTTTGATAAAGCATCATAGGAAGCAATTCCTCTTGTCATATTCATTATCATCGCAATGACAGTATCGCTTACTTCATCAGTTCCATAGTCTGGCGTATTACAAAAATAAATACCTCTTTCTTGTATAGCTTTAGGTTCAATATTGTCTATTCCAACACCATATCTAATAACTCCTAACAATTTTGGAAATTGAGATAAATAATCGGAATCAATTTTTTTATGCCATACTAAAAGAATAAGAGCATCTTCCTTTTTTTTCGTTATTTTTCCTGAAAGTATTTTTGATTCGATATCAGGTGTTGAAACATAATCTGTAATGTAGACTGACATTTTAATTATCTAAAGTAGTAGCTTTTTCATAGCCTGATTTCAAGACTTCACAATCAACTAAGTACAATAAGTATTTAAGACCCATTTCGATAAACATTTTTTTGGTTTCTGAAGATGTCGCAATTGTTCCAGGAAACTTTCCTGAATCTAAAATTTTCTTTGTAAGTTGTTCTAAATATTTTAGTACCTTTGAATTTTCTACTTCACCTGGAATGCCCATTGATTTTGAAAGATCAAAGAGCCCTATAAAAACTATATCCAAATTTTCAAGCTCTAAAATTTTATCAATGTTTTTTATTGCATCTTCTCCTTCTACATTAATGCCAATCAAAGTATTTTCATTTGCTTTTTGAGTAATTATTTTTGCATTTTTTAGTGAATAATCTCCTGATCGCGTGAAGGGGGAAAATCCTCTATTCCCTAATGGGGGGTATTTAGAAAATTTGATAATTTTTTCAACATCTGAATAATTTTGAACATTTGGAATTTGAACTCCATGCATTCCGATGTCTAATGCTTTTAGAATATCAGCCTCTGATATATCTCCTAGTCTCATTATCGGAGAAACCTGCCTAGATTCACAAACCATTGCCATTTCTTGAGCAGTTTCGAAACTTATAGGCCCATGCTCGGAATCGATGATAATAAAATCCAAACCAGAAGAGCATAAAATATCAGTTACTATTGGAGATGGAATTATTGACCAAGTCCCTATGACTACATCTCCATTTATTAACTTCTTTTTGACGAAATTATTTCTCAGCATATTTAATCCAAGGTATGTGGTCTTTTGTAAAGCCGCGTTCTTTTAACCAAAATTCTATGACAACGTATTGCCATTCAGTATCTATATCAAATCCAAAGTCTATTTCTATGGCCTTTGATTTTTTACCCTGCCATTTAAAAGGAAGCTGACCATTTTCCATATCTTCAAAACAACTTTTCTTCATAACCTGAATAGAAAGATCACAAAAATAAGATGAGCCCTGAGAGTCTCTTATAGATGAAACATTGGATAAGTGTTTTAAGTCTACAAAAGGTTTTATTTCTAAATTTTTATCTACCTTTCTTGCTCTAGCGGGAGAAAACATATCGTATTTAGCAACAGAAAAACAAGAATCAAAGTCTGCAGAAGAACTTAAAAAACTTATGGCTTCATTTAATTTTTCCACGTCAATTGCTGGATTGTTGCAAAACAATAAGGAGATAGTATTGATTTCTATATTTTCTAAATCCTTCTTTATTGCTTCATAAGCATGTATTAGAGCATCTTCAGTAAGGGCATCGGGAGTTGCTAATTCAGCTGGGCGCTTTATATGAACTGCATCATAATTTGACCCTATGTCGGCGATTACTTCACAGTCTGTCGAAACATAAATTTTATCTATATTTGAATATTTTGCTGCAATAAAAGCATATTCAGCTGCAGGTCTTCCAATTATCTGCCTAATATTTTTTCCTGGAACTCCAACACTATTTTTTTTTCCAATTACTAAACCAATATTCATTTTTTCTAAAAAACTTTTTAGAATTATATGTCTTCAGTTAAAAAAAACATATCTAAAAGAAAAAAAATTAATATTTATTTGATAATGCTAAAATAAAATTTTAGTATTTAAATCTAATTAAATGTCATTTGTACACGACGACCAACCTCAAAAAATATATGACTCTTTTAATGAGTTTATATTTTCTTCGGATAGAAAACTTTTTGCTAAATTAGCATCAAAACTTTACTTTACTGAAATCACAAAAAGCATTCCAGGTTCAATTGTAGAACTTGGAGTTTTTAAAGGTTCTGGCTTAGTAGCTTGGCTCAAAGCTCTGGAGTTAAACTCAACTAATCATAAAAATGTCTATGGTTTTGATTTTTTTGACGATGAAAGTCTTGTTAAGTCTATAAATTCAACTGATAAAGAATTAATGAAAAGCCTTTTTAAAGACAGAGGATTTGACCCTAAAGATTACGAGGTTTATTTAGAGAAAATTATAAATAATGCAGGTTTTAATAACTTTAATTTTTTAAAAGGCGATGTAAAAGATACTATCCCAAGGTTTTTGAAAGAAAATCCTGGCTTTAGAGCTTCAATAATAAACTTTGATTTAGATTTAGAAGATCCTACTGAGTTTTGTCTTGAAATGTTATGGCCAAGAGTATGCAGAGGTGGGGTGTTAATTTTTGATGAATATGCTATCAACGAATGGACTGAAAGTAATGCTGTTGATAATTTCTGTAAAAAGAATAATCTAATTTTGTCATCAACCCCATATTTTGCTCCCTCAGCTTTTTTAATTAAAAATTAATAAAAATTAAAGTTTCATCATTTATCCTTCAAGTAAGTTTGTTTGGTTTTAAATTTTTATATTTAAAAGCTTCATAATTTGTATTTTTTCCATAGCCCCAATCAGCAAAAAAACATTTAATACGCTTATCATAGACTGTATCTAAATGTTCAGTTGAATCGTCTATAAAAATTCCTTCCAAACCTTTTTTTTCTTTCATTACCTGATTTATAAGTTCACCTTTAGAGCCAGCATTTCTAACTTCTGCATTTGAATATATTTTCTCTACTATTATTTTATAGAAATTTAAAATTTTCTTAGAAGCATCAAGGTCTTTAGTAGTAACGATGAAGGTATTTTTGTGTTTTTTATTTTTTAGGTTTTTTCCAAAATCTGTCAGCGGATTCATTTTTATCCAAGATTTAAAATCCTGTTCTTGATAAATTTTTCTTGTATTGAAAAATCTTTGCTCAAACAAGTATTTTTTTTTAGAGGATAAACCACCTGAACTTTTTTTGAAAAATTTATAAAATTCTTCATCATCAAATCTTTTTTTATAAAAGTACTCTATAGATTCGTGCAGACAAAAATACTCATAAGGTGGATTTACAAGACCTCTATACTTAAAAAAAAATTCTCTATATGTGTTATTTAAATAAGAAAACTTCTTATTCTTGTAATAGGTTTTTTTCGAGACTTCAAAACATTCTTCTATAGAATCTACTATAACTCCATCCAGATCGAGAAAAGTTATCACAATATTTTCTTAGCTAAATCCAATACTCGAGCACTATATCCCCATTCATTGTCATACCATAAAACTATCTTAATCAAATTTCCTGAAACTTTTGTCCATTGAGAGTCTATAAATGCGCTGTATTCTTGCTTTGCATAGTCAAGCGATACTAGAGATTCTTTATTTATTTTTACATATGAACTTTCTTTAGTTTTTTTCTCAAGAAAAGTATTTAATTTTTTTAAATCTATCTTTTTTTTAAGATTAAGAGTTATATCTGAAGAAGCCACAATGTCGGTTGGCACTCTATATGAAAAAGAAGCTATTTTTCCTTTTAAACCTGGGAGTATTTTTTCAACTGCTGTCATTGCAGTTGTATCTTTAGGTATCAAGTTTCTTACACTTGATCTTCCTAAAGCAAAATCAGTCCAAATTACCCCTGGATTTGAAAAAGAAATAGACGACCCATCAACCAAATTTTGATATGAAAGCCAAGGATGTAATGTTGTCAGTGAGCCGTTTTCAATAATAAATTCTTCATCAATCCACTTCATGATGTGAGCCAATGCATTTGCATCGCAAATACTGCTAGAAAATATTTCATCTTCTGAAGTAATTTCAGAATCATTCACCCCCATAATTATTTCTTTGTCTACATCATTGTTAGAATGAGTTACGATGATTTTTTTTAATTTTTTATCTTTGATTAACTTTTTGCCATCTTTTATGTTGGAAGAAACTCCAGATGAATCTATCAATAAATCTACTGAGTGATTTTCCCATGGTATTTCCTTCAAGTCCTTATAACTGTAACAATTAGATCTAGCGTTATTAATAATTAATTCATTGTTTGAAACGCTTACATCTCCCTCAAATTTTCCATAAGTAGAATCGTATTTAAATAGGTAGCTTAAATTCTCTACATGAGGATTAATATCATTTATAAAAACTAAGTTGAATAAATCATACTTTTGATTAATTTTAGTGATAGCCCTTCCAATTCTTCCAAATCCATTAATTGCAATATTTTTTTTCATTTACTCTTTTCAGTTAAACTTTTTTCTATCAAGCCGCAAATAATCTGTCCAATGGTAATATGCATTTCTTGAATTCTGGGAGTATTTATTGAAGGTACAGAAATATTAAGATCTACGACTTTTTTTAAAGCCTTCTTTTTTCCTGTAAGCATTATAGTTTTGCAATTCATTTTTTTGGCAAGCTCTAAGCCTTTTAAAACGTTAATACTTTCCCCACTTGTTGATATACCTATTATTACATCTCCTTCTTGTGCCAAAGCCTCAATCTGACGAGAAAAAATATTCTCAAAACCATAATCATTTCCTATAGCCGTAATAGCTGAAGAATCTGTAGTCAGTGCAATAGCTGGATATCCTTTTCTTTCTTTTTTATATCTTCCGACAAGTTCAGCAGCCAAATGTTGAGCATCTCCTGCACTACCGCCATTTCCAAATAAAATTATTTTTTTATTTTCTTTTAAAGCTTCAATACAAAGAACCGCAGCCTCTTCTATGACTTCTAAAAGTAAATTTTTAGTTTTTTTTGAAATTTCGATGTGCTCGACAAATTCTTTTTTTATTATTTCTTTCATAATTTTTTAATTTTATTTATTAGTCTAGAAGTGCTTTTACCTTTAATAAATGACAAAATTCTTGTTTTCTTAACGATTTTATAACCCACAACTTCTTCTTTTTTATAATCTCCTCCTTTGACCAACACATCTGGCATTATTTTTTTTATTAAGTTTAAAGGAGTTTTTTCATTAAAAAGCATCACACAATCAACGCTCTTTAGATTAGATAGAACTTTTAGTCTATCTTGTTGACCATTAATAGGCCTGTCTTTACCTTTTAATTTTTTTACTGACTCATCACTATTCAAGCCAATAACTAATACATCTCCACATTTTTTAGCTTCTTCTAGGTATTTTATGTGGCCTACATGAAGAATATCAAAGCAACCATTTGTGAAAACAATTTTTTTTCCCTTGCTTTGAAGTGTCTTTAAATCCTTTATTTTTAAAATCTGTCCTTTTCTTTCAAAACTATTAAGGTCTATCTCTTCTATTATTTCTTCAATGGTTACATCAGAACATCCTATCTTGCTTACCGCAATGCCGGCAGCTAAGTTTGAGAAACTAACAGCATCTTCTATTTTTGCTCCAAGAACAATTGCAAATGCAAGAGCTGAAATGACTGTATCTCCAGCGCCTGTTACGTCAAAAACTTCTTTTGCTGCGGTTGGAAATATTTTTAAATTATTCTCATAAAAACAAATTCCTTCAGAGCCTAAAGTAATTAAAGGAATTTTAATGTGAAAACTTCTTTTCATTTTTTTTAAAATATCTTCTAAATTGATATTTTCTTTATTTTGGAGATTAAAAGCTTCATAAATTTCTTTTTTATTAGGCGTCATTAAAAAACAGCCTTTATATTTAGAAAAATCTTTTCCTTTAGGATCAACAAAAACTTTTTTTGAAAAATTATTTGAAATTTTTATGATTTCCTTTGTTAGTTCTTTAGTAAGAACTCCTTTTCCATAATCAGAAAGAATCACACCATCACAATCTTTGACTAATTTCTTAAAATTTCTTATTAACTTTTTTTCTGTAGCATTTTTAATGTCTAAAGTATCTTCATTGTCAAATCTCATTACCTGAAAGTTAGAAGAAAAAATTCTATTCTTTTTAGAAATGATTCTTTTTTTTTCTAAGACAATATTTTTAGTGTTTATTTTATATTTAGAGAGAGATTTAAAAATTTCTTCGCTAGTTTCGCAATCGCTTAAAACGCTCAAAAGTTCAACTTTTGCTCCTAAAGAAAGTAAATTTCTTATAACATTTCCACTACCGCCTAATGAAGAGTTTTCTGTATTTATTTTTACTATTGGCACAGGAGCTTCGGGAGAAATGCGAGAAGAATCTCCCCAAAAATATTTATCTAATATTAAATCTCCTAGAACAATAATTTTTGGACTTTTTATTCTTTTTTCTAGTAAATTAGTTAGCTTCATACCCTTTAAGTATCTCAGGAAGATACTCCTTTATTCCATCTTCTAAATTAAACTTAGCTTCAAAATCAAGCTTTTTCTTAGTTTCATCTATATTTGCTTCTGTATGAAATTGATAATCAAGATATGGGTTTTCTATATAGTTTATTTTTTCTTTGTTTTTTAAAAGTCTTTGTAAAATATCATTTACATCTTTAAAGCTTCTTGACTTTCCTGTGCCTATATTAAAAACTCCAGTAATATTCTTTTCGCAAGCCTTTAAATTGGCTCTCACTACATCATTAATATAAATAAAGTCTCTAAAAATGTTATCGGAGTCATTAAATAATGTTGGTTTTTTTCCATCTAAAAGTTGAGTTGCTAGTTGCAATATCATTGAAGCTGTTTTGCCTTTATAGAGTTCTCCTCTTCCATATACATTGAAGTATCGTAGACCTACCACCTTTAATTTATTATTTTTTCTTATGGCCTCTTTTGTCATGTTGTCCATCACATATTTACTGTAGCCATATGGGTTTTCAGGACTTTCATATCCAACTGTTTGAGGAGATTTCAACTTGCCATAAGTTGCTCCTGAACTAGCATAAACCAGTTTAGAATTATTTTTTTCTGCTAATTCTAAGAAAAATTTAAAAGAATTTATATTGGTTCTAAAAATTAAATTTTGATCATATTCTCTTGTATCTGAGATAGCTGCTTTGTGAAAAATATAATCAAACTTAGAATCAATTAATTTTAAATCTTCCTCATTAGAAATGTCTCCACAAATTATTTGCCCCTTAAAATCAATTAAATTCTTAAAACTTCCGTAAGGTTTTGAAGTATTTTTTTTTGCGCCCTCTGAAAACTTGTCAAAAACTGTAATTATAGCTTTTGGAAATTTCTTATGGATATAGTTTACGATATTGCTTCCTATAAATCCTGCGCCTCCAGTGATCAGAATTTTTTTATTATCGAAATTAAGCATTTACGCAAACTTAAGTTTTTTTAAAGATAAATTCTTTTATTAATATAAAAAAAACAGCGCTCATAAAACCTAAAAAGGTTATGAAAATGCATATTAAAGATCGTGTGGGACCGCTTTTTCTTTCAGGCAAAAAAGGAGGTTCAATATATTTTACTAAATAATAATTCTTTACACTTGCAACCATAAGTTTTTCTAATTCTTTCGTAATTAAATTATTAATGGAGAGTTTTATTTGTTCATACGAAGTAGAATTAAATTCTTTTTCTAGATATTCAATAGATTTTTTTGCATCACTAATATCCATATTTTTTGATAAATTATTTAATTCTCTTATTGCTACGTCTATTAGAAATCTAGAGAAATAAGGTGATTCATGAATTACGGAAACTTTTATAAAGCCCAAATCCTGATCTGGGTTAATTATAAAAATATTCTTATACTCTTCAAAGCCTTCTAAATAAGATGGTTTCTTTTCTATCCATTTATCCTCTTTATAGATATCATCATCAAAAAAAGATATCTTCTTATTTTTATCAAAGTAATCAAAAGCGGTGAGGTTTGGAAGAATTTCAGGCTCTTTTTCAATCAAGTGTTTAAAAAAAGATCTTGTCATTAAAACCTCAGAAGCATAATTAAATTTATCTCCTCCTGAAGCGGAACTTATACCCACTATTGATGCTAAACCTCCTAAAGGCGAAATAGATGAACTTTCTTGATCTGCTGACATTTGAATTGTTGCAGATGAATTATAATAATCATTTAGGCTCAAACTATAAAATAGGGAGAAAATCGCTGATATCAAACTAAAAATTAATACTTGAAATTTCTTTTTCCATAAAACATTATAAATGTCATGAAGATCTAAGTAGGTTTCTTTTTTTATAACTTCTTCTGTCATCATCTATCCATGGTACCCGGGGCCGGACTTGAACCGGCACGAAGTCGCCTTCGAGGGATTTTAAGTCCCTTGTGTCTACCAATTCCACCACCCGGGCAATTCTGCCATTATCTCATATATAAATATTTATTTTTCAATAAAGAATTTAACTAAATAGTTAATTTACCCCAAATATATCTCTAGAAAATATTTTTTTTTCTACATCAAAAAGATCTTCTGTGACCCTGTTAGCAATTATTAAGTCGCTTTCTTTTTTAAATTTTTTTAGATCATTTATTATCTTTGAATTATAAAATTTATCTTTTTTTAACATCGGTTCGTAAATTATTATTTTGATCCCTTTAGCTTTTAATCTTTTCATAATTCCTTGAATAGAAGATTCTCTAAAATTATCGGATCCTTTTTTCATAGATAAAAGATAAATTCCTACTTTTTTTGGCTTTATTTTAATTATTTGTTCAGAAAGAAAGTCTTTTCTAGTTTTGTTTGAATTTACTATCGCCTCAATGAGATTTTGAGGGACTGAGTCATAATTTACTAAAAGTTGTTTAGTATCCTTAGGAAGACAATAGCCTCCATAACCAAAAGAAGGATTATTATAAAAATTTCCTATTCTTGGATCTAAGCATACTCCTGAAATAATAGATTCGGTATTTAAGTTTTTTACCATCCCATAGCTATCCAGCTCATTAAAAAACGCTATTCTCATAGCTAAAAAGGTATTTGAAAAGAGCTTTACTGCTTCTGCATCAGAAGAACTCATATAAAGCACCTCGCTTTTGTTATTAGAAATTTCTTCCAAAATTTTTGCAAATATTTTTGCTTTTTTACTTTTTGATCCAACTATTATTCTTGATGGATTTAAATTATCAACTAAAGCGCTATCTTCTCTTAGAAATTCTGGAGAAAAAATAACTCTGCTTGTTTTAAATTTCTTTTTTATTTTTTCTGTAAAACCCACGGGAACAGTAGATTTTATTATTATTAAGGCTTTATCATTTAATATTAAAGAGTCTTTAATTACCTGCTCAACCGAAGAGGTATCAAAAAAATTTTCTTCAATATCATAGTTTGTAGGTGTGCAAATAACTATAAAATCTGCTTTCTTAAGCGCTACAACTTTTGAAGATATTCCAATTAGATCTATTTTATTTTTTTTCCAAAATTTTTCAATTTGTGTGTCTTTTATTGTCGGTTTTTTTTTATTTATTTTATTAATTTTAGTTTTGTCGATATCATAAATTTTTACATCATTATTTTGGGCAAATAAGATTCCTAGAGACATTCCGACATACCCAGCTCCGACGACGGTTATTTTTGTTTTCATTTTTTAATTTAATTTACAAGCCGTAGTTATATTTTATAGTTTATGGAGGCTGAGGTCGGAATCGAACCGGCGTGGACGGATTTGCAGTCCGCTGCATAACCACTCTGCCACTCAGCCAAGAATAAAATTGTAGCCTTTTAGAATGTTTAATACTAATTAAGTTGCTCAAAGCTTGGTTATTTTTCTTCTAAAGAGCTCCAGATTTTTAAATAGTTTAAAAAAGATACAAGTGAGAAGAAAGTTGAAATTAATAAAAGGATTAAGATGCTTGTGAAAAAAAGATTTCCAAATAATGGATGCATAAGCAAAAGTGAAAGTGAAAACATTTGTAAAAAAGTTTTTAATTTTCCATATTTATCAGGAGTTATATTTGAGATTTCTTCTCCGCTAGAAACTAAAAAAAGTCTTAAATAACTAATCGATATTTCACGCAAAATTATTATTATGGTCAAAATTAGTAAATAAATATTTCCAGTGTAAAAAACTAAAAAAATCAGGATTGATGAAACCAAAACCTTATCGGCAAGCAAATCAAGAAGAGATCCTAGATTTGACGTTAAATTGTATTTTCGTGCCAAAAAACCATCTAAAAAATCTGACCAAGCTGCGACTGTAAATAGAATAAAGGAAGTCAGATAATACTCCGATGAGAATAAAATAATGACTGGCAAAAAAGCAATCATTCTAAATACTGAAAGAACATTAGGAATCATATAATTATTATAAACCCATGACTAATTCAGATGTTTTTGAATTAAAGTTGCTTTTTTAGTTCCTACTCCTTCCACCTTTTTAAGGTCATTTATTTCAGCATCTTTCAAACGTTTAATCCCACCAAAATGCCTTATCAACT
>MDSV01142725.1_pt1 | contig 28110 bp, 30 predicted proteins | sample 810851 | NCBI WGS metagenome assembly MDSV01 (sample SAMN05326640, study PRJNA326480) | marine metagenome | isolation source: seawater | place: Atlantic Ocean: North East | collected 2012 | reverse complement strand
TAATACGTTTCGTAAATTCTTATATTTATTAAAATTATCATTAAATTTTTTCATAATATTATTTTATTTTTAACATTATTTTGATATAATAAGAAATTATTTAAATATATAAATTATATCAGGAAAATTGATAATATGTCGGTCTCAGTTAAACAATTAAAGGCATTCGTAGCAGTAGCTGAAGAAAAATCCTTTAGTTTAGCTGCTGAAAGGTTAAATGCAACTCAATCAGGAATGTCAATGTTAGTTCAAAATTTAGAACTTACTATAGGTAAAGTTTTAATAGATAGAATACCTGGTAATATGAAATTAACAGATAGTGGTAAGCATTTTTATAAATCCTCACTAGATATTTTAAAGTTAATGGAAAGAGCTTTAATTAATACACAAGAGGAAAATACTGAGTTAAAAGGCTTAATAGAATGTGGTTTAATGCCAACATTCACAAGGTCAGCACTACCTAATACTCTTTCAAAGTTTTTACTGGATAATCCAAAAGTTGAATTTAAAATCACAGAAGCATATTCAGGTGTACTTGAAGAAATGGTAAGGTCAAATAAAATAGACTTTGCTATAGTTCCGTCTGTGAAAAATCCATTAGGGTTAAACATAAACTTTGTTTCACAAGATATAAATCTTTTAGTTAGCTGTAATAGTTCAAATTTTTTGCATCTTACTCCTCTATCTCCAAAAACTTTAAAAAAACAAAATTTTAAAATTATTTTACCCAGCTCTGAAAATTCTCGAAGAATAGCAATTAATGAATATTTTTCTACCCATGGAATAATGCCAGATTCGATTTTAGAAATGGATGCTATGATAGGTACATTAGAAATGGTGGCAACAAGTGATTGGTGCTCAATTTTACCTGCGGCTTTATGCGATTTAGATTTAGATGGAAAAAAAAGAAATTTATCACCAATAGACTCTCCTGCTTTGATTACTGATTATGTACTGATAACCTCTGCCAGTAAAGAATTGAGTCTTGTTACAAAAGTATTTATTGAAAAAATAAGTAAAGAAATTAAGAATATTAGTAAAAAAATTAATCATAAAATAAATAGCTTCAATTAAATGTCAATTTGATTTAATTATTGATCGTAATAATAATATGTGGCTATATCTAAAAAAAGTTAAAAATTATGGTAAAAAAACTATCTGAAACCCTACAATCAATAGCTGCAATTTGGCTCGTTTTTGTAGCATTTACAATTTTCGCTGAAGTTGCATTTAGAAATTTTGGATTATTTCTTGGTGCCGATCAAATTGTTCAAAATTCTGTACCTGCTATAGTTTTTCTTCAAGTTCCATTTGCTATTGTATCTGGGACAATGCTTAGAACAACTTTAATTTACGAATTTTGTTCTAAAAATGGTAAAAAAATTATTAATATTCTATCCTTTTTAATTGGTATTATGCTATTTATCGGAATTTCTGTTGGTGGCTGGACTGATATGATAAAAGGATGGGAAATAAAAGAATACCAAGGTATTGGTGCTATCGAGTTTCCGGTATATATAGTAAGATCTGTAATAATATTTGCATCTGTAATTATTGTTTTTATTTATACTTGTCTTATTTTCGATCACTTAAAAATCAAAAATAATTAGTTCCAGAGATTTTATGGAAATAGATTACAATTTATTGATGATAATTACACTCTTAGGAATGCTATTAGCTATTTTTGCTGGGATACATATTGCTTTGGCCTTGGGAGCAACTGCAATGATAGGCACTTATTTTGTTTTTTACTCAGGTGACTTTTATGTTGATGCCTATATGGCTGCTAGTCAAGTTGGTGGCGCAGCATATGAATTGATTAGAGATCACATATTTATGACAATACCTTTGTTCGTATTAATGGGAGATTTTCTTTCTCGCAGTGGTGCGGCTGCAGATTTGTATAATCTAATAAATAAAGGTTTAAAAGGTGTTCCTGGTAGACTTGGAGTGGCTACAGTGACTGGAAATGCCGCTTTTGCAGCTGTAACAGGAACTTCTATTGCCTCTGCGGCAGCTTTTACCAAGATTGCATGGCCAGAAATGAAAAAAGCAGGATATAATCATAGTTTCGCTCTTGGGTCCATTGCAGGAAGTGCTTGTTTGGGAATGTTGATTCCACCAAGTGTGCTTTTGATTGTATGGGGAATTATTACTGAAGACTCTATAGGTAAATTATTTGTTGCGGGAGTGATCCCAGGAATTCTTTTAGCATTATTATACGCAACATATAACTTAGTTAGAGCAATAATGAAGCCTGAAATCGCTCCAGAACCTGATAAGTTAGGATTTACTTCATCCTTGACTAAAACTGAAATTTATTCTGGATTTTCAATAATTGCTCTAATATTTTTAGTTCTTGGTGGAATTTGGGGTGGTATATTTACTGCTACTGAAGCTGCTGGCATGGGAGCTATTGCAAGCTTTATTATAGCTTTATTTAAAGGGATGAGGTTAAAAGGAGCTGTTGAATCAGTTATTGATGCAGGAAAAACTTCTGCTCCAATTATGATATTGTTAATAACTGCTGGTATGTATTCAAGATTTTTATCTTTATCAGATATTAATACAATTATAATAGACGCAATAAGCTCAGTTGGTATGAATCAGTTTTCTGTTTTACTGATGATGGTATTAATCTGGTTGGTTTTAGGAATGTTACTAGACTCAATTTCTATAATTTTATTAACTGTTCCATTGTTCATCCATTTAGTTCCTGATGTTAATCCATACGCATTTGCAATTTTTGGAATATTGGCAATAGAAGCTGGATTGCTCACGCCTCCTTTTGGGTTAATCGTATATACGGTTAAAGGTGTATTAACGGGCAGTAATGATAATGTTCCCCTTGGTACAATTTTTATGGGTTCCATTCCCTATTGGATAATGATGTTGATTGTAATGTCATTAGTTTACTTGTTTCCTGAACTTGCAAGTTGGCCTACAAAATTTGTATAATGTTTTATTTTAAAAAACTTTTTTTCATGTTAATGTCCTAATATTAACGGAGGATATATATGTTAAATATTTTTAAGAAGTCTATACCGCTTGGTTTATTGATATCAGGTGCAATAGCAACATCAGCTATCGCTGGATCTTATACTCTTCGAGTTGGATCTGGCCATCCAGCAGCTCCCACTGCTTATGTAACAGGCATGAAAAAAACACTTGTGCCTAACATTAAAAAGAGGGTTAAGGCAGAAACTAGTCATAAGATCAAAATAATTGAAGCTTATGCAGGTAAAATAGCAAAAGTTCACGAAACATTAGAAGCAGTTGAAAAAGGCCTTTTAGACATTGGTTCTTACTGTGTATGCTTTGAAACTGCAAAGCTTTTACCTTGGAATTTTGATTATTTTGTTCCATTCACAGTTACGAACTTAGAAACTAACTGGGCTGTAAAACATAAAGTCATTAAAAAATTTCCAACTTTAACTAAAATGCTAGAAGATAAATACAATCAAAAATTTATTGCAATGCAAGGTTTTGACGACTATGGAATAGGAACTGTTAAGAAATGGGAGAAAGCTACTGAATTAAAAGGAGTAAAAGTAATTGCAGCAGGTCCTAATTTACCATGGGTATCTTTATTTGGTTCAATACCTGTTACATCAACACTACCTACTATGTATAATGATTTAGCAACTGGTGTAGCTAAAGGAGTTATCATATTCCCATCAGCCCATGCGGGTGGATTTAAGTTTTATGAACAGGCACCATATTGGAAAGTTATTGGATTTGGAGCTATGGCTCAAACTATAACAACTATTAATATGAAAACACTTAATAAATTACCTCCAGAGGTAGCTAAGATAGTTCTTGAAGAAGCAGCTGTTTATGAAAAAGCAGCGGTAAAAGATGGTCAAAAAAGATATATGAAAGGCCTTACTGATCTAATGAAATTAGGTAAAAAGAAAGGTATTAATGATGCAGTAACTTATTTACCTATTGCTCAACAAAAAATTTGGGCAGAAACTATCAAAGATTGGCCTAATTCCAGAGCTAAAGATATAACTAAAGGTTATAATATGGATGGGGCTGCACTAATGAACGTTTACATGGAAGAAATTGAAAAAACTGGTCATAAATTTCCTGTAAGATATAAAATTGGTGGATAATTATACATAAATATATTAAGAAGGCATACATAAACATGTATGCCTTTTTTTATGTCTAAAAAAAATATAATTATATATTTGTCTACATTATTTACAGCAATTATAATTACTATGTTTATTAGTTCATTCGTAACCTTTATATCTCTAGGGGATAAATCTCTTTTTTTATCAATTTGGCCTTTGAATTGGTTTTATGCAATATTAATTGCTTTTCCAGCGATAATAATTTTTAGACCCTTTTGTCAAAAATTAAGTGAAAAATTTATTACTTTTTTTATAAAATAAAAGCATAATTAACCTAACTTATTCGCCATATAAGAAAATATGATTTTTAAATAATTTTTTTTTAATGTTTAATAAATTAACGAAAGGAGATGATGATGACTAAATTTAATAATATGATATCAAGAAGGCGCCTCATACAGGGTGCAGGAGCTTCATTTGTAGCACTTGAAATAAGTATGATGTCTAAAGGAGCTTTTGCAGCAAGTTGGCCTAAAAAACCAATTACAGTAGTTATAATGTATGGAGCTGGTGGAGGCACAGATACTATAACACGTGTACTCGTTGATGATATGGCAAAAACTACAGGCTGGAACATAAAAGCCATTAACAAACCAGGAGCTGTGGGAGGAATAGCTACAAAGTATGTGGCATCTCAAAAAGCTGATGGTTATACTATACTTGGAGCGGCTAATTATAACAAGTTTGTTAGAGTTATGGGTCATATGCCAGCAGATCAAAAACCTTGGGAAAATTGGATATTTATGCAAGCCGCCAATTCATTAGCAAGTTGGTCAGTAAGGCCTGATTCACCATTTAAAACTTTTGAAGATGTTGTAAAAGCAGCTAAAAATAAACCTGGAGGTATTTCAATCTCAACATCAGGCACAGGTGGTCTATGGCATGAGTTAGCTTTGCTTGTAAGCGATGCAGCTGGAATTAAATTAAAGTTCGTTCCATATAAAGGCGGTAAAAAAGCAACTCTTGCTGGTTTACAAGGGGAAACTGATATTGCTGGCGGTGGTGTTCATGAACATATAAGTTTAATAAGATCAGGTAAACTAAGAAACCTTCAGCAAACAGGTAGAAAAGACATTAACGTTGATGGTATTACTCTGAAATCAATAGGTAATATCCTTCCATCTACAAAACCATTTTTACCATTTGCAGGATGTTATAATTTAATTATGGATAGAAAAACGCCTCCAGAAATAATTAAAATGGTAACTTCTGCATACAAAAAAGCTGTTTCTTCAGAAAAGTTTACATCTATTGCTAAGAAAAAGTTTTTTGATATAGATGTGAAATTTGGAGAGGATGCAGACAAACGTGCAGCTCAATTGGAAACAATGACTGTTCATACTTTTAACAAATATGCTGACCAAATGGGTAAAAAAGTAAAAAACCATAAAGAATTAGGTTTACCAACACCAGAAAATTTTGAAAGTTGGTGGCCTCCGAAAGGATACAAGCCTATAAAAATTTAATTAATGAAAGAAATTAAATTAAATAAGCATAAATATATATCTGAAGATGAAGGAGCAGGTTTAGCTGCTCCTATCATAGACTTAATTTCGTCTAGTCTGTTAATAATTTTATCTTTGTGGATAATATTTGAATCACTAAAACTAAAAATTCCTGATAATAATCTTTTTACAGCTCCTGCTCTTTTGCCAATTATAACGGCATCCTCATTAATTATTATGTTATTAATTATCTTTAAAAAAAGCTTAAAGAGTTTTAGTTTTTTAGAGATAAATAACTTATTTAAAACAGTTAATTATAGTAAAAATCTAATTTCACCAATAATCTTATTTTTTTATATTTATTGTTTAACTAATTTTTCATTTTCTTATGAAATTAATTTTCTTACTTTGGACTTATTAATTGGTCCTTTTTTAATTTTTTCAACTATTTCAATCTCTATATTGTTGTTTATTTATTGGAGAAAAAAAGTCTATATTTGTGTCTTTGTATCATTCTTATGGTCAATTTTTTTATCCATAATATTTTATAACTTTTTTAATATACCTTTACCTGGAAATTAAAATGTTTTTTGAAGCAATATCAAGTCTTATTCAGCCATTACTTTTGTTAGTTACGTTACTTGGTGTCTCACTTGGCATTATATGGGGAGCACTTCCTGGATTATCCACTACAATGGCAATGGCATTGTTAATAGGCTTTACCTCAACAATGGCACAGGACATAGCAATATGTTTTATGTTAGGTGTCTATACAGGATCTGTTTTTGGAGGTGCTATTTCAGCAATATTGATTAATATTCCTGGCACACCTGATGCAGTGCCTACAATGATCGAAGGTCATGCTTTGGCTAAAAAAGGAGAGGCTGGAACTGCTCTTGGTACAGCTATATTTGGTTCATTTGTAGGAAATTGGATTGGTATATTGATTTTAATTTTTTTAATGCCTTTTTTAATTTCTGTAGCTTTAAACTTTAAATCATGGGAAATGTTTTTACTATCAATTATTGGTATTTCTGTTTGCGGCACTATGTGCGCCGGAGAATTACCTATAAAAGGTTGGATTGTTGGATGGATTGGTATTTTAATAGCCATGGTTGGTATCGATCCAATTTTTGGAGTAGAGAGATTTACTTTTGGTAATCCAAATTTTTATGATGGATTTAACTACGTTCCTATTTTAATTGGTTTATTTGGTATCTGTGAAATCATTAAAACACTACCAAGTGAAAACAAAACCCCAATACCTGAAAAGATTGGTAAGTTATTTTTACCATTAAAAAAGCTATCTACTTATATAACTACTGCAATTAGATCGGGTTTAATTGGAACTTTTATTGGAGCATTACCAGGCGCAGGAGCAAATGTAGCATCATTTTTATCCTATGATATTGGAAAAAAAAGAGCCAAACAAAAGGAAAAAGATAAATGGGGTAAAGGTAGTTATGAAGCAATTATTTGTGCTGAAGTTGCAAACAATGCTAATATAGGTGGTTCAATGCTACCCACATTAGCCTTAGGTATACCAGGAAATGCGGCTGCGGCGGCACTTTTGGCTGCACTTACAATGAAAAATATAGTTGTTGGGCCAACTATAGATATTGATCACCCAGGACTTGTGTATTTTATTTATGCTGCTCTATTAATAGCAAATTTTTTTATGTATATTATGGCAATTGCTCTTATAAAACCATGCATAAAATTATTTTCCTTAAGTAGAGGTTTTTTATTACCTCTTATAATTCCAGTATGTGTATTGGGAGCTTACGCAGCAAGACTTAATCTTTATGATTTGTGGATAATGTTCTTTGCCGGACTTTTTGGATATTTATTATCCTTATGCAAATACCCTACTGCACCAGCTGTCTTAGGTGTTATATTAGCTCCAATGGCAGATGAAAACTTAAGAAGATCTCTTATGATATTTTCTGAGAAAAATCTGTCCTATTTTTTTGAACAATATGTAGGATTGTTTTTACTAATAATTTTTATTTTAGTTATGATTGATGGATTAAGAAGATTAAAAAATATATAAAAAATCCTTACTCTTCAATAATAGCTACAACTCTTACGAAACCAGCGGAACCATTTTTAATTTTAAAAGGAAAAGCAGAAACAAGAAATTGTTTGTCAGGTAATAATTCTAAATTACATAATTTTTCTATATGTGAATAGCCACAATACATACCAGCCCTATGACCTTCCCATATTAGAGATGGATCTTTTGTTTTTCTAAATTTCTCTGCTGTATGAACAAATGGAGCGTCCCAACTCCATGCATCTGTACCTGTTAATCTGACACCTTGATCAAGTAGAAAAATTGTTGCTTCTCTTCCAATTCCACATCCTTTTGAAAGAAATTCATTTTTACCATAAAATCCACTTGCGGAAGTATTAACAAAAACAATTTCTAGAGGTTTAATAGTATGTTCTATTCTGTCTAATTCTTTTTTAATATCATCTACAGTAATAATATAACCATCTTCAAATGATCTAAAATCAAATTTAATTCCCTCATTAAAACACCACTCTAAAGGCACTTCATCGATAGTGATTGCTCGTTTTCCATGATCCATAGTTGAGTGATAATGATATGGTGCATCCATATGAGTACCATTATGAGAGCTAATTGTTAAAGTTTCCATTGCCCAACCTTCCTTGTTTGGCAAGTCTTCCTTTTTTAAACCAGGAAAAAATTGAATAATTTCTTCTGCAGTATCTTTATGATTATGGTAACTAATTTTTGGAAGCATGAATTCGGGATCAGAAGAAATACCCTCTTCTAAAGAAACAGACAAATCTATAAATTTTCTCATGTTATATCCTCTAATTCTTTGATAAATTATCTACCCGTTTATTAAAGGGAGATATTTTTATACTCTCCCATACATCTGCATGAAATAAAGGATCATTTTCCTGAAACTTATATATCTCTGAAATATCATTTGCTTCAACCATAAAAAAAGAGCCCTTCATAGTTTTACCGTCTTCCAAAGTCAAAGGGCCTGATATGAGGGTTTTTATAGGGTTTGTCGATAGATATTCTCTGTGTTTTTCAATTATTGACATCCTTCTTGGCAGAGCATCCTCTTTGTCATTACAAACAATAATCCAAATCATTTTTTTTCCTAAGATTGTGATGTTTCAAACTCAGCAATTCTCTCGTATGCTTTTTCGGTAAATTCTGCTTTTGGAGCATTACCCGCTATAACAACCAAAAGAACGTGATCTGTATCTGGTTCATTTTCAGTAATATTCATAAACCTTCTGGCACAACCAGGAGGAAAAGAGACAACATCACAAGACTCTACATCTACTGATTGAAAATCATTTCCTTCATTCCATTCACATCTCCATTTTCCTGTAATAGGCATAAAAGTTTCATTTGTATCATGGTTATGCATTAAAGGGCCTTTTCCTGGTTTACACCGAACAAAACCTAAATTAAAGCCTTCGGAAATATTAATTACAGGCGTCTGCGAATTATCATCTCCAAGAGGTGATACATGTTTTGAAGAACCTTTAGGAGGCTCAAAACCAAGAACATTTATTAATTCTCTTGTACATTCTGGTAAAAGGCTATCTGGGAGACCTTTTTTAGATCCTTTTAAATCTTTAAAAAAAGCAATTCTTTTTTCCATTTCACTTTTTTTCCATACTCTAATTTCTGGCAATTGCTTTTCTTTATTTTCATTCATTTGTAATCTCCTTTTTAATTAATTCATAAACTGAAGCGGTGTCCCAATTATTAGATAAAAATTTTTCTGCCTTGTCATAAATTTTAGAAGAGCCATCAAAAGTAGGCAATGTTAAATCATAATTTTTTATAAAACTTCTAATTATATCTATGTCTTTTAAAAAAATTTTATATGAGGCTGTAGGAGGTTCATATTTTTTGTCAATCATAAGAGGCATTCTTTTTTGCAACATTATTGATGAAGCGGCACTATTTCTTAAAACTTTGTAAATCATTTCTTTTTCTAAGCCGGCTTGTTCTCCTAAATACAATGCTTCTGCTGCAGCTGTATTATGAATTGTTACAAGCAAGTTAGCTAAAATTTTAAATTTCATTCCATTACCAAACTTACCCACATTTATAACTTCTTTTGATAAACTATCAAATATAGGCAAACATTGTTTAATTAATTTTTCTTTTCCACTGGCAAAAATAGTTAAATCAGCTTCATCAGCTTGGGCTCCTGTTCCACTCACAGGAGAGTCTAAAACATCTATCTTCAAACTTTTTAATTCATTTTGAAAGTGAATTTTATCATCTATAGAAATTGTATTCATATCTAAAATAATGATTTTTTTATTATTTGTTTTATATTTTTTAATATTTTCTAATACATTTTGATAAGCTTCTAAAGATGGTAAACTAGAGATGATTACATCAACTTTATCAAATATTTCAGAATATGTAGTTAATACACCACCCAAATTCATAAATTTTGAAATATTTTTTTTATCTGGTTCTATCCCAAAACAAGGATATTTATTCTTTAAAAGATGCTTAGCATAGGCTCCTCCCATGATACCTAAGCCAATAAATCCTATATTCATTTTTTTTTTAATGCCTTTTTCATAAGTTATGTAAAATACTACTATAAAATCAGTCTTCTTGATAGAATCTATTAGATATTATTATTTTTTTTTATCTTAAAAATACTATATAAATATTTATAAGGAGTTTAGATATGGAAATTGGTTTTTTTACAATGCCTATACATCCTTTGGATAAGGATTATAGAAAAACACTTGATGAAGACAGACAAGCATTTTTGCTCGCAGATGAACTTGGTTTCTCAGAGGCTTACTGCGGTGAACACGTAACAGATTCGGCAGAAAATATTACCTCTAGTACTGTTTTTATTGCTTCGTTAGCGGCGGCAACAAAAAATATAAGACTTGGTACTGGTACAGTTAATTTACCTAATTCTCACCCTGCTGCTGTTGCAGGACAAATCGCAATGTTAGATCATATGTTAGATGGACGTCTTAATTTTGGAATAAGTCCGGGTGGTTTAGCATCAGATGCAGAAGTTTTTGGTAATTTAGAAAAAAATAGAAATGAAATGTTTGTTGAATGCATAGATATGATTCTCGAAATTTGGAAGAGAGAGGCACCCTACTCTATTAAAGGTAAGTACTGGGAAGTAACTACAGAAAAAACACAGATGACAGATATTGGACAAGGAATTATGCCTAAACCTCTTCAAAAACCATATCCACCAATAATTTGTACTGTTGTCGCCCCATATTCAAAGGGTATTACAGCAGCGGCAGCAAGAGGTTGGAAACCCATTTCTGCTAATTTTTTATTACCTAAATGGGTAAAAACACATTGGCCAGGCTACGCAGATGGTTGTAGCCAAGCAAATGAAGAAGCAAATCCCTTTGATTGGCGAATAGCAAAGTCAATATTTGTATGTAATGATAGAAAAAAAGCTGAAGAATATGCTCTTGGAAACAATAGTCCATATGTTTTTTATTACAAACAACTTTTAACAAAAATGTTAAAACATGGAAGGGCCAATTTGTTCAAAGAAGATCAGAATATGTCTGATGATGAATTAAGACTTGATGATATTTGTAAAAAATTAATACTTTATGGTACTCCTGATGAGGTTACAGATAAACTATTAGCTTTTAGAGAGGAAGTTGGTGAATTTGGAACGCTTCTTTATGCTGGGCATGATTGGCAGGATGTGGAATTAGCAAGAGAATCCATGAAGTTAATGAGTGAAAAAGTTATGCCCAAGATAAATAGTAGCATTAACATTGCTGCATAATAGGAGATTCAATGACTAAATTAAAAATAGGTGATAAGCAATTCATTAATTATGAGTTCATAGAAAATTTAGGTAAACCAGTATTAGTTTTTTCAAACTCTCTTGGTTCTGACTTAACTATGTGGGATCCTCAAGTTGAATATTTTCGAAACGACTTTCAAATTATCCGATATGACAAAAGAGGACATGGAAATAGTTCTCCGTTTAAAGGACCTTATAGTTTTGATATGTTAGAGAACGATGTAATAAAGATTTTAGATGAGCTAAAGATAAATAAGGCTCATTTCATAGGGCTATCAATGGGAGGTATGACTTCTATTGGCCTAGCGCTCAAATACCCAGAACGTTTTGATAAAATGGTATGTTGTGCAGCAAGAGCTGATATGCCTCCACCCGCAATAGAGGCTTGGGATCAAAGAATAGCTGTTGTAAAAGAAAAAGGAACTGATGGTGTCGTTCAAGGTTCACTAGAAAGATGGTTTAGTGATAGCTTTATGAAAGAAATATCAAACGAAAACATAATAAAAAAAGCTTCTGAAATGATACGTAAAACTTCTGTAAATGGATATGTTGGAAGTTGTGAAGCTATTAAAAAATTAAATTATTTGAGAGAAATTGGTAAAGTTAAAAATGATTTTTTATTTGTTTCTGGTGAAAAAGATGTTGGCGCTCCTGCACTTGCCATGGAAGAAATGCATCATTTAACCCCAAATAGTAAATATATTTGCTTAACTGATGTTGCACATGTCTTTAATCTAGAAAAGCCTAATGAAGTTAATAAAATCTTGGCTGAATTCCTATCTTAAATTAATAAATTTGATTTTGTAAAAAAAATTAAATAAGCTTTACTTTTAGGAGAATTCAATGTCTTTGAAAACATTTGAACACGTTCTTATTCTTGCAGATGATCTTGTTAAAACCAAAGAATTTTATGTAGATTTACTCGGTCTAAAAGATGGTTATAGACCAGACTTTCCATTTCCAGGTCACTGGCTTTACTTGAATGACAACGATAACGCTGCATGCATTCATTTGGCTATGAGAAAACAAGGAGATGGACAAGATTATTATATTGGTAAAAAAGATGATGTAAAATCAGGTTCAGGAGCAATTGACCATGTTGCGTTCAACTGCGATGATATAGAAGGAATGAAAAAGAGATTTGATGATAAATCTATAGAGTATACTCATAGAAAAGTTCCTGGCTTTCCTCTAGAACAACTATTTGTAGACGATCCAGATGGTGTAAAAGTGGAATTGAATTTTCCGACAAAAGATTAAATTATGAGAGGTAATTAACTAATGCCAAGAAAATATGATGAAAAAATGTTTGATATTAAACATTTAAGAGAAACTGCTGAAAGACTTAAAAACTGGGGAAGATGGGGTCCAGAAGATGAGAAAGGTACTTTAAATTTTATTACACCTGAAAAAGTAGTAGAAGCTAGTAATTTAATTAAAAATGGAAAAAGATTTAGCTTAGGTCTTAATTTTGATAGACATGGTCCCCAAAAGGGTTCTTGGGGAAATAGGTTCAATCCAATTCATCTAATGTTAGCGACAGGAACAGATTCTATAGCTGGCAGATTTGATGATTTTGGTCTTCAATATGCTGACGATATGATTTCTTTACCTCTTCAATGCGCCACTCAATGGGATGCTTTAGCACATATTTTCTATGATAATAAAATGTGGAATGGTTACTCTGCCAAATTAGTTGATAGCGATGGAGCCCAAAAAAATGGAATAGAAAAAGTACGAGCAGAAATGGCTGGCAGAGGAGTTTTACTAGATGTTGCACGTTGGGCAGGAGTGGATTATTTCGAAGATGGTGTAGCCCTAACAAATAATGATCTAAATGAATGTGCCAAATCACAAAATGTTGAAATTAAACAAGGCGACTTTGTTATTGTTAGAACTGGTCAGATGGAACAAAGGTTAGATGATGGTGAATGGGGAGGCTACGCAGGTGGTGACGCTCCAGGACTTGCTTTTGAAACTGCTGAATGGATTTATGAAAAAGAAATAGCTGCTATTTGCACTGATACTTGGGGTTGTGAAGTAAGACCTAATGAAACAAAAGATGCACAACAGCCTTGGCACTGGGTAGTAATTCCTATGATTGGCATTACAATGGGAGAAATTTTTTACCTTAGAGATTTAGCTAAAGATTGTGATGAAGACAAGGTTTATGAGTTTTTCTTTTGCGCTCCTCCACTCCCAATAACAAAAGCTGTTGGGTCACCAATAAACCCAATGGCAATAAAATAAATGAGAAAAAAAGCTGCCATTATTGGCGGTTCAATGTCAGGCCTTTTTGCAGCAAATTTTCTACAAAAAATTAACTGGGACTTCACGGTTCATGAGATGGTTCCTTCAACTTTGTCTGGGAGAGGAGCTGGTATAGCCACTTATGATGAATTAGCAAAATTAGTCGAAATAACAACAGGTTTTTCTAAAACTTTGGGTACAAAGTGCTTTGATAGAGTGGTATTTGATAACAAAAATATTGTTGTATCAAAAAAACATTATCCACAAGTATTTACCAGCTGGCAGTATCTGTACGATATACTTTTATCACAAATAAATAAAAATAAATACTTTCTAGGCGATGAATGCTTAAGAATAGAGAGGAAGAAAGATTGTACAACGGTATTTTTTAAAAACGGGAAAAAGATAACAGCGGATCTCATAATTATAGCTAATGGCATAAGATCTAACCTAAAAAAATATGTTGATAAGAATAAACCAGAGTATGCAGGTTATGTTGGTTGGCGAGGACTAATAGAGGAGTCGAGATTATCCAAAAAAACATCCAAAGCAATTTCAGATTATTTTTGTTTTGTTTTACCTCAAAATCAACAGTTTTTATCTTATCCAGTTGCAGGCACAGGTAAAAATGGGTTAAAAAACGGTAATAGACGTATCAACTGGCTGTGGTACAAACCAGTTAATAAAAATGATATTAATATACTTCTCACTGGTAAGTCGAATAAACGATATGAACATGGAATACCCCCACAAGAAATTAAAGATATTTTTATTAGGAAGTTAATAGAAGAAGGAAAAGAAAAGCTTCCTGATACTATGAATGAATTAATTGTAAAAACAGAACAAATACTTCTACAGCCAATTTATGATCTTAAAAGTAAGAGAATGTTTAAAGATAATGTAATTACAATTGGTGATTGTGCATTTACCGCAAGACCACATGCTGGAATGGGCGTTACAAAAGCTGCACTAGATTGTTATGATTTAACATTAGCTCTAAAAAAATCTAATCTAAATAATATAAATGAACTACTGAGTAGATGGGAAGAAAAGAGAATTAATGAAAGTATGTTTTTGCTAAATAAAAGTAGAGAAATGGGTTCTTATATTAAAGAAGACCTCTCCATCAAAATGCCTGACAATATGAAGGTACTTAATGAAACCGCTGTAAGTATTCAAGATATTAATTTATACCCTGAAAAACTAAATTTAATTAATATATAGAATTAATTATAAATTATAATAGTTTGAATTTATTAAATTTTACCTAATGCTATTAAAATTTTTTCTGGTGTTATAGGTTGTGACGTTATCTCAACATTTTTAACTTTAAGGGCATCGTTAACAGCATTCATTATTGCAGCTGGAGCTCCTCCTGTTCCCGCCTCACCAGCTCCTTTTGCACCTAATATACTTCTTCCAGAATTAGTTACAACATGATCAACAATAATATCTGGCATTTCATAAGCCATTGGAACTAAATAATCTGCCATGTTACCATTAACAAGATTTCCATATTCATCATAGATGTTCTCTTCATAAAGTGCTCCACCTATTCCCTGAACAACACCACCTTTAATTTGCTCTTCAACTAATTTAGGATTTATTTGTGTTCCACAATCTTCGACTGCCCAAAACTTTTCTATTTTAATCAACCCTGTATCGATATCAACATCTACTAAACAACCCATTGCACTATTAGTGAATACAAAAGGTATGCCTTCAATTAAGAAAGAGGATGTGGTAATCAACTCTGGATTAGTACCTGGTGGTAATTCATGACCTCGATAATAAACAGTTTGGGCCAGCTCTTTTAAAGACATTCCTTTTCCGCCATCTTTTCTTACAACATTATCATCCTGCACATCTAGGTCATTTTCTTTAGTTTGCATAATAACAGCTGCAATTTTTAAAATATTATTTTTTAGTTGTCTAGATGCCTTTAAAACAGCCTCACCACCTATACCTGCGCCTCTAGATGCCCATGTACCTCCTCCATATGGAGTAGTATCTGTGTCTCCTAGGGTAACTCTTACTGTATCTATATTTACACCCAATTGGTCTGCTGCAATTTGTTGCATTATTGCCTCAGTGCCTTGTCCTTGCTCTGTAATAGATGAAGAAACATGCACTGCTCCAGAACCTTCTAATCTAATTGAAGCTCCATCTTGTGAAGAAATTGGAGCACCACCAACCCCATAAAACAAAGGGCTTGGATTTGTAACTTCAACCATATTAATTATTGAAAAACCTTTATACCTACCTTTTATTAATGATTCTTTTTTATATCTTTCTAATTCATCTATATTCATCAGTTTCTTCAATTTTTCTATACAAGCATGATGCGACAAATCTTCAAGTGGAACACCAGAGGGTGTTTTAGTTGGGTATGCGTTATCTGGTATTAAATTGTTTTTTCTAAACTCAAATCTATCAATATTACATTCTGATGCAGCCTTATCTACCAAAGCCTCTGTTATAGCAACTGCAATTGGATGACCGACGGCCCTATATTGACACATAGGTGTTTTGTTTTGAAAAACGACAGTTCCCTTGGCTTTGTAATTTGGAACAACATATGAGGCTGCGGACAAATTTAATACTTGGTTTGTTTCTATTGCAGACGTTCTTGGATAAACGCTATAAGGACCTATTCCAGATAAATCATTTATTTCAAATGCAATAATTTTACCTTTATCATCTACTCCTAATTTACCATAAATTTTATGACACCTTGAGTGAATATCAGTTGAATAACTCTCTAGTCTATCTGCAATATATTTTACAGGCCTATTCATAATTTTTGAAACTGCCACGGCAACCATTTCATCTGGATAAACATGAACTTTAATTCCAAATGATCCACCTACATCACAACTTATTATCCTAACTAATCCCTCAGAAATTTGTAAATGTTTAGCAATTATAGATTGCATCATATGTGGAGCTTGCCCATTATGATAAACTGTCATTTTTTCTTCTGATGAATTCCAGTCAGCTATTATACCCCGAGACTCTAAAGTAACACCAGTATGCCTTGCAAAATTTAGTGTTGTTTCAACTACTTTATAGGCATTTTTAAAAGCATCGTTAACATTTCCTTGATCAACTGTTCTTGTCCAAAAAAGATTATTTCCTAATTCTTTGTGAATTATTTGAGTGTTTTCACTAAGTGCTGTTTCCATATCTAGTTGAGCGTCTATTTCCTGATAATCTATTTCTACTAATTCAGATGCATCCTCCGCTATTGCCCTATTTTTAGCTACCACGACAGCTACAGGTTCACCTTGCCACCGAACAAAGTCTTTTGCGAGAGGAAATTGAGTTGGCGAACGCATTTCACCTAAATGCCCAAGAACCCCATTCCAAGGAGTACATACTTTTTCAATATCCTTAATTGTAAATATTTCATAAACTCCAGAAACATTTTTTGCTTTACTTATATTGATAGATATTATTTTTGCATGAGCAAAAGGAGACCTAATGAAATTCAAATGCACCATTCTTGGTAATGCAATATCATCAACATAATTACCCTTTCCCTCTAAAAGTTTCTTTGCTCTCTCTCTAGGAACACTCCTGCCAATATAAGAGTTAGGCCTATCAGATGAACCCAATTTTGGATTTTGATTTAAATCGTCTATTTTAAGCTCCAATTTTTAATTTTGAAATAGAGTATTCTATGGCATCTACAATGGCATTGTAACCTGTACAACGACAATAGTTTCCAGATATCATTTCTCTAATTTCTTTACGATCTAGTTTTTTGTTTAACTTAACAATTTCATATGTTGTCATTAACATCCCAGAACTGCAAAAACCACATTGCATAGCGTTATTCTCAACAAAACAATTTTTAACAATTTCCATTTCTGAAGAATTCAGGCCTTCAACAGTCGTAACTTCTTTTTCATTCGCCTGGACAGCTAAAGTCAAACACGATCTGATAGAAATACCGTCTAACAAGACATTACATGCTCCACAAGCACCTTGTTCGCATCCTAAATGTGTACCCTTTAGCCCTTGTTCCCTTAAAAAATCTGCAAGGTTTTGCCTGGTTTCAACATTAATATTTTCATATTTCTCTTTATTGATAGATAAGGATATATTTTGTGTATTGTTTTCTGACATTAATTAAACTCTTTCAACATTTTTTTTATTAAAATAGCAGATAAGTGGGCTTTCATACCTGACGAACTACTTATATCAGAGGTAAAGTCTATATCTTCTTTTAAATAACTTTTCACTTCATCATAATTATAATCATTAGAAAGTAAGTAAATTGAAGTTTTTTTGGCTACATTTGGTTTATCACCTGTTCCAAAAAAAACTAATTTCATTTCAGTCAGTTTTTTGTTCTCTGACTTTAATAAAGCAACAAGCCCAGCCATAGCATAATCACCATGCCGCCTAACAATTTCATCAAAAAATAAAGTTTCAGTATCTTTAATTCTTGGATAAATAACTTTTTTTAAAATCTCATCTTCTTTTATTTCAGTTTCAAATAAACCAATGAAAAAGTCTTTTGCAGGGACAATTCTCTCGCCATCTATCCCTTCTAAAACAAAATTAGCATCTAATGCTAATGCTAATGAAGGTAGTTCAGCCGCAGGGTCTGCATATGCGATACTTCCTCCATGGGTACCTTTATTTCTGATTGCAGGATGTGCAACATACCTTAAGATATTTGGTAAAGAGGGAAAATGTTTATTTAATTCAATATTACTAATTAATTTTGAATGAGTACACAAAGCACCTATCTCAATATAATCATTTCCTATATTTATTTTTTTTAATTCTTCTAACTTATTTATATCAATCAAACATGAAGGTGTTGAAAGTCTCATATTTAATGCTGGCATAAGAGACTGACCACCAGCTAGATAAACTGAATTTTTATCACTCGATTTAAATTTAATTGCATCTACAAGAGTTGCTGGTTCAAAATATGAAAAATTTGGTGCCTTCAAGAAATTTCTCCCAAAAATATGTATTCATTTAAACATTTATTGTTTAGTGTATCAAATATTTAATAAAGGAATTTAGCTATGAACAATCCAAATGTTATTAAAATGAAAGTAGAGGGTGCAGTTAAAAGTCATGCAAGAACTGATATATTAGCAAGAGATGTAGAGACCGTCATAGACGAACCGAATGCTCGTGGTGGAACTAATTTAGGTTTAACACCAACAGAAACACTTATGGCATCTTTGATAGGTTGTACGAATGTTATATCTCATCGTATTGCAGAAAGTATAGGTATAATAATTAAAAAAATGGATATTGATGTTGATGCAACTTTTAATAAAGACGGAGTAACCTTAAGTCAAGAAGTTGAAGTCCCTTTTCCAGAAGTTAATCTTAATATAAGAATAGATACTGATGCTTCTGAAGATCAATTAGACACTTTAAAAAGACGGTTAAAAATGTATTGTCCTATTTCAAAAGTAATTTCTAACTCGGGTACAAAAATTAATGATAACTGGGAATTAATAAAATAAAATGGATAGAAGAGAAAGGTTAATATACTCCCCAATACCAGAAAGAAAAAAACTTCTTATTGATAATAAGTCTAAATTAATTGTATGGGTTATTGTAAATATTGAAGTTTGGGATCCTTCTCATCCACAACCTAGAAATGTTCTTCCACCACCAATGAATATACCTATGCTTCCAGATTTACCAAATTGGTCATGGCATGAATACGGTATGAGAGTTGGGTTTTGGAGATTTGTAGAAACTCTTAAATCAAGAAAAATAACACCTACCCTCGCTTTAAATGGTATTGTGGTTGATTATTATCCAAAAGCAGTTGAAGAAGCACTCAACCTTGACTGGGAATTAATGGGCCATGGTTTTATTCAAAGACCAATGCACAAAGTTGATAATGAATATGTTGATATAAAAACAACTATTGAAAAAATAAAGAATTTCTCAAACCAAGATATTATTGGCTGGGAAAGTCCAGGTTTAACTGAAACATTAGATACCCTTGATGTTTTAGCTGATAATGGAATTAAATATGTCGCAGATTGGGTAATTGATGATCAACCACAAGACTTAATTGTTAAAAATAAAAATCGTATGTTAGCACTTCCATATACAGTTGAGATGAATGATGTAGTAATTACAGCAGTACAAAACCATTCCTCCAATGAAATCTTTGAGCGAGGTAAAGCTCAATTTGAACAATTGTATAAAGAGTCCAAACAAACAACCAAAATCATGTCAATTAGTATTCACCCTTATCTTACAGGTGTTCCACACAGAATTAATTATCTAAATAAGCTTCTTGATTATATTTCTGACCATGATGATGTAGTGTTCATGACAGGTGAAGAAATTAATAATTGGTATTGTAAAAACGTATATATTCTATCTTAATAAATTAATAAAATCATAATAAATTCTACCCTGAATCTCTCTTATTACCATCGAGGAACCACTTAATGCGCCAGAAGAAGGCATAAAATCCATGAAAGTTAATTTATTTGAAGAGCTTTTGAAATCTACTGGAAATGGTATTACTAATAGGTCAAACTTTTCAAACAATGACTTTGCCCTTTTCATGTGAAAAGCAGATGTTACTAAAATGATTGAGGATTTTTTAGGTATTAAGTTTGAAATTTGATTTGCTTCTTCAAAAGTATTTTGAACTTCATCCGTTACAATAATATCATCAGGATCTATTTTAAACTCAATTGCAAATGACTTTAAAAATTCACCTTCCGTAATTTTACCCGTTTCCCATGGAAGTTTCCCACCTGTAAAAACGATTTTTTTAGCCTTACCTTCTTTGAATAGATTGATACCAGCAAAAAATCTATCAGGATCACCCCATTCAACGTAACTTTCATTATTTGACTGTATTTTATGAATCATACCACTTAAAACAACAACATAATCAGCCTCCTTAACTGAACTTGTTTTTAGGGGAACATAAGGAATTTCAATATAATTTACTAATTTTTTAGATATAATAGGGTTTGAAAAGAATATTAATAATAGTAAACTTAAAAATATAAATATTTTTTTTCTAAAGAAAAAATAAAAAATTATTAACAGTATTATAATAAAAACTGGGGAAAAAATTAACGGCAAAATTTTGTGAAAATAGATCATGGTTTCAAAAAACTCTTTACATCTTTCATGTAAGGTATGGCTTTTAATGAATCAAAAAATTTACATTTTAAAGATGCCATTATATTAGCAAACTTCATACATTCTTCTATATCCCTGTTAAGAGTGATCATATAAATAAAAGCGCCATGCCATACATCTCCAGCACCTAATGTATTTTCTGGTTTAATATTAATAGTTGGTATATTTATCAATTCATTATTTTTTAAATAATACGAACCAAATGAACCATTAGTTACAAATATTTTAGTTTTTGTTTGTGCAGCTACTTTTTTTAAAGCCGAGTGAATATTATCAGCATTAGTGAAATTTATCAGACCTTCATAAGAAAACGCAACATGCGTACAAAGGTTAATCATATCTAGTGAAACATTCATTTCTGCATCTAAAACTTTCGGTTTTTTTATATTTTTAACTTTTTCTAAAAGATTAAGAGTTTCATTTGGATATCTAGTATCAAACAAAAAACCATCAAAAATTGTAAAATCATAATTGAATGAAAGACTTTCTTTAAGATTATCTCGGTTATTCATAACCAATCTTTCTCCATTTTTGTCAATAAAAATAGAAGAAGATGGTGATTTATAATTATTTGAAAATATCAAATAAGTTAAGTTTATATTTTCATTTATAAGCTTTTTTTTAATAATACTTCCAATTTCGTCATTACCCAAAAACGAAGACAAATACGAGTTTCCTCCTAACCTTTGAATGGCAATAGAGGAATGAGCAGCGCCACCAACAGATAAAACGGTTTCAAAGGACTTATACTTAGAAATTTCTATGGGAATTTCATCTACTTTATGAATTAAGTCTAATGCAGTTAATCCATTTACAAAAATTTTTTTCATATTCATTTTTAAAAATTATTACCTAATTTTATTTTAGTATTGAAATAAAATTGTAATAATGAATTATTAAGAATTAATATATGAAAAATCTTAAAATAGCAATAAATGGCCTAGGTAGAATTGGTAAATTACTCTTCCGGGAGTTATTTGATAGAAATTTTAATATTTCTATAGTTAATGAAATCGATGGTGATATCAAATTAAATTCTGAATTACTTGTTTATGACAGTATTCATGGAAAATGGAAAAAAGATATAACATTAGACAATCAGCAAATTATTATTGATGAAAAAAAAGTAAATTTTTCTTCTCACAATGATTTAAATAAAATCGATTTAAAAGGTATTGATATTGTGATTGATTGTACCGGCAAACATAAAGACTACGAAACCTTGAAAAAATATTTTCAACATGGAATTAAAAAAATTATAGTCTCTGCACCAATTAAAGATCCAAATATCTTAAATTTAGTCTATGGGGTTAATCATCAAATTTATAATAATCGAGAACATTCTATTATTACTGGCGCAAGTTGTACTACCAATTGTATAGCTCCAATTATTAAAGTTGTTCATGAAAATTTAGGTATTAAGCATGGATCTATAACTACAATACATAATGTTACAAATAGTCAAACAATCATTGATAAGCCATCACCTAATTTCAGAAGATCGAGGTCTTCAATGATAAACCTTATTCCAACAACTACCGGTTCAGCAGCAGCTATAAACCTAATTTATCCAGAATTGAGTGGTAAATTAAATGGTCATGCTGTTAGAGTCCCAGTTATAAATTCATCTTTGACAGATTGTGTTTTTGAAGTAAAAACACCTACCTCTAATGATGAATTAAATAAATTATTTCATTTAGCATCAATCAATGAACTAAAAAATATTCTTGGTTATGAAGAAAAATCTTTAGTTTCATCTGACTTTATTAATGATCCTAGAAGTTGTGTTATTGATGCAGAGTCAACAATGGTAGTAAATAAAACCCAAGTTAAAATTTACGCATGGTATGATAATGAATGGGGATACGTTAATAGATTAGCAGACTTAACAATGATGATAGGTAAATCAATTTGTTAAATATTACTGGCTTTAAAGATCAAAAACTAGTTTCCTATCTTCTAGTAACCATTGCATATTGGACATTCATGCTAACAGATGGTGCTTTAAGAATGCTAGTCTTGTTACATTTTCATACTCTAGGATTTAATCCTCTTCAATTATCTTTTTTATTTTTGATTTATGAATTTGCAGGAGCTATTACAAATTTATATGCAGGATGGATAGCAAGTCGAGTTGGGCTTACAACAACTTTATATTGTGGTTTAATTTTTCAAATTATATCTCTTTATGCTCTAACATTAACAGATAAAGAGTGGTCAATATTAGTATCAGTGATTTTTGTAATGTTAGTTCAAGGTTTGTCAGGTGTTGCAAAAGATCTGACTAAAATGAGTTCAAAAAGTGCCATAAAATACTTAGTACCTAATGATAATATAAAGTTATTTAAATGGGTCACACTATTAACTGGTTCAAAAAATGCAATTAAAGGAATAGGATTTTTTTTTGGTGGCTTTTTACTCGCCTTGTTAGGTTTTAAAATATCATTAATTTTAATGATTTTTATACTAATAGTTATTCTTGTTTTTTCAATTTTTTTAATTCCAAGAAAATTGGGTAAAATTAATAAAAACGTAAAGTTCTCAGAAGTGTTCTCAACCAATAAAAATATTAATAATTTGAGTGCTGCACGAATGTTTCTTTTTGGAGCAAGAGATGTATGGTTTGTTGTTGGATTACCATTATACTTTTATTCAATTTTGTCGGATGGATCTGTAGAAAAAAACATGGAAGCATTTGTTTTTGTTGGTAGTTTTTTAGCATTTTGGATAATTTTCTATGGAATTGTTCAAACAACTTCACCTAAAATTATAAATTTAAAAAATAATAAAAATATTATCGTTACTTTAGCAAAAAAATGGTCACTTTACATATTTCCTATTCCAATACTGTTGATTTTCTTACTTAGATACTACAACGAATTAAATATTTTTAATTTATATATTACGATTTTTATGCTTTTAGTCTTTGGGTATGTGTTCGCAATAAATTCATCTATTCATTCTTATTTGATACTTGAATTCACTAATGAAAAAAGAGTGTCTATGGATGTAGGGTTTTATTATATGGCTAATGCTGTTGGAAGATTAATAGGCACATTATTATCTGGCTTGGCTTACACTTATGGTGGAATTGAATACTGTTTATTTATGAGTGCATTTATGCTTTTGTTAAACAGGCTATGCATTAATAGAATTAATCAATAAAGTTTTAAATTTATTATGTAAATTGTTTATTTAAAAAAATCATTAATGTTCTTTTCAATCAAATAAGATATTTCATTTTTTTGTTTATCAGCATTTATGACTGTATACCTATGATGATTATTTTCTGAAACTTTTAAGAAAGCTTTTCTGATATTTATATGAAAATTCAAACCAAATTGTTCAAACCTGTCTTCATTTAAATTAGAAAAATTTTTTCTTTTCAATCCAATGTTAGGATCAATATCCAGAAGTATAGTTAAATCAGGATATAAATTAAAACAAAAGTCTTTATGTAAATGCTCTATTAGTTCAATATCTACTCCACCAACAAGACCTTGGTAAACAATGGTAGAATCTATAAACCTATCGCACAAAACTACTTTTCCAGAATTTAATGCTGGTAAAATAATTTCATTAACATGTTGCCTCCTTGCTGCTGTAAAGCATAATAGTTCGGAAAAACTATCTAATTTTTTGCCACTACCAGACACTAGTATTTTCCTGATTTCTTCCCCTAACTGAGTTCCTCCTGGTTCTCTTGTTAAGATAAAAGGAATATTATGTTTTTTTAAAATCTCAGAAATTAATTTAATTTGTGAGGTTTTTCCTGAACCTTCTCCTCCTTCAAAACAAATGAATAAACCTTTATTTTTTAAATAATGATTAATAATATTATTCATAATTTGTCAAAGCGTTAGATCCAAACAACAAATAGTTTATTGCAGATTTAATTTTGGAAAATGGACCTAGTTGTTCTACACTGTTAGATGCAACTAAGTTTATCTCTATTTTTTCACTATTAGGTATTTCTACAAATATTTTGCCTACAACTTGTTTTTTTTTGATGGGCGCTTTTATAGGATCATTCCATTGCATATTGATTTTTACTTTTCTAAGCATTGGTCGGCTTATAAGAGTTGTCAAAGGTTTATCTGCAACTAAATCAATAGTATCTTTTTTCCCTAACCAAACATTACCTGTTGCAAGAATATTTTTTTTAAAAAATAATTTTAATAAATATGTTTCTCTGTATGCTATCTCGATAAGCCTTTTACTTTCTTTTGCCCTTTGAGTTTGCCCACTGAGTCCATTCACAACTAAAGTTATTCTTCTACCATTTCTATTTACTGAGCCAATTAGTCCATAACCAGACTCATTTGTATGACCAGTTTTTAAACCATCAGCACCATTAATTCTATATCTTCCAACTAAGAAAGGATTTCTGTTTGGCTGTTTAATATTATTATAAGTGTATTCATTTTCTAAAAATAATTTATAATATTCAGGAAAATCTAATATTATTTTTTTAGTTAATTTTACTAAGTCTATAGCTGTCGTCTGTAAATCAGGATGAGGCCATCCAGTCGAATTAGTAAAATGAGTAGAACTCATGCCTAAGGAATGAGCATATTGATTCATTTCCCTTGCAAAGTCTTCTTCACTTCCAGAAATCCCTTCAGCAAGCGCGATGGCAGCATCATTTCCAGATTGTACAATCAATCCTCTCAACAAATCCTCTACAAGAACAAGACTATTTAATTCTAAAAAAGTTCGAGACCCTCCTTTTTTCCAAGCTTTTTCGGAAACAAGAAATTTATCAGTCAATTTAACAGACCCATCTGTAAGTCTGTCAAAGACTATATAAGCTGTCATCACCTTTGCCATAGAAGCTGGTTTCATAAAACTATTTGAGTTCTTTTCATACAAGACTTCATCTATTTCATGATCATAAATAACAACTTGTTTTGCAGGTGTTTCAATATTTAAGATACTTGCAAAACAATAATTTGAATTAGTTATAAAAAATGATAACAAAAACAATAAGATGAACTTATTATTTAAACTTTTAATTAATAACAATTTTAGTTCCTTCCATTCCTTCTTGTCTTAAAAAATTAAAAATTTTATCAGCTTCTTCAATTTTTTTAAAAGGACCTACTCTTACTCTATAGAAAAGGTTTCCATTTACGAAAGCTTTATTTATATTAATTTTTTCTAATGATTTAAATTTATTTTTAAGAATTTTTGCTGATTTCATGTTTTTAAATGCTGCGATTTGTATCCAAATTTTAAATTTTTTTTCATTTATTTCTAACGTTTTAATTTTCTTTAATATTGCATACTTCTTTTTGTCCTGTTTGTTATTTTTATTTTCATTAATATTTAGGACCTTTACATTTATATTACTTGGTTTTTTTATAGGAGGATTTAACATTTCTTTTAATTCGTCTACTTCAGGAAATTGTCCTTTTTTTGCAAATTTTTCTAATAAAATACTTTCAGACCTCATTAATTTGACTCTTACTAATCCAATTCCACTATTTTTTAAAGATAAAACGTCAGCAGCTTTTGATGATAAATCAATAATTCTATCATTTACAAAAGGACCTCTATCATTAATTCTTACTAAAATTGATTTTCCATTTTTAAGATTTGTAACCTGAACTAATGATGGTATGGGTAAAGTTTTATGAGCGGCTGTCATTTTGTATTGATCAAAAATCTCTCCATTTGCTGTTAATTTTCCATGGAATTTTGGTCCATACCAAGAAGCAACTCCTGTTTTATCATAGTTTAGATTTTTTTTCGGATAGTAAGTCCTACCATCTATAACATATGGAGTGCCAACTTTATAAACAGGGGAAGTTTTAGTCTTTTTTTCCTTATCAATTAAAGGAATAACTTTTTTACCAAGATTAGCGGCAACTTCTATTGTGGTACAAGATGGCAATATGAATAACAAAAAAATTAAAAAAAATACCCTATTAATGTTTATCATCTTGATGAAACTTTTAAATTTTGATTTAACAAATTGTCTGATAATGTTCCAACTGCAATGCCAAAATAGTTAGATCTATTCCAATTTAAGATACTTTCAAAATTATTATAAACTAAATAACCAGAGTTTTTACTATTTTTAGGTATAATTAATCTTGCTTTGATCTTAACAGTTGGTAAATCGGTTTTGTCATCTTTTAGTACACCTAATTCACTCCATTTTTCCAATTCAAGCCATTTTTTAAACTTAACTACATTTTTTTTATTTTTAAAATATACTTTTCTTCCCCAAGTTTGATTATGGTTCCAACCTACACTTTTTAAGTAATTTGAAGCAGAAGCAAAAACATCCTTTTTAGTAGTCCAGATATCTTTCTTCTTATCTTTATTCCAGTCAATTGCATATCTAACAAAACTAGACGGCATAAATTGACATTGCCCCATAGCACCTGCCCATGAACCTTTCATGTTTTCCATTTTAATATGACCGCCCTTAATAATATTTAGAGCATGCATGAGTTCTTTTTCAAAGTATGTCCCTCTTCTTCCGTCATAAACTAATGTTGCTAGTGAAGACACTACCGGGAAAAAACCTGTTACTCTTCCAAAATCAGTTTCAATACCCCATAAGGCAACTATAAATCTAGGTTGTACATTAAAATGTTTTTCTATCTCTTTAAGCGTTTTATAGTTTTCTTTATATTTACGTTTGGCTTTTATAATTCTATTTTTAGTGACAACTTTATTTAAATACTCTTCTAAAGTTAACTTAAACTCAGGTTGTGACCTATCTAATTCAATAACTCTTTTAATAAACTTTGTGTTTTTTACAAAACTTTTAATTAATGTTTTATCAAATTTTTTACTTAATTTATTTTCTGAAAATTCTAAAATAAACTGATTAAAATTTTTTTTAACGGGTTTACTTGAATAAGCAGTGCTTAAAGTTACAAAAACAGTTAAAATAAATGAAATTAGTAATTTGTACCAAACCATTATTTTACTTTAAATAATTTTTTACAATCATCAATTAAAAGATTTTATATCCTAATAGCCTTCATCAATTAATGGAAACGAACTTGTTAAAGATGGTGATTGTATTGCTTTTTCTCTAATAATGTAATTATGGTTTAATTCATTTAATGATTTAACACCAAGTAGTCTTAAACAAATCAGAAACTCGTCATATAATATTTCTATCATCTTATTTAAACCTTCTTTTCCTCCAGCTGCCGCTGCATAACATTGAAGCCTACCAATTCCAACTAAATCAGCACCCAGAGCGAGAGCCTTTACAACGTCAGTACCTCTTAAAACCCCTCCATCAAAAAATATCTT
>MDSV01217105.1_pt1 | contig 28120 bp, 27 predicted proteins | sample 810851 | NCBI WGS metagenome assembly MDSV01 (sample SAMN05326640, study PRJNA326480) | marine metagenome | isolation source: seawater | place: Atlantic Ocean: North East | collected 2012 | reverse complement strand
TGGTATTTTGCTTTCATTAGTTGAATTAAAATGGTCAACTGCATTTAATGGAACGGCGTATCCTGGTAATAATTTATTTGGTGTATAATAGTAGCCTATGTCATGTAAATTATTAGAAGAAAATATTTTTTCTAATATAAATTCATTTACATTATTTATTGGATCCATAAACCAATTTGGTAAAAAAAATAATTCATTTGATCTTCTCCACATTTTATCTAATTGATTATTACAAATTACCGTTCTATTATAAAAGACATCAAAAAATTTTCTATCAGATTGAAAAATTTTTTTTTTTTCTTTCATTGCTAAATAAATTTGAATATTCTCACAGAAATGTCCAATTCTAGTAGATTGAGTGCAATACCATCTTATAACGATAAATGGCGCAATTAGCCTTATTATGAGTACTAATGGTAATGCAAAAGTGTAAACAATTAATTTAGGTAAAATATTTAAAAGAATTTTTTTTAAAAACATCGAATATCAATTAAAATTTTTTTTAAAAACAACATAATGGAGTAAATTTCCCCATGTTTTTTTTAATTTTTTTGATTTTGTATAATATTTTATAATTTTATTTATGTTATTAGTACTTGAATTTAATAATTTTATGATATCTAAAAATTCTTTTCGATAACTTTTCATTCGATTATAATAAAAAATTTTATTTACAGTTTTATTTATTTTAATCTTTTTGTCTAAATTTTTATTCTTAAAAGATAAATTCATTTTGTTAATAAAATATTTAATTTGAGATAATTCTTTGTCACTTAAATTAATTGGTGTTCCAATATCATGACCTATAAGAAAATTTAATAAATTTTTTTTCCACTCATCAATAAAAACTTGATTAATTTTTTTTGGATTTAAATCTTTTGGATCGATATTTTTATACCATTTTAGTAGACTTGATTTATTAAATATTGGTGACGTTGAATAACAAGACATACTCTCCGTATTGGCTAATTTGATTAAATCCTGGAGGCTCCATGTTTTTGCGGCATAAGGATTAATAAGCTGATCTTTCCACCATGAATAAAAAGTTCTAGATTTATTTAACTTATTAAATTCTCGCTTAAAAAGTTTTTCAGCGATTCTAAGACCTTTTTCACTATCTGGTTTAATATTATTTTTATAACAAGATTTAAAGAGGATATAGGATTTCAGAAATTCAAAAAATCCTCCATAAACGTCATCGTAATTTATAATTAATAAGCCTCCAGGCTTAAGAAAACTAATAATTTTTTTAAAATAATAATCTCTTTTGTTTAATGTATTTAAAAATCCCTCAGCAATAATTACATCAAATTTTTCTTTAGTGTTAAAATCTTCCAAAGTTTTTGAGGATAATAATTTAAGATTTTTTTTTTTATTGATTTTATTAAAATTATTTAAGATAATTTTATGAACTTTTTTATGAGGTTCAACTAAGTATAAATTGGCACCGTAATCAGCAAGAAAACATGCATTTTCTCCACCATTACAACCAAATTCCAATATTTTTTTATTATTAAGTAGAGGAAGGAAAATATTTAAGTGATTTTCAATTAAATTAAATCTTTTAATATAGTGATCTATAATATTTTTTTTTTTTGAAAATTTAATTGGAACAGGATTAAATTTATTATTCTTATAATAATCTAATACGCTCATTTGAAAAAATTGTTAACAGTTTTAATTACATAATCTACATCATTATCACTAATTTTGTCATTTATTGGTAAGCTTAAAATTTTATTGATAATTTTATTTGAGTTTTTAAGGTTTCTATTTTTGTATTTTTTGTATGCTAATTGATCTGAAACAAGAATTGGATGTTTAATTCTTGCCTCTATACCTTTTTTATTTAAATACTTTAAAAGTCTATTTCTATCTTTAACCTGAATTGTATAAGTATAATATGTATCTAAACAATTTTTTTCGGTAAATGGTTTAATAATATTATTATTTAATTTTTGATTATATTTTTTTGCGATAACTAATCTCCTAGTAATGAATTTTTTTAAATTTTTCAAATATTCAAGGATGAATGAAGCCTGAAGTGTATCGATTTTAAAATTTAAGCTGGGATAAATGCAGTTTTCTTTATAAACGGTCCCAGCATACCTCAAAATTTTAATCTTATCATAAATTTTTTTATTATTTGTTACTATAGCTCCAGCTTCTCCAAGACTTGGTAATACTTTCATTGGATTAAAACTAAAGCATGAAATGTCTCCAAAACTACCACTTATTTTTTTAAATCTTTTTGAGCCAAATGATTGCGCTGAGTCCTCTATAACTTTTAAGTTATATTTTTTTGCAATAGAAAGAATTTTTTTTGTATTTGCAATTTTACCTGTATAATTTACATATAATATTGCTTTTGTCTTCTTTGTAATATTTTTTTCAATTAAGTTTTCATTAATGTTTAAATCATCTTTTATATCTACGAATATTGGTTTTGCATTATTCATTAAAATAGAGTTTGTGCTTGATACCCATGTCATTGGAGATGTAATAACTTGATCGCGCCTTCCTATGCCGAGGGCTCTAATTGCTAAATAAATAGCATCCGTTCCAGATGCGGTGCCTAAGCAATATTTCCTATTGCAAAATTTAGCTATTTTTTTTTCCATTTCTTTAACTTCAGGTCCAAGAATAAATTGACCATGGTTTAATATTTTATTAAATCTTTTTTGTATATTTTTTTTAAATTTAGGATCGTTAAATTCTAAATTTACAAATCTAACTCTTCTCATTTAATCTTTTTAATATCTTTTTCTTAAATTTGATTTTTCCATTATTATTAGAAGGTGACCACTTTGGAAAAATACAATTTGTTTTTCGATTGAATGTTCCTGATCTATATTCATGATAAATTACTTTTTTTGTGATTGGCAAAGTCATATGATATTTATTTTTTGGGGTCTTATATAAGCTATTATTTGTTAATTTATAAATCTTATTCACATTTCCGAAATCGTCAAATATAACTACGCCTAAACATCCATAAATAACCTGGTAAGTATCAAACCGATTTAGATGTTTGTGGGGTGGGTAAAAATTTTGAAAATGCTGTATTAAGATCATATCCTGTAATGTATCTTGATAATTTTTATGTAAACAGACCCTTGCATCTACTTTTTTTAATTTAGAATAATCATTCAAGAATTTTTTGACAAAGGCTACATTAAAATTTTCACTTTTTTTAAAGTAAAATGATTTTGATTTTCCTGATTTATCTTCTTTTAAAATTTTAAGGTATTTTTTAAGCATGTTTTTTTTTGGGTTTATATATTTCATATAGATTATTTTTGAATTTTGAAGTTTTAAATTTTATTTTACCAAGTTTTTTTATATTAAATGATACATCTTTAGGTAAATGTTTGGGCACAAATTGTTCTTCAATATGAAAATTTTTTACTTTTTTAAATTTTAAGAAAGTTTTTAAACAGTGCAACCTAGAAAACCTCTCAGATCCTCCAAAATTATAAATACCATAGTTTTTAATTTTTTCAGCAAATAGTATAAATCTATAAATATCTTTTGAGAAAACTGGTGAATAATATTGATCTTTATAACACTTAAAATTTCTTATTTTTTTATTTATCATTTTATTCCATTTATTCAAAAAACTATTGTCGCTTTTTATATTCGTATATGTTTTGGCGATTCTAAGAATAAAATATTTTTTTGATTTTTTTTTTATAAATTTTTCAATAACCAATTTTTGCCTAGCATATAAATTTACAGGATTAACTTTATTATTTTCAGAGTTAAATTTTTTTGTTCCAGGATAAACCCACTCGGTTGAAAAAAAAATAAATGGTTTTTTTAATCTTACAAGTTCATTTATTATTTTTTTATTTAAAGTAATATTAACAAAATTTGATTTTTTTTTATTTTTTACACATTCCGCATTTTTTGTAATTCCATGAAGTAATACAACTAATGATATTCTATCAAGATCTATTACTTCAGAGATTTTATTTTTTGATGGATCATACTTAAAAAGATCTTTTTTTTTATTTTTGTAATAAGTTCCAATTAATTTTTTTTTAATATCAAATTTAAAAATTGAAACACCAATACTACTAGAAGCACCGATGACTAATATTTTTTTATTCAAAAAAGATGAATTCAAAGTCTCCCTTATATTTATTTTTTTTGAAAATCCATTTCCACTCCTCTGGTGTAAGGAATGTTTCACATGTCAAAGCCCAACATTGCAAATTAAAGAGTTCTTGATTGTTTCTATAACTTTCTACCATTAAATAATTTTTTTTTGCAACTCTAGAAAATTCTGAAATACTTTTTTCAAGCTCCAAAAGATTGAAGTTATGGAATAAACCAAAAGAAATAGCGAGGTCAAACTCTTTATCCCTGAATGGTAACTTTTTTTTTGCATCTTTATGAATAACATTTCCTTTAAGAACCTTTGGAATATTTTTAATAGCATGTTTTGAAATATCAATACCTTTTACTTTAATACCTGGTAGTAATTTTAAAATCTCATAAATCAGATATCCTTTACCGCAACCTAAATCTAAAATTCTAGAGTTTTTATTTAATTTAAATGCTTTAATTATTTTTTTTGCAATCGGTTTCGAGATTCTTTCTATGTATGTATAGCCTCCATAACCATATCTCCTATTACCATCCCAGTAATCTTTTTCATATTTTTTTGCAACCTTCATACATTTTACTTTTTCGTCAATCATTCTTGATAAATAATTTCTTTTTGTGCGCTTATGATTATTTTGAAGTAAAAATCGTTGCATAATATTTTATTAATATTTTTAATTTAATTTGTTTAATACAAATCTAATTACATCTTTATTATCATTTATTTTTTTCTTTATAAGCCAAATATTATTTACTCTTTCAATATCCAAATACTTGTTAAGAATAAAGTTTTCTGAACAAAAACAAACAAACAATTTTTTACTAATTACTTTTTTTAAAAATAAGTATCTTTTCTCGTTATTTTCAGGCAATTGGAAGATACTGTATAGACCAATTCCATTTATGCCTTTCTCATTTATTACTTGATTTAAAATAAGCTGACAATTGGGTATTGCATACTCTACTGAAGATAAAAGATATTGATAATTGTTTTCTGCACAATAATTTCTAATTACTTGATTTTGAATATGCTGCGGAACTCTCTCCCCCATAAATTCTCTACTAAACATGTAACCCCTTACTTTCTTCATTTAACTTTGGGTAAATTATATTTTATACCTAATTCTGATGCTGCTCGGAGTGTAATGGGTTCAAAAAATTCACCTATTTTCTTATCACCGTAGGGACTGAATATACTTTTAAATCTGCAATTCATAGACCATCTTGTTTCTTTTTCATTATTAACAACATTTCCATGGGGAAGCGCTTGATTAAATATTAGTATCTCACCATAATTTATTTTTATCCAATGCAAGTTTTTTTTAATTTTTTTGAAAAATTCGCTTGAAGATTGTCCAGAATATTTGGCAAAATTCATTTCTACTTTTTTATAATACTTTGGTGGAAGTATATACATAGATTTTGTGCCAAAACAGTTTACAAGTGGTATCCAAACAACTAATTCAAAAGGAGAGTCCCCAGACCAAATATCTGAGTGCAATGGCAATAGAGAACTATTATCTTTGGGTATTTGTATACTTAAATTTACCATGTTCTGCATTGATAGCTCATTGCCAATTAATTCATAAAGAATATTTTTTGAAGTCAAAAAGTAATTTAATCTATAATTTTTATCCTTGTTTAAAGATTTAATTAATTTTAACCTTATAGAATTTAGATTTTTTAATTTTATTTTTTTATGGAAGTTATTTAAAAATTCAACATGTTGACTTTTAGAAGGTGTTTTAATTTTACATATTTTACATATATTTTTAATTATAGTTTCTCTCAAATAATTTAATGAATTTAAATTATCAGATTTAAATTTTACAAATCCTTTATTTAAAAAGTTTTTTGATAACTCTATTTCTTTATTATCTTTAAAATCAATCATTTATATATTTAGCCATTCTTTTTATTAAATTTTTATCTGTAAGATCATTATATTCTAGAATCTCCTGCTGTGTTCCATATTTTTTTGAAAATTCACTTTTTAAACTGGCTATTTCTATATTATTTTTTTTGCTATCAATTGAAGCAGCAAATTCCAATATTGCTGATCCGAATCCACCTTCGGCAATATTTTCCTCAACTGTAACAATTTTTTCTGAATTTAATATTATTTTTTTTAAAATATATTTATCTAATGGTTTAATTGTTGAAAAATGAATAACTCCAACATTTATATTATACTTTTTTTTTATTTTCTCTGCTGCTCTCACAGCAATTTGTGCCGTTATCCCAGTAGTTATAAAATTTAGTTTTGTCATTTTCTTCAGCGTTAAAGCTTTTCCTATTTCAATTTTTTTTCCATTAGTTATTATTTTTTCACCACCTCGGGCTATTCTAATATATGTTGGTCCTTTAATTTTTGTAGTTTGTAAAACTAAATTTTTCATTTCATTTGCGTCACAAGGCGCTAGGATTGTCAGATTTGGCAAAGTTCTCATAATTGAAATATCTTCTATCGCTTGATGAGTTGGGCCAAGTGGTGCATAAACCATTCCCCCACCATTACCAATTAAAGTAACTGGTAAATTATGTAAACATAAATCTACAACAACTTGCTCAAAACATCTTCTAGTTATAAATGTGGCAATTGTATTTACATATGGTCTATATTTTTGCATAGCTAGACCTGCTGCCATTCCAATGATAGCTTGTTCAGCCACACCCTCCATAAAGAATCTATCTGGCATTTCCCTTTTAAAATTATCAAGAACTCCAGGGCCCAAATCTGATCCAATAAACAATTCCTTTTTATTTTTTTTTGCAAGTTTATAAACTGTTTCTAAACAAGTTTTTCTCATTTTAATTTTTTAGACTTTCTATAAGATTTTTTTTTTCCTCAGTAGTGAATGAATTTTTATGATGCCAGAAAGGATTTTGCTCAGCAAAACTGAAACCTTTGCCTTTAATAGTATGACATATAAGAGCTGTTGGTTTATTGGTTTTTTTTAATTTTTTGAAGTAGTTAATTAATTTTATCACATCATGGCCATTAATCTGATCTACCTTATATCCAAAAGCAATCAATTTCTTTTTTAACGGCTCCAAAGGAAGAACTTCTTGGGTTTTCCCATAAGATTGAATTTTGTTGTAATCAATTATTACATGATAATTTGATAGTTTATGTTTGCTTGCAATCATTGAGGCCTCCCAAAATGAGCCTTCATTAATCTCTCCATCACCAACAATTACATATGTATGAAATTTTTTTTTTTGTAATTTTCCACCAAGTGCAACACCCAAGCCTATCGGAGAACCATGTCCAAGTGCACCAGTTGATGCTTCTACTCCTGGAACTTTATCAAACTCTGGGTGTCCTCCGAGAATAGAGTCAAATCTACTAGAAGATTTTAAATAAGATTTTTTAAAGAAACCTTTGTCACTTAAAATTGCATATAGAGCTAAGCAACCATGACCTTTGCTAAGTATTAATCTGTCTCTATTGGGATTGAGAGGTTTACTTGAGTCAAATTTCAAAATTTTATCATAAAGAACTCTTAAGATTTCTATCAATGACATAGCAGAACCCATATGTCCTCTATCACCTCCAAATAGGCATTTTAATACTAAACCCCTCAAATATTTAGATCTACTATCTAATTTAATTTTTTTAGATTGTTTGAAAAAATTATTACGCATTATTTATAAAAACTATTTATTGTTTTTGAAATATAAATGATTTCTTTTTTTGTTAAATATTGATTAATTGGTAGTGTCAATATTCTCTTTGATTGGCTTTCTGTATTTTTATACTTTTCAAGTCCATATTTATTAATATAAGCAGTTTGCTTATGAATTGGTATTGGATAATGTATTGCGGTTTGTATCCCTTTGTTTTTTAAATATCTAATTAATTCATTTCTTCTATTAACCTGGATGACAAAAGTATGATAACTATTAAATTGGTATTTTTTTTCATCAGGAAAAAAAATTTTTTCTCTATTCAGTAATCTTTTATACAATTGAAAATTAGATCTTCTTTTTTTTATGACCGTATCTAATTTACTCAATCTATAGCTCAAAATTGATGCCTGTAAAACGTCCATTCTTGATAAATATCCAAAGTTTTTTACTTCGTTTCTTCCAAACATTCCATTGTTCTGCAAGCTTTTTGCTAAAAGATAAAATTGTTTTTTATTAGTTGTTAGGAAGCCGCCGTCACCACAAGCGTTTAGATTTTTAAGAGGATGTGTTGAAAAGCAACCAATATCACCTATAGAACCAGCTTTCTTATTATAATATTTTGAACCAATAGACTGAGCGGCATCTTCGATAACAGGAATATTATACTTTTTCGATATTTTCATAATCTTTTTCATATCACAAATTCTTCCTGTTAAATGCACAGGCATTATAGCTTTGGTTTTTTTCGTAATTTTTTTTTCAATAAAATCAGGGTCTATGTTTTGATCATTTGCTACATCAACAAAAACTGGTTTGGCTCCTAAATGAACTATGGATGAAGTTGAAGATATAAATGAATTTGGAGGAGTTATAACTTCATCTCCTTTTTTAATTCCCACAAGCTTTAAAGCCAATGTTAATGCATCTGTTCCACTATTCAAGGCAACAGCATATTTTGTTCCACACTTTTGTGAGACTTTTTTTTCAAATTTAATTACCTCATCGCCGTTTACAAATATTGATTTTTTTAGACATTTTTTGAATACTTCGAGTAAATTTTGACTTTGATTTTTTGATTGCTTATCTAAGCTAACATAGTTAATTTTCATTTGGAGCTGTTTTATATTGAATTATAACACAAATATATAGAACAATTTGTATATAATAAAATAAATTTATTTGTTAATTAATATAAAAATTATAAGTATTTAATTATGGATTTACTATCTTCATTTCAATCTGACATAGTTATAGAAATTGGATATATCGATTTATTTATTAACCTAATTATTGCCGCTGTTTTAAGTTGGATACTTGAGTATTTCTTTATTAATTTCAGCCAAACAATTAATAATAGAAAAGTATTTAGTAAAAATTTTATTTTAATAGCTATTACAACAGCTTTCATAATATCGATAGTTAAATCATCATTAGCTTTGTCTCTAGGTTTGGTTGGAGCATTATCTATAATTAGATTTAGAACAGCAATTAAGGAACCTGAAGAATTATCATATTTATTTATTTGTATTGGTATTGGATTAGGTTTGGGAGCAGGTTACAGACTTGTTACCGTTATAGCGCTTATATTGATATTTGTTATAATTTTAATTAGAAATAAATTTGATACTAAAGAATTATCTAATGAGACGATTTATTTAAATTTATATTTTACAAAAAAATTTAATTTGGAAGAAATATTAAAAATATGTAAAAATTATTGCACAGAAGTTTATCTCCGAGATTTTGATTTTTCTAATGCGAAAAATCAAGTTGGTTTAATAGTTAATTTCGATAATGAAAAAAAATTAAACACACTCATTAAAGTTTTAAAAGGAAAGCATAAAGATATAGAAATAAGCCTTATAAATAAGCAAAATATAATTTAAATATTTTATGTTTATTAAAAAGAATAAAAATTTTACAGCAAATTTTTTGAATAAAAAATATAAAATCTATTCTTTTATTTTAGGATATGCATTGGTTTTCATACTTGGAGCTTATTTACAAAAAAACCATTTTTTTTATACAACAATCAAACCACTAATGTTTGAAAATATAAATTTTATAAAAAAATTTACCAAAGGAAAATTTCAAGAAATTGATAAAATCTATTTAGATATTAGTTTCGAAAATTATGAAAAGCTTCATAAAAACAAAAATTTATTTATAAAAGAAAATAAAATTGTTGGTGATCTAAATGATTGGGTAACAGCCAATATAAAGTATAAAAATAAAAACTTTGAATCAAAAGTAAGATTGAAAGGAAGAGTTGCAGATAACCATTTAAATGCAACGATGAGAAATAAAAATATTTCTTACAAGGTAAAAATTAAAAAAAAGGAGAAGGGTAATATTTTAGGTTTAAGGGAATTTAATCTTATGGATTTAAGAAGGAGAGGTTATTTATTAGAATGGTATGCAAGAGAATTTCTAAAAAGTGAAGGTTTAATTCATATGCAATATAAAATAGTTAATTTATTTATTAATGGTAATGATTATGGAACTTATGTTTTAGATGAAAATTTTAGTGAAACAACTCTTACACGAAATAAAAGAAGAAATGGTATTGCTGTAAGGTTTGATAATCAATACGCATTGGATACTAGAGACCCAGCTTTTCAAAATAATTTTAGATCGGCTTCATTTGATAATTTATTCTCAATAACTGAAATAGACTTACTAAATGATAGTGTTTCAAATTTTAAAGAGAAAATTTTAAGTAATTCAGAATTACCAGATAAAAATGTATTGACCTATTTTAACATTAATGGAGATAAAAAAAGAGTTATTATAGGTCCTGACAAAGATAAAGTGGACTCATACTACATTGCTACATTTTTATTAAATCAGTTTAGAGAAAATAATCTCAAATTCGAAGATATATTTGATGTAGAACAAATGGCAAAGGGATTTGCGGCCTCTGATATATTAGACGGATGGCATGGTATGAATTGGACAAACCTAAGCTTTTATTTCAATCCTGTAACAAATAAATTTGAACCAATTTTTCAAGATTGGTATAATGAAGGCTTTATATCAAATAAAGATGATAAATTTAGAGGTATAAGAATACTAGACTTATACAACTATGGTAACTTCTATAAAAAAATTTTCAGATCTGAAATTTTTCTAAAAAAATATGTTTATTATCTAGAAAAATATTCAAATTCTGAATACTTAGAGTCTTTTAATAAAAAAATAAATAGTGAATTAATTACAAATTTAAATAAAGTTTATAGATCTAGTCCATATTACAATTTTCCTGATTACTTAATCAAAGGTAAAATTAAGTCAGTCCAAAGTTTTTTAAACCATCATGATCCAGTTTATTTTGAGTTATTCAGAGAAGCTGGAAGTGAAAATAATGTGGAAGGATTATTGTTAAAAATTGGGAATAAACACATTTTACCAATAAATATTGAAAAGATAATTCTTGAAAGCACTAAAGGTGAGTTGTTTGAATATAAAATTAATAAAAGAATTCATCCAAGAGATTTAGAAATATTTGATCAAAACCAATTTGATAAGTCTCCTGTGAAATATATTAAAACTTATATAGATAAACCCCCTTTTAATAATTACGAGAATATAATTTTAAGTTATAAAATAATTGGTAGCCAGAATTTAAAATTTAAAAAAATAAAAAATCCACCAGTTTTTTCAGAATTAAAGCTAAAATCAGAAAATTTTATAAAACTCTCAAAAAATTTAGATACTACCAAAGATTTTGACTTTATTAAAAAAAATAAAAATGCTTATATAATTAATGCAGGTAATTGGTTTATTAACAACGACTTAATAATTCCAAGTGGGAAAAAATTAATTATTAAAAATGGTGCAAATATAATTTTAAATAATAGGGCGAGAATTATTTCTAAGTCTCCAATTGAAGCAATAGGTGAGATTGATAATAGTATCAATTTTCACGGCAGAGGTGGTAGATGTTTAATAATATCTGACAGCAAAGAACTTTCCGTATTTGAAAACGTAAATTTTTTTTTATTAGAGCATTGTTATGAAAACGGTATAAATTCTGAAGGATCTTTTAATGTGTATAATTCAAAAATAAAAATGAAAAATATTTTATTTTATAAAAATATAAAAGGAGATGATGGTATCAATTTTGTTAATTCTAATTTTGATATGGAAAATATTTTATTTGAAAAAGTTTTATCTGATTGTTTAGATTTAGATTATTCAGTTGGTAAGATAAAAAATATTAAATTTCAAGGATGTGGTAACGATGGCTTGGATATTTCTAATACGAGTTTAAATTTAGAAAATTTTGAAAGTTCTGATACTGGTGACAAAGGTATAAGCTTAGGAGAAAATAGCATTTTAAGGGGTAAAAATATAAGAATAGTTAACTCTTTTGTGGGTCTTGGAATTAAAGACGGCTCCGAGATTGAAATGGATAATATTAAAGTTAATAAATCAAAAATTCCGATTGCCGCATATATTAAAAAACAAACTTACGGGTATCCAAAAATTAGTCTTACAAACTATGAAAATTATGGGGAAGAGAAAGAAATATTGGAGATTGGTATAGTGAGCAAAATTAATAATGAGACTTATGTAGGAAAATCAAAAAATGTTTTTGAAAAAATTTATAAATAAAAAATCTTAAAAAATTAAATGCAAGAAGATACAAATAAATTTAGAAATGAAAAAAAAATAATTTTTTTAGAAAGTGAAAACTTTGTAATAAACATTCTTAAAATTAATGGTTTTAAAGAAATTTTTAATGAAAGGATAGTAAATAGTATTTACTTTGATGATAATACGCTTACTAACCTTTTAGAAACTATAGATGGAGAAAAATTTAGATCTAAAATAAGATTAAGGTGGTATGGTAAAATCAAGGATATTAGTATAAATCCTAATTTAGAAGAAAAAATTAAGGAAAATACCAAAAATTTTAAAGTTCATTATCCAATAAAATATAAAAAAATAAAAAAATCAATTGATATTAAAAATTTACACAAAGAAATTCAAAAACAATTAATTGTGAACAGTGTAATAAATTTTAAAATTAAAAATAAAAAGCCTTCTTCTTTCGTTTCCTACAAAAGAAGATATTTTGCTAAAAATGGTTTAAGAATTACTTTAGATAAAGATTTGAAATACAAAAATTTTCTTAGAGATAAATATATAAATTCTTATGAGAATTTTGAAAAGAAAAAATTTTTAATTTTAGAATTTAAATATAATGACGGTAGTTATAATATGGTAAGAAGTTTATCGTCACAAATTTCAAATAGATTTACAAAATTTTCAAAGTATGAATACTCATTAATAAACTAATTATTTTTTTTTAAATAAAAATCCCTTACGGTTTTAATAATATAATTTTGTTGATTAAACGATAAATGTTGATCACATGGAAATGATATAATATTTTTGCAGTGAAAATCTGTTACAGGAAAATCATTTTTTTTATGTTTTAAATATTTCAAACTTTCCTGCAAATACATTGGCTTTGGATAGTGAATTTTTGCCTCTATACCTTTTTTTAAACAGTGATGATAAAGCTTGTCTCTATTTTGTGCAAAAACTATATATAAATGATAAACAATTTTATAATTTTTAGGTCTTTGTGGAATTCTTATTTCTCTTAATTTAGATAAATGTTTATCAAAATATTTAGCATTTTTTATTCTTTGTTTTGCGATAGATTTAGATTTTGGTAATAACCAGTTACCAACAACAGCCTGGAATGTGTCTAGTCTAGAATTATATCCATTAATTTTTACTGTATCTCTATCAACCAGCCCATGGTTTCTAAGTAATTTCACATGATCATAAAGTTTTTTACTATTAGTTGTAATTATACCTCCGTCAGACCATACATTGATATTTTTTAATGGGTGAAGTGAAAATGCACCTGAAATACCCCATGTTCCAGCGTTCTTATTATTAATTGCGCCTAGGATTGATTGGCAAGCATCTTCAATAATTGGGATATTATATTTTTTTGCAATTTTTAATAACTTTGGCATATTTGTCATATATCCAGTAAAATGAACAGGAACAATTGCCTTTGTTTTTTTGTTAATTTTTTTTGCTACATGTTCGACATTCATGCAGAATGTATTATCACAATCTACAAAAACTGGTTTAGCTCCTAATTCTGTAATTGCTCCTACTGTAGCAACGAAAGTATTTGCTGCAGTTATAATTTCATCTCCTGGTCTTATTCCAATTGATTTTAATGATAATTTTAAAGCATCAGTTCCTGAGTTGACGCCTATTGCATATTTAGTACCAATTAATTTAGCGAACCTTTTTTCGAAAATTGCAAGTTCCTTACCTAAAGTAAAATCTCCTGACAAAACAAATTTTTTTAATTTAAGCCATAGGTCGGGGCAATTTGAAAATTGCTGTTTTAAATAAGAATATCGTACTTTCATAAAATTATACTAGTTTAATATTATTCATTCTTTTTATATTGTAATAAAATTGATTCTCAAATGTGTTTGTTAATAATTTTTTTTCAAAAGCTTCTTTAAGATCTTGCACTGCGTCTTTAACAGTATATTTAGTTTCAAAACCAATAACTTCTTTGATTTTTTTTGAGCTAACATGATAAGATCTATTGTCATCTGATTTAGTATTTATAATTTCTATATCACTGCCAACAATTTCTTTTACATCCAATGCCAATTCATTAACAGATTGATTTTTAAAACCGACATTAAAAATTTCGCCGTTTATTATTTTTGTATCTGATTTTAACACTGCAAGGTAAGATTCTACCATATCGTCTATATGAACATTTGGTCTTAGCTGGTCTCCACCAAAAACTTTGATAGTTCTATTATGGAAAGCATGGTTTGTTAAAATATTTACTACCAAATCTAATCTTTGCCTTTTAGCATAACCACAAACTGTTGAAGGTCTAATAGTGGTTGTTATAAAATTTTCTGATTTGTAACTATTTAATATTTTTTCACAATCTCCTTTAAATTTGGAGTAATCAGTTAAAGGTTCTAATTTCATATCTTCAGTTACATTTCTCTCTTTTTTAATACCGTAAACTGAGGAAGAAGAGGCATATATAAATTGATTTACACCACACTTTACAGAAATTTTTACCAATGGTTCAAAGGCATCTAAGTTTATAGATTTACCTAACGATGGATTTAATTCAAAACTAGGATCATTCGATATACAAGCTAAATGAATAACTATTTCATGCCCAGTTATGGAATTCATTAATTTATTTGTATCTCTAATATCTCCATTAATTTTTGATAGATTTTTATGATTAGCAATAACATCTTCACCGTATAGCATTAAATCAAAAACTGTAACTTCATGTCCTTCTTCTATTAATTTGGGGACTAGTTTCGAACCTACATATCCTGCCCCACCAGTTATAAATATTTTACTCATTTTTATGATATCTAAATCATTTTAACGTATGATCAACCGCTTTTATCAGTTTGATTTTATCAATCAAATTTTTATTTCCCATACTAGAAACTGACTGGGAAGCTCCAAGAGATCCAATTAATAAAGCATAAGTTTTATCTAGACCTAACTTTAAAAATATTGAAATCAAAGATAACATAGTGTCTCCTGATCCTATTTTATCAATAACTTTTGATGCAAAAGCGTCCATATAATAGTATTTTTTAAATTTTTTATTATACAAAGTTGCTCCTTGGCTTCCTTGAGTAACAACAAGATCGCCAATATTTAAATTACTAGCTAGATTGTTCATTAGATAATTTATTTTACTATTTTTATCTCTTAACTCATGTCTAAGCTCAGTTTCATTAATTATTACACAATCGATATTTTTATATTTATTCATAGTATGGTATCCTCTATTAGCTGCGTTAATTTGAGCATTTAGAGCAACGTATTTGGATTTTTTTGAAAGCAATGCAGCATTTTTATCAGAAATAAATCCATGACCATAATCAGAAATTATAACAAGATCAAAGTTTTTTAATTTTTTAATTAAAAAATTATTTAATTTTTTTTCATTTTCTATGTCTAAAGGAGAGTCGTTGATTATGTATGAACCAAATACCTTATTGTTAGTTATCGTATCAACATATTTTTTTTTAATTATGGTAGGAGATTTTTTCTTAAATATTAGTTTAAGATCAATATTTTTTGGAAGCTTTTTTTTTATTATATTTTGGAATTTTTTGTCCTCGCCTATCATGCTCATTAATGTTACTTGTCCACAAAATTTTGCAACATTTCCTGCGATAGCCGCTGCTCCACCAATATATGTTTCATTATTTTCTTCTCTCATTTGTAAAACTGGGTCTTTCCCGGACTTTCCTAGAGTTTCGCAAAAAAAATATTGATCTATAATTATTTCACCCAAGACTAAAACTTTAAGTTTTTTTGACAAATTCAATGACTTATTTAAATCAATCTTCTTATTTTTAATTATTTTAATGGTTTCTTTTTGATTAAAAGTTAGATTTGAATAGTGTTCATTTATTAAAGAGCTAGAACTACTAGTTATATCATCGGTATATTTTATTTTTCCCCCATATTTATTTAAAGCTTTAGTTTCATTTTTTATTTCTCCAGTTATGTCTTCTTTATGAATTTTATAATCTGAGCCTTTACAATAAACATCGGGTTTTAACAAATTTATTAAATTTACAGATGTAGGTGAATTATTAAGAACGATATGGTCAATCACAGAAATATTATTAAGAAATTCTATTCTAAGTTTTTCAGTAAAAATTGGTCTCCCAGGACCTTTATTTACAAATATATCTGGTGTTAAAGAAACAACTAAAATATCACCGAATTTTTTTGCAGAAAGAAAATGTTTGATATGACCAATATGTATTAAATCAAATACACCATGACACAAAATAATTTTTTTTTTTTTATTAACTGAATATTTTTTTATATTTTTTAAATCTTTTATTTGAATTATTTTTTTCATTTTAAGTATTTAAACCACTTTTTTGTTTTAATTTTTATCTTTTTTGGTGTCCATACTGGTGCCTTTCTCCAATCATCTATATTATTAAGCATAATCTTTATTCCATCATCAATTTTTACTTTTGGTTTCCATCCAAGAAATCTTTTTATCTTTTTTATATCAGCTTCAGATTTATCTGGCTCTCCTGGTCTTTTTGGAATTTTAACAATCGATCCACCAAGTTTTTTTGCAATATAGTTCACACTTGTAGGTTTGCCAGTACCCACATTAAATATTTCGTGATATATTTTTGATTTTGCAGCAGAATAAAATGCTTTTGCAACATCGGTAACGTAAGTAAAATCTCTTGTTTGATTTCCATTACCTACAATAGTCAAAGGCATGTTATTAATTTTTTGAGCTAAGAATACACCAAACATTGCTCCATAAGCACCAGTAGTTCTAGATCTAAGACCATAAACATTAAATAATCTCAATGAAATCGTAGATATTTTGTATACTTTTGACCAATGTACAAGTAGCTTTTCTCCAATGTTTTTAGTCAAAGCATATGGATATTCTGTCTTTATAGTTTCATTTTCACTTGTTGGAAATTTTTTTACTATACCGTAACAAGATGCAGATGCAGCATAAACTACTTTTTTTACATTATATTTTTTTGAAGCTCTAAGAACATTTAAGGTTCCATTAACGTTGGATTGAAAATATTTTTCTGGTGTTTCAATACTTGGAACAATATCGGCAAGTGCCGCAAGGTGGAAGACATAATGAACATTTTTAAATTTTTTTTCAATTTTTTTAAAGTCTGCAACATCTGCTTTTAAAATTTCTACTTTTGATTTTGGTAAATTAATAAGATTATTTAATCTACCAGTAGCAAAATTATCAATTATAATAACTTTGTATCCCTTATTAACTAATAATTCAGATACATGACTCCCTATAAAACCAGCACCACCAGTTATAATTACTTTTCTCATGTTTTTTGAATTATCATTGATAAAATTATCAGTCAAGTAAGTAAATTAACGATCTTTTGTTATCATATTGATTACGTCTAACATCACTTCTTGGAAATTTTTTTTATATTTAGATGAATTCAAGAAAAAGTTTATTTCTGGTGAATTAACATCTTCTAGATCATGTATGCAATTTGAACTTATTTCATTATTTTGAGATAAATAAAAAATCTTAGAGTCTATTTTTTTTGATAAATTTTTAATTTCTAATTTTTTATAAAAACTTAAATGATCGTCCATTAATAATATTAACTTTTTTTTTGAAATAATGCTTTGCCATAAAGCCATAGAACTGTGACCTATAACATATTTTGATTTGTTTATAAGATTTATTGTATCTCCATATTTTATATCTCTAGAACTAAATGGATTTTCTTTATAAACATATTTTCCAGAAGCAGCGATTATAATCTTAGTTTTAAATTTGTTTTCGAATTTTAGAAAAAAATCGTTTAAATTTTTATAAAATAATTTTGAATTATTCTCAGAATCATTTAAAAAATCTGTTCTTCCTAAAATTTGCCCTTTGAATTTTCCACCGACTGCTTTTCGGGTATTATTATCCGGAGCTCCATCTAAAGATTCTTCAACATAAACTGTCATATTTATATTTTGGGTATTTTGTGACCAGATATAATTTGGATGTGGAACACTAAAATACTTTAATGTCCGATTAAAAATCTTTCTAGATATGTTTTCAATATTTTTTCCTGAACCTATAAAATATAAATTGTCGTACTTTTTAAAAAGAATTTTATTTCTCAAAATAAAAATTTTAAACTTTAATTTTTCAAACAAAGAGATTGGGGAAAATTCAGTTGCGAATTCACTCAAAATAATTTTGTACTTATATGAATAAATCAAATCAAAAATTTTATTTTCATTATATCTTTTGTAGAAACTTCTTCCTGTGTAATAAATTATCGAATTAGAATTATCAAAATGATTTAAATAATTATCAAGTTGATCAAAATTTTTAATAATAGTAACTTTTTCAAGACTAGGTTTATAAAATTGAGCTGTTGTTCTAAAGTAAGCATTTTTCTGATCTTCAGAATAAAAAAAACTGGAAACATCGCATATATGAACATCAAAACCATTTTTTTTAAAATTTTTAATATTTAAATAATTTGCATAATGAATAGGTATCGGTGCAAAAATTATATAAATAATATTCATAAAAGTTTTAATTAAAATTAATTAAATTATCTTAACTTTTTTGCCAAAAAAACACTACTTGGTAAAGATAAAGCTCTTTCATAAATATAAGTAGTTTCATCTAAATTCATTTTTGGATTTTTTTTATAATGTTTAAATAAATAAATTGGTTTCCAAATTGGTCTAATATTAAAATTTTTTTGCTTTGAAAATAATATCAATTTTTTTTTAATATTTTTATTTGAAACTATAATTGTATTAAGCCAATAGTTGGATCTTAAATTTTTAGATGGCTTTAATAGTTTCAATTCAGTATTCTTTAAGATATCAGAGTAATAAATATGTAGTTTTTTTTTCATACCAATAAATAAATTAATTTTATTTAGCTGGGTTATTCCTAGCGCTGAATTAATTGAGGGTAATCTATAATTATATCCAATGGAATCGTGTAAAATATCAAACTTTTTTATAATTTTTGAATTGTTGGACAAATGAAAAGCTTTCTTAATATGTTTTTTTTGTTTAAAGATTACTGCACCACCTCCACCAGTCGTAATTATTTTATTTCCATTAAAACTTAAAACACCAGCATCTCCAAATGTCCCAAGATGTTTACCTTTAAACTTACATCCTAAAGCCTCTGCTGAATCCTCAACTAGTAAAAGTTTATTTTTTTTACATATTTTTATTAATTTATCTAATTCACAGCTTAATCCATTTACATGTGTAACAATTAAAGCTTTAATTTGTTTACCAGTTTTAATATTAAAACATCTATTTTGTTTTACTTTAGTATTTTTTTTTAAATATGTTGAAAATTTTTTTAAGTTTATAGATAAATTTTTTCGATCCACGTCATAAAAATGTGGTTCTGCATTGCAATACTTAATAGCGTTAACAGTAGATATATAAGTTAATGGAGAAACAAATACCTCGTCATGTTTTTGAATACCCAAAGTTTTGATAGCTATATGAAGTGCCGATGTACCGTTAACTAAACATATCAAATTTTTAGTGCCTATGTACTTTTTCAACTTTTTTTCAAAAATATTTGTATACTTGCCATATGTTGATAATTGTTTTTCTTTTATTGCTTTTTTGACATTAAATATATCATCATTGAGTATATAAGGTTCATGTAAGTAAGCATTATTTATACCCAGTTTTTTTTTTATTTGTTTTAAGACATTTGAATACGTATCAATAATTTTCATATGTTATAGTCATCGAAACTGCTTGATGAAATTTTTTTATTTAATTTGAACCATTCAATTGTCTTAGAAATTGCATTGCTAAAATTTCGGGCATTTTTATATCTTGGTTGCCATTTATATATTTTTTTTATTTTTTTATTTGAAGCCAGCAATCTATAAACTTCACTATTTTTTGGTCTAATTCTTTTTTTATCAAAAACTATTTTTAGTTTTTTTATGTCCAGTTGATTGCTTATTATTTTAATAAGATTTTTAATTTCAATTTCAAAACCACTAGCTATATTTACTACATCTACGTTTAATTTATTTGAATTTATGAGCTTCATAAATCCGTTTATTGTATCATCAATATATGTAAAATCCCTTTTTGTATTTATGTTTCCAACTTTAATAAAATTTTTTTGATTTATCATTTGAGTAATTAAAGTAGGTATTATAGCTCTGGCTGACTGTCGAGGACCAAATGTATTGAATGGTCTTGCAACAAGAACTGGAAGATTAAAGGATTTTTTAAAAGAAAGAGCAATCTGATCCGCAGCTACTTTTGATGCTGCATAAGGAGATTGAGAGTTTAAAGGATGTTTTTCGTCTATAGGTACATATTGTGCTGTACCATAAACTTCACTTGTAGATGTAATAATTATTTTTTTTACAGAATTATTTCTACAAGAATTTAAAATATTATAAGTTCCGACTATATTTGTATCTATGTATGATTTTGGAGACACGTAAGAATAAGGTATTGAAATAAGTGCTGCCAAATGCACCACGATATCTTTATTTTTTGTAATATTTGTCGTTAAATCTTCACTTCTTATATCACCAAATATAATTCTTATTTTTTTTTGTAATTTCTTATTAATGTATGTCAAATTTCCAATTGAGTTTGACGAATTATAGTAACACAATGCTGTCACATCATAGTTTTTGTTTTTAGCTAGTTTTTCGACTAAATGGGAGCCTATGAAACCACAAGCTCCAGTTATTAAAATTTTTTTTTTCATAAACTTATTTTTTAATTATTTTATTCAAGTCATTAATCCAATTATTTTTAAATCCCAATGCCTTATCATCTACAAAAATATCATATGAGGGTTTGCCTAATATTAATCTATTAAATTTTAAGTTCCATTTCTTTAGTTGATTTAAAGTTTTTTTATAGCCCATTTTATAAACCTTTTTTGAATTTTCTGAATTTCTTCCCATGTATCTCGCTGTAAATATTTTAATTTCATAACCATCCTCAAATAAATTATTTATATATTTTATTACTTTTTTTTTTGGTTTAGATTTATCGTAGTTTGATTTATTAGTTACACAAATTACTCCATCTATATCAAAACAAATAATTTTTTTCTTCATATTTTATTTACTTTTTTTTATTAAGTATTTATCCTGTATATATAGATATTTTAGATCGCTATTTTCAAATGTAAAAATAATATCTTTTAAGGTTGAAGAAATTGGATATCCGTGAAGGTTCAGACTAGTATTCAGCACTGCTGGAATTCCAGAAATCTTATAAAATTCTTTTATAATTGAATAATAACTATTATTAAAGTTTTTTTGTAATATTTGTGGCCTTACTGTTTTATCATAAGCATGTGTCCCATTTTTAATTTTATTGTAATACTTTGCTTTTGTTTTAAATCCTATCGTCATGAAGTCTGATGAAATTCTTTTAGGATTAATTATATACTTTCCTTGTCCCTCTTTTAGAATTGTTAAGGCAAAAGGCATCCAAAAATCTCTATTTTTAATTTGATCGTTAATTTTTTGAACTATTCCCTCTTTAGATGGATTTGCTATTATACTTCTATTTCCCAAAGCTCGAGCTCCAAATTCCTCTCTACCACGCGCGATTGAAATTATCTCACCATCATTAATTAATTTGGCAATTCTTTTATGTCCAATATTTTCAAAAATTAAAAATTTTTTAGTGTCTTTTAAAGAATCAATAATCATTTTTTTCGAAAGTTTATTTTTAGTTAACTCTTGACCTAAATAAATATTTTTTATTGGTTTATTATTTTTTTTGTTTAAATAATAACAAGCTCCTATTGATAATGACTCATCAGTTCCCGTAGGTGCAACATACATATTTTTAACAAAATTTAAATTTGAGAGCACCATATTCATTTTAATATTCATGCTAACGCCACCACTTATAGAGAAAACATTTAATTTATATTTTTTATGTATTTGTATTAATAATTCTGTTGAGATATTTTCTACTAATATTTGGACAGCTCCAGCTATATTATCAAATCTATGTCCTTGGGTTTTATTGTACAAATAAGAGAATAAATCTTTTGGTCTTTTATTGTGTACTACTCTACAATTTTTAACTTTTAAAATATCTTTAAAAACCTCATTATAAACTTTTATAGAATATTCATTTTTTGCATATGGTGCTAAGCCCATAACTTTAAATTCATGTTCATTAGGTTTCATTTTTAATATTAAGGTTATAAATCTATAAATTCTTGCAAGATCACATTGAGCACTTATATTTATTTTTTTTAAATAATTTTTTTTTTTGTTAAAAATCCAAAATGTTTGATTTAAGCCATCCCCTTCACTATCTAAAGTTAAAATCCCAATTTTTTTTTCTTTAACTGTCGGTGCATATGCAGCATAATAAGCATGACATGTATGGTGGTCTATAAATTTAATATTTTTAATTTTATTTCTTGATTGTTTTTGAAGGTATTTTTTTTGTAAATTTCTAAATATTTGATTGTTTTGAAAATAATTTTTTTTTTTGATTTTATTGTAATCTAAATATAAATCTTTAAGTTCATTTTTTTGTTTAAGATTTTTAAAATAATATCTTGCATTCTTAATCTTTTCTTCTCTTGAATAAAATCCAAGGTAGTAATTTAACCAGTTCTTAATGGAAAAATAATTATCTACAGGATATTTGAATGGGAATGCAATGTTATCAATAGTGCTAAAAGATGCCTCTTCAACTATTAATTTTTTTTTTTCTACAAAATCCAAACATTTTTCAATTGAAACTTTTGGATACCCGCAAAAGTTTTTAATCTTATTAAATCTTTCTTCTTGAAATCCTAAAACTATCTCTCCATTAATCATTAAAGAAGCGCTAGCACCATGACTAACATTAATTCCCAAATAGACTTTTTGTTTATTCATATAGATTGTTTTAATCAAAAGATCTAATTCAAATTCATATATTTAAAAGTTCTATATATCTATATTTATTTTTCATATTAAAGTATTAGTTATTTAATTTTTTCTTCTTATTTTCAAAATTTTTCTAGCTCTTAGAGTACATAAAAATTCTAAAATAATCGTTAACTTCCACTTAATTGCTAATGGTATCAATTTATTCTCATTAGAAGAAATCTTATAATTATTTATTGCTTCACAAGCCTCAGTATCATTTAGTACAGAGTTAATTATTTTTCTTCTTCCTTTAATACCTTCGTTATAACTAATCTTTTTTTGTTCTATTGATTTACTGTAGGATATTAAGACGTTTATGATAAAATAAATCAAAGTTTGATCTCCAAATTTTTTTATCTCATGATCTGTTAATCTTTTAGATCTAAAACTATTTTGTATGTGTGATTTTATAATTTTAAATTTACTTATGTCAAAATTTGCATTTAAACCCGCAATTACCCCAGAGCTTAAATTTGGATTTACATTATATATATAATGTTGTTTTTTTATGTAGCCTATTTTTTTAACTACTGCTAGCAAATCCCAGATAAAAATTTCATCTTCTAAATATCTCAATCTCTCCTCAAAATATACTTTATTTAATTCTAATATTTCTTTTTTTATTAATTTGGCTTTTGCACCTAAAACACCACCAGCATAAATAGAATTAAATATTCTTCTTTTCATTAATTCTAAAATTTCAATATTATCAATTATCCTATCAGAATCGTAACTAAATATATTTTGTCTTTGATTATGTGATTTTTCTATCCATTTAGTATCACAAAAGACAAAACTTAAAGAATTTTGAATTGCATAGTCATACAAATCATCTAACGCATTTTCTTCTATTTGATCATCTACATCTAAAAATAATAGATATTTACCCTTAGAATATTTAATACCTAAATTTCTAGCTTTTGCAGGACCATGATTTGATTCTAAGGAATAAATCTTTAAATTTTTGATTTTTGAATTTTTAATAATTTCTAAAGAATTATCTTTCGATCCATCATTTATCATAATTATTTCAAAATTATTTTTAAAGTTAATTTTACTGAGATTGTTTAAGCAATTTTCAATGTGTGATTCAGAATTATAAAATGGAATAATTATAGAAATATAAATTTTCTCTGACATTTATTTTGTTAAATTTAGAGGCTATTTAACAATTATTTTTTAAAGTAGTTTTTTTGCATTAATCATACTTTTTATATGAAATTGGTTCAGAAGCTTGGATTCCAGCTTCGATTATACCTTTTCCATCATAGCCTGTGGTACTAGTTGCGTCGTAAGGTCTTCCGTCACAGAAATCACAAGCAGGAAAGAATTTTGCTACTTTAATTAGTCTTCTAATTTTCTTTTTAAGATTATTGTCATTTGATTTCAATTCTACATAGTTAGCTGGATTATCTGGTATAGCTTTCAAATTAGACGCATTAGCGATGAATGGGCAGCGATAAAGTTTTCCATGTAAAAGTGTATAAAGGTATTTCACACAACATTGTTTGAAAACTTCTTCCAATTGAGATTTAGATCTTTTGTGGTGTCTTATTGAACTACAATCAACCCAATGAGTTGCAGGGTTTGATTCAAAATTTATATTATGTTTCAACAGTTGATTTTTAAGATTATCTAAGTTTCTTGATAATTTTCCATATTCAGTAATTATAAAATTAATTTTCTTACCTTGAAACGACTCTAATTGCTCATCCTTTGGAGCTATAGTTCCATTTGAATATATAAAAATTTCATTATCAGGATTTCTTAAACTTAAGCTGTTGGCAATTTTGGCCCATGATTTGTTCATTAATGGTTCACCGCCAATTAGTCGAAATTCTGATATTTGATCAACGTTATTTTTTATCAAATCAATAGAGTTAAGAATTTCATCATGATCAAAACTTTTGTGTTCTGTATAATATTGCATTAAATTTGAACATCCTTCACATTTCATTCCGCATCTAGTTGTAATCATTACATCTAGACTTCGCATGTAAGTTTTATCTTCATTGTCAAGAAACATTCTATGACTATTTTTACAAACTTTTAATCTTGCTTCCATGTATGAATTAGAAATTAAATGTTTATTTTTGTCTATTTGGTAGTTTTCTAGGAGTTCTAGTGGAGAATAAAAATCATCATAACCCAAAGCAGTCAACTGTTCTATGCAATCTTGTATATGTTGAGAAGCAATAATAAATCTAGCTTTTTTAAAATGATCTGGCAGCAATGGTGTGTGGATTATTTTTAAACCACAAAATAAATTATTGGTTTTACCTTTTATACTATCACAAAAAGCAGAAACTTTAATATTGTGATTTATACAAGAATTTAAAACTGCTTCAGACTCTTTAACTGCAGCAACTATAATAATAGGGGGCCCATCATTACGAAGATTTTCTATACAATTTAATTTAAGTTGATTTGGCATTTCCAACTATTAATTCAACCTTTATTACGTTTCAAGTTAATTATTGTATATTTTGTAATGAAAAGGCAAATTTGATAGCTCTTTAAGATTATCCCTTTTAACAATTTCAAAATTTTCTTTATATTTCAAATTTGTTTTAAAATTTTCTTCATAAGAAAAGTTTTTAATTAATTTTGATTCAAATTTTGAGGAACTCAAAATAAATATTTCCTTACTTAAATTTAAAGAAAAAAATTTAAAAATTTTATTCACTCTTTTTAAGTATAAATTTTTAACATCTGCATTTTGTTTGTTTATTCCATATTCATAAAAATGACCATTTTTAGGATTATCGTAAAGATAATCCATTCCAATTAAATAAAATTTTGAGAAACCCATATAGCTCGCTAAACCTATCGTAGAAAACAGGCTACCAAATAAAAGACTAAATTCTTTTGACGGATCAATTTTATCATATTCGAAATCTTTTTTTCCAAAATGATGTAAATAATAAATATTTCTTTTTTTAAACAAAAAAGGATAATGATAAACTGAAGTGAATAGATTTACTTTTTCATTCAATCTCCCAGAATTGTTTAAAAATTTTTTACATTTATCGTTAAACTCTATTTTTTTTGAATATGGATTTTTCCATATTGGAGAAAATATGCCTGGATGAAAGTGAATATCTGCTATTACATCTAAATTTTTATAATCTTTGTGTAAAAACATCCAGCCACATGTTAAAGTTTTATTTTTGGAAAATTTTTTTAAATCAAAATATTTTATTGATTGACCATTGCCTATAATATAGCAATTTTGATTTAAATATTTATCTTTAAATTTAATATTTTTGGACACTAAATTAGAAAAAAATTTATTTATAAATAACATTAATTGTTATAAACATTTATGATTTTTTAATTAACATGCAAAAAATATTTTTAATCGCAGAGATAGGTATAAATCATAATGGCAGTTTATCTACAGCAAAAAAACTTATAGATTTAGCAAAAAATACTGGTTTTGATGCAGTCAAGTTTCAAAAAAGGACACCAGAAATAACAACACCAAAATCCAAAGCTGAAATTATCAGAGATACTCCATGGGGTAAAATAACATATTTAAATTATAAAAAAAAATTAGAGTTTGGAAAAAAAGAATTTGATGAAATAAATAGATATTGTAAAAAAAAAAATATGCTATGGTTTGCAAGCCCTTGGGATATTCAAAGTAACAATTTTTTAAAAAAGTATAAACTTAAATACAATAAAGTAGCATCACCTGTTTTAACTAACATTAAATTAATAGAAGAAATTGCAAAACAAAGAAAGTATACTTTTATTTCTACAGGTATGAGTTCAATGAAAAATATTACTAAGGCTGTAAAAATTTTTAAAAAAAATAAATGTAAATTTACTTTAATGCACTGTGTTTCAACTTATCCATGTTTAGAAAAAGATATAAATTTAAAAATGATTAATACATTAAAAAAAAAATTTAAAGTTGATATAGGCTACTCTGGGCATGAAAAAAGTGTTAGTCCAAGTCTAATGGCAGCTTGTTTTGGTGCAAAATCAATCGAGAGACATATAACCCTTGATAGAACAATGTGGGGTACTGATCAAGCAGCTTCTCTAGAAGGAAATGGTATGAAAAATCTCGTAGAATTAATTAGAAAATTTGAATTGTGTATGGGAGACGGAGTAAAGAAGTTTTTAACAGATGAAAAAAAAAAGTTACAAGAAAACAAATATTGGTAAGAAGTTCAAAATAATATGTTTAATTCCAATAAGATCAAAAAGTAAAAGAATTAAAAATAAAAACTTTACCAAAATAAACGGGACACCTTTAATAAAGTATGTTTTAAATAATATTAAACAATCAAAATATATTGATAAATTTTATATAGCTTCCGATAATTTAGCGAAAGTTAAAAAAATAATTAATGAAAATAATAAAATACAATTATTTTTAAGATCAAAAAAAAGTTCTACTTCAATTGCTCAAACCGAAATTGTAATAAATGAATTTTTAAAAAAAAAAAATATGGATATATTAGTGTTGGTTCAAGCCACTAACCCTTTTATTAAATATATGTATTTAGATAGTGCTATAGAAATACTTATAAAAAACAATTTAGACTCAATATTATCTGTTGTAAAAAGTAAACATTTTATTTGGTCTAACCAAAAATACTCTAAACCAATAAATTATAACTTAAGTAAGAGAAAAATGTCTCAATCAATAAAAGGACATTTTTTAGAAAATGGTTCTTTTTATATTTTTTTTAGAAAGAATTTTTTAAAAGAAAAAAATAGATTGCATGGAAAAATTGGAGCGTTCGAAATGCCCAAACAAAGTATGCATGAAATTGATGATACAATTGACTTGAGCATAGTAAGAAAGCTTTTAAATTAACATTTTATTCTTTAAGAGAATTCTTAAATTTCCT
>MDSV01195049.1_pt1 | contig 28125 bp, 29 predicted proteins | sample 810851 | NCBI WGS metagenome assembly MDSV01 (sample SAMN05326640, study PRJNA326480) | marine metagenome | isolation source: seawater | place: Atlantic Ocean: North East | collected 2012 | reverse complement strand
TCATTGGGGTAGCCGTATACCAATTTGATGTTTTTTTTTTTTGCTAAATCTAAAGCTTTGTCGACTACTAATTTTATTATTCCTTTTTTTTGCCATTTAGGATGTACAATCATAGCTATCGAGTGTGAGCCTTTTATAATTTTACCCCTAAAACTGTAATTTATTGGGATAACTGAAAAAGTTGCAATAATGTTTTTCTTATACTCAGCTACTACAACTATTGACTTACCAAAGGGATTGGGCCCTTTATATTTCCATATCCAATTAGCTTTATTTCTCCTATTCCAAGGATGATTTTCAGAAATTGAGTCAAGTTTAAGAATGCCTATTTCGTCACCTTTTTTATAAGTTCTAATCTTCATTTAAATTTATGTGTTTAATTCAAAAGATTTGTTGTAACTATTGTTTTTAATTTCCTTAAAATTTAAAGATTGAAAAATTTTTATAGATTTTAAATTTGCTTTTTTTACTTCTGCTATAATTGTATTGTTTCTCTTAATAAACTTTTTAATACTCTCTTTAATAATTAATTTACCAAGTCCAAGATTTCGGAAAGCTTTATCTATAGAATAATCTAAATGGTAAAAATTTTTTTTTTTATCGAATCTTATTTGACCTACTGGCAATCTATCAATCATCAATTTTAATAAAATACTTTTTTTGTCTAATAATTTTTTATGTAACCATCTTTGATGTTCTTTATAAGAAATTGTTTTTTTTGAAAAGGAATTTTGTCTCACATTTTTATCATTAGCCCACATAAAAAGTAAATCGGTATCTAAACTACTTATCTTTTTAAATGAGATTTTGTTAAATTTTTTTTTGTTAAGAAAAAAATTAATTCTTTTTGTTCCGTAACCATCAATAAGGCTTTTATTTTCTAATGCTAAATCTTTTTTTTTATTAAAATGGTAAATCATGTTGCAAATGGCTGAATATAATTTACTTTTAGAATTTTTTTTGAAAACTCCTAAATAATGAATAATATTTTTTTGGTCTAAAAAATTACATATATTTTTTTGATTAGGTGCAATACAAAATACAATACTGGGTAAAGCTAAATTAATTCTTTCCCAAGTATTCGTCCCGCCAGAGCCAATTGCGAAACTAGATTTTTTCATTAGTCTATGTAAATTTTTTTGTTTAGAAAATAATCTAAAATTAGTTGGTAATTTTTTTTTTAATTTTATAATTTTTTTTTTACTTATGTTTCCAACTACATAATCAATTTTAAAATTTTTAAATTCTTTTTTTGATAGTACAGAAGTTACTAAGTTATATAAATTTGATTTAAATACTGTAGAAAAAAAAATAAATATTCTTTTTACTTTATGGTCTGTGGAAAATTTTAAGTTATTAAAAGAATTGTTTAATAAAGTATACTTCGGACCTAAAAGTTTTAAACAATTTTTATTAGTTAAATTATTATATCTTGTGCTTAGATTTTTTACATAATTTTGATCAATCAAAATATCACAATTATGTTTCCTGTTAGCTAAGTCGTCTATTACTACCAATTTTTTAATTTTTTTTTTTACTCTATTTTCCCAATTATGATCTATTTGATAATTATCTACTATTAAAGTATCAATTTTTTTTTTTTTGCAAATTTTTAATGTTGATGTGATATCTGATTTTAAAGAAAATGTTTTATCATCTTTTCCAAAAATTACCGGTTTACATTTATTTTGTAATATAAACTTTTGATTAATTTCAAAGTAGTCACTTTTTTTTACTAAAAAAAATATTTTTTTAAAATTTTTATTTAATTGTCTTCCAAGATTTAAACATCGTACTAGGTGTCCTGATCCGATTTTACTTGAACAATCTACTCTAAATGCAATTTGCATTATTAATTTTTTAGTCTGCCTAAAACAAATGCTTCTGCAAAATTGAAACCTGCTGTTGCTCCCCTTACCTGCATTAGCGAGTTAATTCCTTTTAACGATCTAGGATGAGGCCACTGTCTCATTTCACTTGCATAAGCTTTTAAAGCTTTAATTTTCAAGTTTCTTGTTTTTGAAATATCTTCAAACCAATTTGGATTAAATACACTTTTTTTTTTAGTTTCGATCTGCCAATCTGTGCTAGAGGGTATTTCAAAAAATAATAATTTTTTTACTGGATTTTTTTTTTGTGGACGGCATGCAGTTACCACAGATTTATTGACAATTTGATGATCTATATTCAAATCTCCATTAAAATGTGTGAATATAATTTGAGGTTGAATTTCAAAAATATATTTTTCAATTAATTTTATGATAACTAATCTATTTATTGAGTCCAAATTGTTGTCGGGTAAGTCACAAAAATATGTATTTTTTACTCCAAGAATTTTACTAGATTTATAAGCAGCTTTTTTTCTCTTCTTAATAAACTTATCAATATTTTTTACTTTTCTTGAACTTTCACCGTCTGCTAAAAACAAAACAGAGATTTCATTACCTTCTTTTTTTAATTTTGCTATTGTACCTCCGCATCCTATAACCTCGTCATCGGGGTGCGCGGCAATTACCAAAACTTTTTTTTTATTTCTTTTTTTTAAAGTCATTTATTTAAAAAAATCTTTTTTTTAAAAGATGAATAAGTTTATTAATTCCGTGAACATAACCCCATTCATTATCGTACCAATATACTAACTGTATTTTATTTTTATTAATAATATCAATCCATTTTGTGTCTATATTTGTTGCATAATTACTCTTAAGATAATCGATTGAAGCAAGCGGTTTATCTACAAAATTTATTAAATAATTTTTATCTTTTGAATAATTTTTAAGCATATTAATTATTTTCTTTTTTGTTAATTTGTTGTTAGATATTTCTAAATCCATTATTCCACAAGAAACTATACTGGTTGGCACTCTAAAAGACATACAATGAATTTTATTTTTAATTCCTTTAAATACTTTATTTAAAGAATAAACTACAGATGTGCTTTTAGGTAAAACTGAATTTAATGTAGATCTTGCCATCACAAAACTATCCTTTATATTTCCGATTTCAGCACCATCTAACAAATTTTGATATGATAAGTATGGATGTAGAGTAGTAATTTTGCCTGAAATTATGTCTAAATTTTTATTGAAACAATCTATTATCGGAGCGGAAGCGACCGTATCACAAATACTAGAAGTAAAAATTCTTTTGCTTAAATCTAAATCATTATCATTTACGTCAGCTATAATTGGTTGAAAATCATTTATATCGTTAGTTACAATCGTGTATTTTGCTCTTTTTTTTCCAGCAGTAAGTAAACTTCTAAGATGCATTGTATCTGTTACTCCAGAACAGTCCAAAAGAATGTCTGCTTTAAAATTTACATTTTTTAATTCCTTTTCGTTAGTAATTTTAATTTTTTTATTATTAAGGGAAATTTTGTCTTCAGAAATACTTTTGATTTTTTGATTTGATTTACCATAAGTCGAATCAAACTCAAGTAAATACTCTAAATTTTTTGAAGAAATTTTTGGATCATTCACACCAATAATTTCAAAATTATTGTTATTTATATTTTGTCTTATAAATACTCTTCCAATTCTTCCAAGCCCATTAATAAATATTTTTAATTTTTTCATTTTATTTTTTAAATATTTTGTAAATATTTTTTAAATTTGTGCAATTTACAAGTTGATCATTTCTAATCTTTTTTTTATATTTTTTTTCAAGATTTGTTATCAACTTAAGAAAGTTCAAAGAGTCCCATTCAGGTGTATTATTAATATTCATATTTTCAGTGGCCTTTCTTTTAAAAACGGATTGAACAATTTTTTTAAATTGTTTATCCATGTGAATTAACTAAAATAGCTAATCTTTTTTTATCAATCTTTCCATTAGATAATCTAGGAAAATCCTTGCTCATCAAGGTGTTAATGTTTAAAATTTTACTTGGTACTTTATAGAAAGGAAGATTTTTTATAAGAGTTTTTCTCCAATTATTTATTAATTTTTCGTCATTTTTAAATTCTGACTTATAGACTAAACATATTTGGTTCCCTTTAATTTGATCACTTAGTCCTATTACGTAACCCTCTTTTAAATTTTTTAATTGAGGTAAAATTTTTTCAATTTCTGATGGATAGATATTTTCTCCAGAAACAATTAACATATTATCTAATCGATCTTCTATATAAATGTTGTTGTGCTTATCAAAATAACCAAGGTCGCCAGTACAGAACCACCCATTTTTAAATCTTTTTTTTGTGCTTAAATTATCGTTAATATATTTACTAAAAACGTTATCACCTTTAATTCTGATCTCACCTAATTCTCCATTTTTTAAAATTTTGTTTGAGTCATCAAATACGTTTACAGTATTTCCTTTCATTGGAGTACCTGAGGCCCCAAATTTTCTATGTCGGCTGGAAGGTTTATCGCAACAAGATAATGAGCAAGTTTCTGTTAAACCGTAATTTTTTAGGACTTTAGTGTTAAACTTTTTTTCAAATTTTTGTTGTATGTTTGCCTCTAATCTCATACCGCCAATCACCAAGCCTTTTAATGTGTTCTGATAGATTTTTTTGGTGTTGAGAAGAAAATTAATGTGGCTTCCCATTCCGAGTGTCCAAGTAATATTGAACTTTTTAACATAATACCAAAAATTTATGAAAGCTAGCTTTGGATTAACTATCAAGTTTGATGCACCACAAATTATAGAGACAAAAGTTGAAAAAAATTGGCCACCATTATGAAATAACGGTAATATTGTAATAAATTTATCATTTTTGTTAAAATTAAAATGATTTTGAATTGATAAAATTTGAGAAATAATATTCTTTTGTGTCAAAGCTACTCCTTTTGGATCACCAGTTGAGCCTGAGGTATAAACGATTTCGGCTAGATCTTTGTCTAGAATAGTTATTTTTTTTATATCATTTTTTTTTGGTTCATCAAAAAGTTTTAAATTTCGTAAAAAAGTTTTATTTACCTTAATGCCTTTAAATAAATTATTATACTCTCTGTCAGTAATGATAAAATCTGGACGGGAGTTTTTTATTATAAACTCAATATCCTTTTTTTTAAATGCTGGATTAACTGGAATAACTATTCTGTTAAAATAAATTAATCCAATTAAAATTAGTCCTGTAATATTATTGTTGTTTAAACAAATTAAAACTTTTTTTTGATTTGAAATTTTATTTTTTTCTAAAAAGTAATTAAAATTGATTAAAAATTTATTCAGGTCGGAGAATCTTATATTTTTTTTAGGATTATTTTCATCTATTAAATAAGTTCTATTCTTAAATTTATAAATTGCCTTATCTATATAATATTGAAAAGAGTATCTTAATATTTTTTTCATAAATAATTTTAATTTACTAATTTTTTTAATAATGAAATTATTTTTTTAATTTCAGAATTTTTTAGACTGAAGTAAATTGGCAGTGAAACTGTTTCTTTAAAAAAATTTTCTGCATTATACAAAAAGGTTTTTTTGGATAATTGATAAATTTTATGTTTATAGACTGGATAATAATGTACTTGAAGATTTATTCCAAATTTGCTCATTTTTTTTAAAAGATTAATTTTATTTATTCTGGTTTTTTTAAAATTTATTCTTACAGGATATAAATGGTAGGAATTATAAATGTTTTTATTCACCTCCGGTAATTCAATATTTTTAATTCCAGACAATCCTTTGTAATAAAATTGAGCAATTTTTCTTCGTCTTAAAACAAATTTTTTCAATTTTTGAAGCTGAGAAATTCCTAAAGCACATTGAAAGTCAGTTATTCTAAAATTAAAACTTAAATTATCAAGGCTGTAAGGCCAATTAGGATTATAATTATTTTTTTTTTTTAATTAGACCATGATTTCTTAACGATACAATTTTCTTATAATATTTTCTGTTATTAAAAAGAATCGATCCTCCTTCTCCGGAAGTAATATTTTTTACTGCATGATAGCTATGAATCACGAAGTCTGCATATTTTGAGGCATACCCAATATCTCCATAATATTTGCTTCCTATCGCGTGACAATTATCATTAATTAAATAAAATTTATATTTTTTTGACAATCTTTTTAATCTTTTCCAGTCACAACATTGACCTGCATAATCTGTTGCTATGACTGCTTTAACTTTCTTACTTTTTTTTAAAAAATTTTCTAATTTATTTATGTCTAAATTTAATGTTTTTGGATCAATATCAATAAAGTGATTTTTAAGATTATTATGTTTCGCAGCACTAGCACCTGCAAAAAATGTTATCGCTGAGGAACAAATAATATCTCCTTTTTTTAAATTTAATGCGTTTAATACTATGTACAAAGCCGCAGTTCCATTTGAAACCACCGTGCAGTAATTTGATTTAAAATAATATTTAAGTCTTTCTTCAAACTTTAAAACGTGAGTTCCTTGAGTTATAAAATTTGATTTTAAAGCTCTTGTGACTGCTTTAATATCTTTTTTATCAATATAGTGTTTATTGTAATTTATCGACATAACTGTTTGAAAAATATTATTTTATGATTTTTTTTAAATCAATAACTGACAATTGACTTGAATTATTCTTACTGTCATAACTAAAATTTTCACTGACATATTTACCAATATCTGATTTGTTTTTACTCAAATATTTTTTTGTACTCCAGTTAACAAATTTTTTGTCAGGTAGAATTACATAATATTTTTTAAATTCTACTGTTTTCAAAGAATCGGAGACTGTTATCATTTCTTCGTGAATTTTTTCACCTGGCCTAATACCAATAATCTTTTGTTCAACTTTTGGGGCAACTGCCTTGGCTAAATCTGTTATTTTGAAAGAATAGAGTTTTGGTACAAAAAGTTCCCCTCCCCACATATTCTTTAATGAAAAGAGGACAAAATTAACTCCTTCTTCTATGGATATGTTAAATCTGGTCATTCTTTTATCTGTAATATTTAGATATTTTTTATCTACTCTGCTTTGAAAATACGGAAGCACTGACCCTCTACTGCCCATTACATTTCCATACCTAACAACAGAAAATTGAATATTCCTATTGCCCTTAACATTATTAGCGGCAATAAATAATTTATCTGATGTTAATTTTGTTGCACCATATAGATTTATAGGTGCAGCGGCTTTATCTGTACTCAAAGCTAGAACTTTAGTTATTTTTGAATTTAGATCTAAAGCTGCTTCGATTATATTCTGTGCGCCAAATACATTTGTCTTAACAAATTCGATGGGGTTATATTCCGCTATCGGGACATGCTTTAAGGCAGCAGCATGAACTACAATATCAACTTCTGATAAAGCTGTTTTTAATCTAGGCAAATCTCTTACATCTCCAATAAAATATCTTAATATTTTATTTGCGTTTTTAAATTTTGAAAATTCTTTTTCCATAATCGATTGTTTTAATTCATCTCGACTATAGATGATAATTTTCTTCATCTTAAATTTTTCTAAGCAAGATTTTACAAAAGCTCTTCCGAAAGATCCTGTTCCACCCGTAATAAGTATTGTTTTATTGTTAAACATAATCTAATTTTTATTGGTGCTTTCTTGTATAAGATTATTAAATATAGTGCTACTTTTTATTAAATTATCATAATTATCATGAGCTTCCACTCTACCATTGTTGAGCAGAACTATTCTGTCACAATTTTTTAATGACAAAACCCTGTGAGTTACAAAAATAATTGTTTTATTTTTCTGTGTATGTTTAAGAGAACTTAAGATCTCTTGCTCTGTAGGTAAATCTAGTGAACTCGTGCTTTCATCTAATATAATAATTTTTCTATCTAAATATATAGCTCTAGCTATACTTATACGCTGTTTTTGACCTCCACTTAATCTCACTCCGTCTTCCCCAACTAATGTATTATACTTATTAGGCAGTTCATTGGAAATCAATCGATCTAGTTTAGAAATTTTTGCAGCATTTTGAACTTTTTCAAAATTTATATCATTTTCTGGCACACCGTAGGCTATATTATTTTTTATCGTATCATCTGAAATAAATGGTGATTGAGGAACATATGCAATATTTTTTTGCCATTTGCGTAAATTAAAATTATTTAATTTATTTTCATCAACAAAAATTGATCCTTTACTTGCAGTCAAAAGTCCGGTTATTAAGTTTATTAGTGTAGATTTTCCTGAACCGCTTATTCCACATATACCTATAAAATTTCCTTTTTTAATATAAGTTTTGTTAACAATTAAATTAAAATGCTTATTTTCAGTATAATTAAATTCTAAATTATCTAGAGTAATTTTATCTCTAAAATCTATAGACTCATTATTATTTTCTTCTTTATCTAGTAATCTAATTTTATTACTGTTTAAATCTTCAAATACTTCCTGGTGCGCATATCTATAAAATTTATAATTTGAAATCTCTGAAAATATCGCTTGAGCATTTGGTAAGATTCTTTGTAATGATATAAGGTAAATAGCAATAATTACTGCAATTTCTGGTAATTTAGAATTTGCAACAAAGAGCATATAAATCAAAAAAATATAAATTAGGAAAAATGAAATCAATTCTAAAAAATTTCTGGGAAATGACATGAAAATAACTTTTTTTACTGAAGAATTAACGCTCATTTTTAAAAATTTATAATAGTAATTTTTATAAAAATTAAATGTCTGGTTTATTTTGATGTCTTTAATTGATTTTAAAGCTTGATCTATAATCTTATATTCTTGTTTTGAAGCCTCAGCTTGCTCTTTGCCGTAAAACTCAATTTTATTTCGAATAAACATGTAAATGATTTGAAAAAATAAAATGACAATAGTAGTCAATATTATTGTTGCCATTGGTTGTAAAAAAAGAAGTATCAAGAAAATTAAAACCGAACTAAAAGACTTGCCGACTATTTGAAAAAAGGGCTGTATGACGCCTATAACAATAAAGTTAACTTTGACATTTAATCTTTCTAAAAGAGAATTAGAGCTATTCTTCAAGTGATATATATAATCCTCATTTATATAATATTTGAAAAGTTTTGAGGAAAGATTTTTCCAGATTTCTCGACCAACGTAAGCATCGTACCAACTATCAATAATTCTGAAAGTATAATTCAACAATAACAAAAAAATTGAAAACAATATAAGCATCACCAATAAGTTTTTATCATTCAATTCAAAAGTAGATTTCAATTGTATTAAATACTTATTTTCATTTATAAGATTTTGGTTTGCAACTATTGCTATAATTGGCATAACAGAAACTACACCCACAAAATCTAAAATTCCATTAATGAACTTTGATAAAGATAAAAATATTAATTTTCTTTTATCTTTTTTAGATAAAAATTTTAATGAATGATTAACTTCTTTAAACATTTAGTTTAAAAGTTCTGGATTTTTTAAAAGAAAATCTGATCCTATTCTTAGTGTTTTTGATTTTATTATTCTGTGAGGAAATAAGGACCAAAATTTATTTTGTAGTTTATTTGCTTCATTATTCTCTTTCCAAAGACCTTTGAGTCTAAAGTAATTTTCATTAACGGCGTCATTAATCTCATCAGGGGAATTCTCAATTAGTGTAATCCCTTTTTCTTTAAGATTGTAAAATGAGATGTTTCCACTATTTTCTAATTTATCTATTTCTTTAAAACTTAAAATCCTATCTTCTTTCTCTAAGTAAAATTTTTTAAAAATTATTAAAGAATTAGAATTAAAGGCAGATATATTCAAACCTGGCCAATTAGTATAAACAATAGGTCTATCAAAAAGCTCAGGTATAGCTGTTATTCCACACTCTGAGTAAACTGACATGAAACATTTAGCGCCCAAATAAATATCTAAAAAATCATTTTGATCTTTGCTATTAGCATAGTCAACAATTCTGTCATTTTTAAAATTTATTTTTTCTTTAGTTGCGGTCCCAGTTCTAAAACAAACAAATCCTTTTTTATCTAAATTTTTAATGGCCTGCTCATAGTTATTAATATTACAGTCTCTATGATCATGATAGCTCCAATCTTTATTTGGCATATAGGATTTCAAGTATGAGCTATCTCTAGAATGGAAACATATATAGTTATAATCTGATGTTTTAAATTTTGCTAAATATGAACTTCCTGCGTTTAATTCCATTTGTGAAAAAGTCAATTTGGGAGCTTTAGAGTTACTAATTTTTATTTGCTCATCCTGTGTGATATTTTTAAATATTTTTTGATTTACTTTTGACAAATACTGATTTTGAAAAGAAGAATAATCTTCGATTGATCTATCAAATTTATAATTAATTTTTCTTCTTAATAAATAATATATTTTCCAAAATGATTTAAATCTCTGTATATTAAAAGACCTTTTCCAAATTTTTAACCAAAATTTATTATGTTTAAAATCATCTTCTATAAAAAATATGTCTAAATAATTATTCTCAAATTTTTTCACATTTTTATATTTTAAATACCAAAAAAGATCATAAATACCGCCGATACGTGAAAAATTAATGGGAAGCAATCTAATAATTTTTTTAGGATGGAATAAATAAAAATAAAAAGTAACTAATAAAATAATTGGAAAATGAAAAACAGTTAAACAATATAAAGAAAATTTTTTCATTTTTAATATTTAAATCTTTTAGGATTTAAAACTCTAGTATCTAAACTTATTCTAGTATCCCCATTTAAATTTTCGCTCCCACCATGCAAAAGATTTGGATGGAAAATTAATGCCTCTCCTTGTTTGAAATTTAATCGTGTAAAATTAAATTTTTTCCAATAATTTTTCTGTATCAGTGGAGTAACTTTTTTTCGGCTTTTTAGAAATTTTATCTTATGTCTCTTGAGATGGCTCTTAGGGGATATCCTTAAAGTAGACCTTTTGCTGAATCCAACTAAAGGTATCCAAATAGTAATAGATGACAATACATCTTTATTAATAAGTCCTCCAGCATTAACATCAATATGAACTCCGGCTACATCCTTAGTTTTTATTTTTTGTTTAGGTCTTGCTATTCTATATCCGGTAGCATTTTTTAATTTCTGATTTTTATTTTTTTTTAAATTTCCAATCCAATACAATGATAATGTTGAATAACCCCACTGACTTCTAATAAGATCCATTATTTGATTATTCAATATTTTTTTTGAAATTTTTCTATTAAAAACAAAAAACCTATGCCCTGGTTTTACAAGATAGCGATGTTCATTTTCACTTAATTTGAGTTTATGATAATTTTCGAGTTTATCAAAATTTAATTTTTTCTTAAATTTTAAAAAATATTTTTTTCTTAAGTCACTAGCTATTTTTTTCTTTAAAAAAAATATATCTTCTCTACTCAATAGTTTCAATTTTAAAAAACCATTTTTTTTGTAAAAAGATATTTTTTTTTTATTTATCACGGTAGAAAGATTTTTTATAAAAATAATTACAAACTTTTTGAAAACCACGCAGGTAAAGATTAATTAAATCCATTTTTTCAAAGGTAAAGGTTGGTATACTAAAAGTGGTATTAAAAAAAATGTCAGAACTTTTAATTTTTTTTGGTTTGCATGCTTTAAAGTATGGGAGAGTCTCTAATGGAGGATTTCCAGCTTTTCGTACTTGTAGCCCTTCTCCCTGTAACGCTTTTATAAATAAATCAAAATTAGTGTTGTTGAAATATTTTTTTTCATATTTTATTCGATATGAATAAAAGGCGCCTCTGTTTACATATTTTTTAGTTATAGGGGGTTCAAGTCCTTTTATCTTTTTTAATTTTTTGCTAATAAAGTTCAGTTTTTTATGTCTAAGATTTATGTAATGCTTTAGTTTTGTGATTTCAAATAATGCTGCTGCAGCGGCTATAGGATGTATTCTGTGTTTAAAACCAAAGCCTGTTTCTATATATTTTTTATTTTTTTTTAATTTTAACTCACTTTTTAGACGCAAACCAAAGTCAGATATCAATAAACACTTTTCGAATAAATCTCTACTGTTTGTGACTAATACACCGCCTTCTCCTACAGATAAAAGCTTGTTCCTATCCATACTAAATACATTTATTTCTCCAAAAGTACCGACATTTCTCTTTTTGTATTTTGACCTATGAGCATGGGAACAGTCCTCGACTAATTTAAAATTATATTTTTTTTTTAAATTCATAATTTCATCCATTTCGCAAGGGTGTCCACCTAAATGAGTAATAACAACTAGCTTAGTTTTTTTTGATATTTTTTTTTTTAAATCTTTGATGTTTATGTTTCCAATTTCATCACACCCACAAAACTTTATATTTTTTGTAAATTTTAATAATGGTGTACCGGTCGCATGAAAAGTTAAACTTGGAACTATTACTTCGTCCTTTTCCCTAATATCCAGCGCATAAAAAGCTGAATGTAAGGCCGATGTACCTGAGTTAGTGGACAGTGCAAATTTAGTACCAACAAGCTTAGAAAATTGCTTCTCAAATTTTTCTACAACGATTGGAAAGCCTTTTTTATTCAATTTATCCTTTTTTAAAAAATTATTTATAAAATTCATTTTTGCAGAATTAGATTTAGGTGGCCAAGAAAAATGAATAATTTTTTTTGGGATAGTTTTTTTTCCACCAAAAATTGCTAATTTTTCTATTTTTTTCATAATAATTCTTTTCTATATTTTTTTAAAAAGTGTTCGCTGTAACTAGCAAAAGCAAAAGTTTTTTTTGAAAATTTGGATCCACATCTTTCTATTATTGATTTCAATTCTTTTTGATGGTTTTCTTGGTAATTAATGTTAAGATCAACCTTTTTCATCATTTCAGAAACTGCATTTTTAATTTCGTCTGATTTATTATCGATCGTTGTATAGCCAAAGTTTTTAAAATGTTCATCAGAATGAAATAAAATAAATGGATCAGAAAATAATTCATCAAGTTTTAAAATAGTATTATCTGACTTTCTTTTTATTAATTTAGGTAAATATAAATCTTCAGACTTTAAACTGTAATATATCATATTATGTGCGCAATTAGTTAATAACACTGGTACTCCAAAAAACCTTGGTACCCTGAAATAACCAGAGTCGGTTCCAACACAAAATTTTGATTTAGCCGCCAAGAAAATATCCATAAACTCTGATTTTATATTTTCATTTGCATAGTCAATAACATTCTCCATTTTCGGAAGGTTGCTCATACTCTTATCTCCCACCCTTATAGCCCATCCGCCTTGTGCAGTAACAAATTTTATAGCGTCTATATAATTGTCAGGATTTGAATTTCTGAATGACTCTTTGTCATTTTTAATTGTCTCATTTCTATAACCTTTTTCTCTAATATGAAAAGTAACAAACCAATCTTTTTTTGTAAGACCAAATTTACTTAAGGTTTTATATCCGCTCTCATTATCTTCGCTGTCTAATCTGAAAATGGGTTTATTATATTCAGTTTTTTTTTCTTCTGCTTCGCATTTGTTTGCAGCTATATCTAAGAAAAGTTCTTCATTTAATACATCTAAATGAACAGCAGGATCTTCACAAATATGCGAATATTCTTCTGTACTAAAACCAATATCTTCTGACTTAAAAACATCAACATATTTTGAAAAATACTTTGTAAGAGTTTTGTTTGTGAATTTTGTGCCCTTTGGTAATATACAAATTAGTTTTTTTTTTTGATTATCTGGTTTTAAATTTTCAGCTCTTATCAAAGTTTCAGTAGCATAACTATTTCCAAATGCTCCCATAAAAAGCTTAGGTTCCAAAAAAAGAAAATTTAATTTATCCAATCCTTTTTTTTTAATCCAATCTTTCTTTTTTTTTCTGAAATCATTTAGTAATAAAAAAAAACTAAAGTCCGTGTTCCTAAAAAGGGTATTCAAATAATTTTCATATATAGCAGGTAAAAAATTTTTTTTTTCGATAATTGTTTTTAATAATTTAATTTTTTTAGTTTGATTTTTTTCATTTATGATCCTTTCAATATAAATTTGATGACTATTTTTTTTGAAAATTCCATAACCTAATGAATTTAAAGAAAATAATACTAATTTTTTAATTATCGACAACATTAAAATTTATTATTTTAATTTTTTTCGAATGTTTTTGAAAAAGGTCTCTCTTTGGTTATTGCTTAACTTCTTATACCAGTTAGGAAAGTGCATATCAGGTTTATCTCTATTAAACTTTCCATTGTTTGTTTCATGATAAATCACATATTTTGTAAGCGGCAGTAAGAGATGACACTCACCGGAGTCCAGTCTATCTAAAAAAATATTTTTATTGTCTAAAACATAACTCTTAACAATTTCTCCCTTTTTGGAAAAAACAATTACAGCTAATTTACCAATTAAAACCTGATGGGTTTCTGATGTTTTCATATGGAAATGCGGTTTATTTAAATTTTTTTTATAATCAATTATTAACATCGAGTGGTGTTTATCTTTTATAGATCGATGAAGGCACAATCTTATTGTGGATTGAGTCTTTTGTGTAAATCTGATCATGTCTTTTAAAATTTTTTTAGTTATGTTTTGATTTTTAGTAATCATAAAAAAGGCTTTTGTTTTGCCTTTTTTATCCTCTTTAAAAAATTTAAATTTGCTACTAAGAATATTTGTCATTTTTTTCAATATATCTTTTTTATAGTGTTTCTTATAGCTTGCTTAATATCCATTGGCCTAAAATTAATATTTTTTTTAACTTTGTTCATATTCATACTTGTGTTAAGTGGCCAATTTTCATAATTTTTGCCCAAGGAATTGAATTGACATTTTATCAATTCAATTTTTTTATTTTTAATTTTAAAATATTCTTTATAGAGTTTTTGCATTATTTCATATCTTGAATAGCTTTTATAACCAGCAAGATTAAAAACTCCATTTAATTTTTTCTTCGTTATTTTATAAACTATTTTCGCTGCATCATTTAAAAAAATAGGATTATAAATTTGATCTGAAGCACAATAAACATATTCATTTTTTTTAAAAATATTTAACCAATCAGAAAAAGACTCTTTTTTTTTAAATGAATACGTTTTAGAAAGTCTAAAAATTAAATAATTTTTAAAATTTTTTTTTATAAATTTTTCCACTGAATATTTTTGTTTTCCGTATAAAGTTTTTGGATTTGGTTTATCTTTTTCAGCGTAGCTTCCTTTAACGCCAGAGAAAACCAAATCTGTAGAAAGAAAGATAGGTTTAATGCTAAACTTTTTAAAACTGTTTAGAATTTTTTTTACAGCTTTTACATTAAGTAAATCTGTGTATTTTCTTTTTTTAAAACATATATTAGGATTTTTTTCTGCGAATAAAATAAATCCTTCTTTAATTTTATGTAATGATCTTATTTTTTTTTCAATTTCATCTTTGACTGCATTAAATTTTATGCCTTTTTTAATATAGTTAGTATTATAAGTCATTAATAAATGTTTTTTATTATAAAGCTTTACTAATTCGCTTCCAAATGAACCGGAAGCACCAATTATTAAGATTTTGTTTTTCAAGTTAAAGTTTTTACTTACTAATGTTTTCGAGAGTTTTAATAATTTGAGTTTTGTTAATCATTTCTTTATTGCCAAAATTTTTAACTGACTCCGCTGCCCCTATAGATCCAATTAATAATGATACAAAATTATCTAAGCCTACTTTGAAACACAGTGATGATAACGTTAACATAGTATCTCCGGCACCAATTTTATCTACCGCAGAACCTGCGAATGCTTGAATTTTAATAAAACTATTCTTTGTTTTGTCATATAAAATTGATCCACTTTTGCCTTGTGTCACTATTAATTTTTTTGCTTTTCTTAATTCAGAAAGTTTTTTCATCAACGGCTTTATTTCGCTATTTTTATCTCTAAATTCATGCCTAAGTTCCTTTTCATTTATAATTATGCAATCGACCTTTTGATACTTGTTAAGACTGTGCAAACCTATATTAGCTGCATTTATCTGCGCGTTTAAAGCTACAAATTTAGCTTTTTTAGAGATTAATTTTGCGGTGTTTTCAGAAATAAAACCGTGTCCGTAATCTGATACAATTACTAGATCATAATCAACTATTTTTTTGGAAATAATTTTTTGTAGATCTTGTTCATCTTTTTTATTAAGTTTGTCATCATTAAATTGATAAAGACCTAGCACCTTTGAATTAGAGTAAATATCTAAAAATCTTTTTTTTACAATTGTTGGTGATTTTTTTTTCTTAATGTAAAACATTTTAGATTTGTTTAACTCCTTTTTGATAAAATCTTTGTGTTCGCTTTTTTCACCCAACATTGTAATTAAGTTAATATTTTTGGAAAATGATGTTAAATTTCTAGCTATAGAGCCAGCGCCACCTAAATATTTTTCAGATTTCATCTCTTTTAGAACTAACATTGGATCTTTACCAGACTTTCCAAGAGCATCTGAAAAGGTATATTCATCGATGATTAGTTCACCTATAACTAAAATTTTCAGATTATTTATTTTTTTAAAAATATTTTCAATATTTATAATACTGAGCTGATCTTTTGCTTTTAAAATATTTTTTTTAGTGTCTGTTTCTAATATATCAGAATACTTATTAATTATTGACCCAGAACTAAATGTTTCTCCGCTAGTATAAACTATTTTTCCACCACAAGATTTAACTGCCTCCTTTTCCTTTTTTATATTTTTCGTAACGTCTCTTTTGTGATCTTTGTAATCTGGTCCTTTGCAATAAAAGTTTGGTTTAAGTTTTTTAATAATATTAATAGCTGAAACACCGTCATTAATAGTAACATAATCGACAATTTCTAGAGCAGCTAAAGACTTTAACCGAATATTTTCCTTAAACATTGGTCTAGACGGACCTTTGTTTACATGTCTATCTGGTGTAATTGAAACTATTAAAATATCTCCATAACTTTTTGCCTCTTCAAAATGTCTGATGTGTCCAAAGTGAAGTAAATCAAACACTCCGTGGCATAAAACCACTTTTTTATTTTTAATTTTTTTAATTAAAATTTTTTTTAAAACGTCCGGGTAAAAAATTTTGTTTTTCATCTATTTAAGATATTCGAACCATACTTTAGTTGCCTTTTTAATTTTTTTTGGCGTCCAAACAGGAGCATCTTTCCATAATTTAATGCTCTTTAATAACATTTTTACACCGTCTTCAATTTTGATTTTTGGCTTCCATTTTAAATGTTTTTTTATTTTTGATATGTCTGATAACGATCTATCTGGTTCACCTGGTCTTTTAGGTATATGAATTTTTTTTTCTCCAATTAATTTAGCAATATAATTTACCTTTGTTTCCCTGCCAGACCCGATGTTATAAACTTCTCCTGGTTTTCCTTTTGAAGCTGATTTAATAATTGCATTTACTAAGTCGAACACATGAATAAAGTCTCTTGTTTGTTCTCCATCCCCGACGATAGTGAGTGGTTTATTATTTAATTTCTGGGCTAAAAATACTCCAAATACCGCTCCGTAAACGCCGGTTGTTCTTGATCTTGGTCCATATGCATTAAAAAATCTCAATGATAAAGATTTTAAATTATAAATTTTATTCCAGTGTAATACTAAATTTTCTCCAAAATTTTTGGTTAAGGCGTAGGGATACTCTGTCATAATTTTATTTTTTTCATTAGTTGGGTATTTTGGAAATGTTCCATAACAACTAGCTGAAGCAGCATAAATAAATTTTTTTACCTTATTAATTCTTGAGGCCTCTAAAACATTAAGTGTGCCGGTTACATTTACTTGATAATACCTATCAGGATTTTCTATACTTGGCACAATATCTGCTAGACCAGCTAAATGAAATACCCAATCTATTTTGTTAAAAATTTTGTGCAATTTTTTTTTATTTTTTTCTTTAGAAATATCGATATTGTGAAAATTTATTTTTTTAATAATGCCTTTTAAATTTTTTATTTGACCGGTTGATAGATCATCTACAACTGATACTTTATGACCTCGCTTAATAAGTTCTTCGGCTAAATTACTTCCAATAAAACCAGCGCCACCTGTGATCAAAATTTTCATTTTTTTTTTATATATTTGTATAATTTACTTTTTTTGTCATATTGATGGAATTCAATGGTGTTACCTTCGAAATCTTTAGTAAAAAATTGAATAACATTATCTGTTTTTCCTCTATTAATATTTATGGTCTTGCTAAATTTAGAGAGTTTTTTTTTTACTTTATAAATATTTTTTGTTTGAAAACAAATGTGTCGCAATCTAAATTTTTCATTTTTTATTTTATCTTTTGACTTAAAAAATTCTAAGAAAGTTTTATTTTTTGCATATAAAAAGTATCCATATAAATCACCCTTTTTATTTTTGAATTCGTGAATTATTTTAAGTTTTAATAAATCTACATAGAAACGTTTAACCTTTTTTAGATTTTTAGAAGAGATAGATATGTGAGACAAAGACTCTATCATTTATTTAATTTCTTCCAGCAGTTAGGCCCCCGTCAACATTAATATTTTGACCTGTAATAAAAGAGGATTTATCACTGCACAAAAACATAACTAAATTCGATACATCTCTTGCAGTTCCAACTCTTTTAAGAGGAATTTTTTTTTCAATCTTTTTTATAATTTTTCTATTTTTTTTAAAAAAGATTTTATTTTCATTTTTTATCACAAAGTCCGGGGACACTGAATTTACTCTTATTTTATCTTTTCCTAGGATACTGCAGAAATATTTAACCAACGACCGAATAGCTCCTCTAGAGCCATGATAATAATCATCTTGTTCTTCAATATAAAAATCTGATGCAACAGATCCTAGAAAAACAATAGATCCATTTTTTTCTATTTTTTTTTGAAATTTTTTTATAAAGTTTGCAGGCCATTCTGCGGAGATTTTGTAATGATTGCTTGTGTCACTTCCTCTATATCTTTGTGCAAAAATTAAATTTTTGATTTTCCATATCACTTTTGTTTCCAAATTTTCAATTTTATCATTTAAAATGTCATAAGATATATGGTTTTTTCTTTTATAATTTTTTCTGGATAAAGTTACTACTCTTTCGCCACTTTTTTTTAAAACATCAGCAATATCTTTTCCTATACCAGATGTGCCGCCTATTATTAATGAGATATTTTTTTTCATTTTAAAATTCTGATTTTAGGCAATGGTACAAAAAAAGTTCCCTTCAATTTATTAAATTTTTTATGCTTTTCAATAATTTTATCCTGGTGTTGCCATGCCAAAATTAAAACTACATCTACATTATCATGATAAATTTTGTTCGTTGAAAATACCGGCAAATGATAACCGGGAGAATATAAGTTATGTTTTCTTTTATTGTCATCTACAATATAGTCTATAAATTTTTTAAGTTCAAAATGATAAATCAACACTGTAGTACTGTGAGAAGCTCCCAGGGCAACAATTTTTTTACCCTCTTTCTTTAATTTTTCTAAATAATTTTGAACTAATTTTTTTTGATTATAAATTTTTTTAAAAAAATTTTTATAAAATTCTAATTTGTTTATACCGAGTTTTTTTTCTGAACTAATTATTTTAGTTATTGTATTATTTTTTTTTCTTTTTCCACCTTTGTGTTGACTTACTATTCTTAAAGATCCACCTTTAGGATTTGTTAATGTCGCAGATATAATTTCTAAGCCAATTTTATTAAAAATATATTCGATGTTCTGTAGGCTAAAATATGAAAAATGTTCATGATACACATAGTCAAACATATTTTTTTTCATTTGCTTTGGGTGATAGCCTGTTTCAATTACAATTATTCCATCATTTGCTAGTAGAGATTTAAGATTCTTTGTAAATTGTAATATTTTATCAATATTAGCATACATGTAATTTAGTGTAATGAGTTTAGGCGCCTCATTTCCTTTTAAGATTTTTTTAACGGTTTTTTTTTCAAAAAAACTATTAATAGTTTTCAATCCAATCTGATTGGCTTTCTTTGCTATATTATGGCATGGTTCAACACCTAACACTCTCATTTTTCTTTTTTTCAAAGACTTCAACATTGAACCATCATTACTTCCAATATCTACACAGAAAGAATTTTTTTTAATTTTAAAATTCTTTATTATTGTTTCTGCATAATTTTCAAAGTGTTTTTGTAGACCTAAAGTTACTTCGGTATTATATAAATAATATAAATAATTTTCTTTTTGATTTACTATATGTTTTAAAAAAACGTGATTACATTTTTGACATAGCATCTGGGCTAATGGAAAGCATTTTTGTTTATTCAATTTTTCTTTTAAAGATACAAAATTATCCTCTAATGGAGTATCCTTATATTTAAATATAGTTAATATTTTTTTATTTTTACAGATTGGGCAGTTTTTACGAACTTTCATCTTAATATTTATTTTATTTCTTTTCATTTTTAAACCAATCTTTGTTTTTTTTGTTTTTTTCAATATAAAAAATTTTTTCTATTAAATTTAAATCTTTGTTCGTATTTACTACAATTTCTTCAAGCGCAAAGTGAATTTGTTTTTTTTTAGATAGGACAATATCAAAAAATTGTTTTCGTTTATTCTTTTCGTCTGGAAGCATAAAAAGACTATAAAAGATCAATCCTTTAAGATGAGTAAGCTCTTTTAATATTAATTTTAACATTAAATAGGAGTTTTTGGCGCTATACTCAACTGCACTTAACTTAAAAAATAATTTTTTTCTTAAACAATAGTCTCGTATTACTAAATTTTGTACCTTCTGCGGTATAAGGCTATTTTTAATAGCTCTTGAGAAGATGTAGCCTCTGAAACCTTTACTTTTTAAATTTTGGTGGGACATAATCCATGCCAAGTTTTGTTGCAGATCTTAGAGTAATTGGGAAAAAGAAATCACCTATAGTTTTTCCCTCGTAAGGTGACAAAAGTGACTTAAACCTACAATTAAAACTCCATCTAGAAGTTTTTTCTTTATTCACGACATTTCCGTGTAGAATATTTTGTGTAAATATAAGTCCTTGGCCGTAATTAATTTTTAGCCACTTTAATTTTTTTTTAAGTCTTTTAAATATTTCATCAGTTGAACCGAACTTTTTAAAGTTTTTATAATTTTTATCATGGACCTTTTTAGGTAGTATATACATTGATTTAGTTTTCTGGCAATTCACAAGAGGTATCCATAAAACTAATTCGTATGGAGAGTCTCCTTGATAAACATCAGAATGTATTGGTAGTAAAGAGCTGTCATCATCAACCAGTTGTATGCTTAGATTTATATTTTTTTGCATTACAAGCTCATTTCCACATAAAATATCTAAGAAGCTTTTTCCTATAAAATAATAATTTTCGTGAAAAGTTTTAGATTTATTGAGATTTTCAAAAATAAATAATCTAAATTTATTCAATTTTGATACTGGTACAATTTTATGAATATTTTCTAATGAAATATTTTTATTAAAATTTTGATTTAAGTTTTTCCTTATCCATTTAAAAGCTAATATTTTTGTTTCGTTTTTAATTTTTTGAAGTCTTTTTTTTTGACTTATATTAAATATAACATATCCATCTTTTAAAATTTTGTTCTGAATTATTTTTTCATTTTTTAAAAAAAATTTACTCGAAATAGATGAACTCATAATCCCCCGTGTATCCAAACTTATTAAATAACCATATCCATTCTTTTGAATTAAAAAATGATTGGCATGTTAAAGCCCAGCATTGAAGATTAAATAACTCCTCTTCATTTCTAAAGCTTTCAACTAAAACATACGACTCTTTCGATACTCTTTGAATTTCTTCTAAAGAATCTTTTAAATCAAAAACCTCAAGATTGTGTAAACAACCGATTGATATAACTAAATCAAAATAATTATCATCAAATTTAAATTTTGCCTGGGCTTTTTGTTTAATAATGCTATCTTTTATTTCTGGTATTGAATTTTTAATTGCGTGTTCTGAAATTTCAATACCTGTAACTTCTATATTCGGTAAAATTTTTTTTATTTCGTATAATAAAAAACCTTTTCCACAACCTACATCTAATAATCTTGAGCCCTCTGTTAGATTATAAGTATCTATTATAGACTTAGCTACAGGCGTCCATCTATTAGGTATATACTTATAGCCGCCATAACCAAATTTTCTATCTCCATCCCAATAATTTTTTTCATATTTTTTTGCCTCGATCATACATTTGGGTTTTTCATTTATCATCCTCTGAATATAATCTCTCTTAGTAGAGCTGTGTAAAGTGGTAACAAAATTAACTAGTTTGCCCATAAAATTATTTTTTCAAATTCAATAAAATTTTTTTTACTATTTGTGTATCACTTAATCCAGAAGCATCTTGTAAAGTTTGTTGGTTTCCGTACTGCTCTGGAAATTTATCTTCTAGACCAATTCTTAAAATTTTATTTATATAATTTTTGTTATTATCATTAATACATTCCAGGACGGAACTACCAAGCCCTCCGTTCCGGACATGTTCCTCTAAAGTCACAATCAATTTACAATTTTTAGAATTATTTATTATTTTTTCTTGATCAATTGGTTTGATAGTATTTATGTGCAATACACCAGCTTCAATATTTTGTTCAGACAAGATTTTACTTACTTTCAATGATTTTTGAGTCATTGTACCACAGCTAATAACTAAAACCTCTTTAGGTTTTTTGAGTAAAATACCTTTGCCAATTTCAAAGCTTGAGACTGATTTTGTTATAACTTCTTCTCCTCCTCTGCCCAATCTAATATAAATTGGACTTTTATAATCTAAAGTTTGCATCATTAAATTTTTCATCTCGTAGGCATCACAAGGAGAAATGATCGTCATTTTAGGTATTGATCTCATTAGCGATATATCCTCTATTGCAAGGTGTGTCGGTCCAAGCGGTGCATAAACTAATCCTCCACCATTTCCAATCAATCTCACTGGTAAATTATGCAAGCATAAATCGATAGCAACTTGTTCGTAACATCTTCTTGTTATAAAAGTTGAAATAGTGTTGACGTAAGGAATAAAGCCCTCTTTCGCAAGTCCAGCTGACATTCCGATAATATATTGCTCTGCAACACCCTCCATGAAAAATCTATCAGAAATATTATTTTTGAAGTCATCTAGAACTCCAGGGCCTAAATCAGAACCTACAAAAATAACTCTTTTATCTTTTTTTGCGAGTTCGTAAACACAATCTAAACTAGTTTTTCTCATGCTGTAATTATTTTAAGGAGTTGTAAAGTTGTTCTAGCTCTTTTTTTCCTAAATTATTTTTATGATGCCATTGAGGATTATTTTCGGCAAAATTAATACCTTTTCCTTTTATAGTATGACAAATTATAATTTTTGGTTTTTCTTTAATTTCTGAAACTTCTTTTAAAGTATTTTTAATTTGGACTGTGTCATGACCATTTACTTCTTTAACAAAAAATCCAAAACTTTCCCATTTTTGCTTTAATGGTTCTAAATTCAATACATCTTTAACAAAACCGTATGATTGAATTTTATTGTAGTCTAATAATACAAATAAATTTGAGAGTTTGTGTTTTGATGCAGACATTGCAGACTCCCATATTGATCCTTCATCTGTTTCGCCATCACCTATAACAACGACTACTTTGTGATTTTCTTTTTTAATTTTTGCTGCAATCGCCATACCTACCCCAATAGGTAAGCCATGTCCTAAAGCCCCAGTAGAAGCTTCGACCCCTGGAACCTTAATTTCAGGATGACCTCCTAAAATTGATAAAGGTTCACATGCAGTTTTCAATTCCTTTTTTAAAAAAAAATCTTTATCTGCTAAAACTGCGTAAAGAGCCAAACAACCGTGGCCTTTGCTTAGTATGAATCTGTCTCGACTTTTTAATTTAGTATTTTTACTATCAAAAACTAAAAAATCGTCATATAAAACTCTAATAATTTCTATCAAAGATAAAGCCGGACCTATATGACCTCTGCCACCTGCTTCTATACATTGAATTACACTTTTTCTTAAATACTTTGATCTTTCATCAAGAGGAATATCTTTAGCTTTTTTTTGTAAATCCTGGCTCATTAATTATTTAAAATTATTTAAACATTTTACAATCCAGTCTAAATTAGACTGAATTAAATTCTGGTGAATTGGAATAGTAAGAATTTCAGAAGCTTGTTTTTCTGTTTCTGGAAATGAACCTTTTTTGTGTTTTAAAAATTTCGAAGCTGGTTGAAGATGAATTGGAATTGGGTAATGTATAGCTGTACCAATACCATGATTTTTAAGATATTTAATTAAATTATATCTATTTTTTACATGTATTACAAAAGTATGGTAAGTATTAAATTGATAAGATTTTTCATCATTCAACAAGTATTTTTTTCTATCTAAATTTTCAAAATAAAATTTGGCATTTTTTCTTCTTTTCAAAATTGTTTCTTTTAATTTTTTTAATCTGTAATTAAGAATTGAAGCTTGAATAACATCCATTCTTGATAAAAAACCAAATTTTTTGACAATATTTCTATCGACCAAACCATGATTTCTAAATGATAACGCTTTTTTGTACATTGAAAAATTATTTGTTGTTAAAAAGCCACCATCCCCACATGCATTAAGATTTTTAAGAGGATGAGCTGAAAAACAGCCAACTTCACCAAAAGAGCCAGATTTTTTTCCTCTATATTTTGAGCTTATAGACTGAGCTGCATCTTCAACTATTGGTATGCCGTACTTTTTGGAAATTCTTAAAATTTCATCCATTTCGGAAACTCTACCTGTTAAATGAACTGGCATAATTGCTTTAGTTTTTTTTGTTATGGCTTTTTCTATAAGACCAGGGTTAATATTTTGATCTTTGAGAACATCAACAAACACAGGTTTAGCACCGATGTGAACAATTGAAGAAGTTGAAGAGATGAATGAATTAGGTGGAGTTATGACTTCATCACCCCTCTTAACTCCTAAAAGAAGCATGCTTAAAGTTAAAGCATCAGTTCCGCTATTAAGTGCTAACGCATATTTAGTTCCACATGTTTTAGCAACATTTTTTTCAAAAATATCAACTTCTTTGCCAATAACATAGTTTCCTTTTTCAAGAACTCTGTTGATAATTGGACTTAAATCCTTTTTTTCTTTTTTCCATTGAAGAGACAGATCTACATAAGGAATTTTCATTTTAAACCTATAAATAAAACTTTTTTACCGTGTTTATTATGTATTTCATTTCTTTTGATTTGAGATGTTGATCACAAGGGAAGGTAATAATTTTTTTTGTATGCAAGTCTGTTATTGGAAAATCACCTCTTTTATGTTTCAAATTTTTTAAACAATTTTGTAAATACATTGGAACTGGATAATGCACTTTAGCCTCGATACCTTTTTTTAAGCAGTATTTAAGCAACTTATCTCGATTTTTCGCAAAAACTATGTATAAATGATAAACAATCTTGTAATTTTTAGGTCTTGGTGGAATTGTAATTTCTGGGATCTTAGAAAGCTCTTTGTCATAAAATTTTGCGTTTTTTATACGTTTAATTGCAATTTCTTTTGCTTTTGGTAAAAGCCAGTTTCCAACAACAGCTTGAAATGTATCAAGTCTAGAGTTGTAGCCAGAAATCTTAACGGTATCACGATCTACTAAACCATGATTTCTTAACAATCTTAATTTTTTAAAATCGTTAAAATTGTTTGTAGTAATAATGCCTCCATCAGACCACACATTGATATTTTTTAATGGATGTAGAGAAAAAGCGCCAAATCTACCCCAAGTACCCGCTTTTTTTTTATTAATAGAACCTAAAATCGACTGACATGCATCTTCTACTATAGGTAAATTATATTTTTTTGCTATAGAGATTAATCTTGGCATGTTCGTCATATAGCCAGTAAAATGAACAGGAACTATAGCCTTTGTTTTTTTTGTAATTTTGTTTTCTAAAAGATTTACATTCATACAAAATGTATTATCACAGTCTACGAAAACTGGCTTAGCGCCAATTTCAGTGATCGCACCCACTGTAGCTACAAAAGTATTAGCTGCAGTTATTACTTCGTCACCATATCCAACTCCCAAGCTTTTAAGTGAAAGCTTAATTGCGTCTGTTCCTGAATTTACTCCTACTGCATATTTAGAGCCGATCAATTTAGCAAAACTCTTTTCAAAAATATCTAATTCTTTGCCTAATGTAAAATCACCAGTTTCTACAAATTTTTTAAGCTTTTTCCATAAATCATCACAGTTGGAAAATTGCTGTTTTAAATATGAGTATCTTACTTTCATCAGTTTATTTTAAATTTATACTTTGCATCTTCTTGATATTAAAATATTTTTCATCGTTTAAAGAATTTGGTAATAAGTCTTTTTCAAAAGCATTCTTAAGATCGCTAATTGCATCCTCAATAGTATGTTTTGGCTCAAAATTCAGTATTTTTTTAATTTTTTTAGAAGATATATGATATGAGCGATTATCATTAGATGGAGTGGTAATCAATTGAACATCTTCGCCAATGATTTTTTTAACCGCTTTTGCCAAGTTTTCAACACTCAAATTGTCATAACCTGCATTAAATATTTGTTGATCAACTATTTCTCTAGGAGCTTCTAATATTTCTTTGTAAACATGAATCATATCTTTGATGTGAATATTTGGCCTTAACTGTTTTCCACCATAAACTTTAATTTTTCTTTCATTAAAAGCTAAATTAGTGAAAATGTTTACTACAACATCTAATCTTTGCCTTGCTGAATAACCACACACAGTAGCTGGTCTTACGATAACAGTTGTAAAGTCTTTTGAAGAAAATTTTTGAAGAATTTTTTCACAATCTACTTTGTATTTTGAATAATCTGTTAAAGGTTCTAGTGACATTTTTTCATTGACATCTTTTTCTTTTTTTACTCCGTAAACAGATGAGGAAGATGCAAAAATAAATCTTTTAACACCAGATTGTTTTGATGCTTCAACTATGGGAGAAAAGGAGTCCAAATTAATTGATTTACCCAATTTAGGATTTAACTCAAAACTTGGATCATTAGAAATACAAGCCAAATGAATTACCGAGTCATGTCCTGGTAAAACTTTTTTTAAAATCTCAACATTTCTTATATCGCCCTTAACAATTTTTAAGTTTCTATGGTTTTTTAATACATTTTCACCATAAATCATTAAATCTAGAACGGTCACTTTATAACCATGTTCAATCAAAAATGGTGTCAGTTCAGCACCTACGTAACCTGCTCCACCAACTATTAAAACTGTTTTATTATTCATTTTAACCAATGCTCCGCACTTCACAAAAAGTGATTATTTTATTTTGATAGCTTATCATTTACTCTATATGGGTTTAAATAAACAATCTCTTTTATTAATAGATGTTTTTAGTTTCCCCATTAAAATATTAATTTTATTCTTTTGTAGTTCTAAAATTTTGAAAATTTTACCCGTAAAAGGTCCTGTCGAAAATTTATAAAAACCGTCTATCTGTTCCTTATATAAGTTTTGTGAGATGTAGCCAGATTCATTTTCTAAATCTTTACATTTTTCTATAAATTTCTTTATTTCATTTTGTGAAAGTTGAAATCCATTCAAAAAATATTTTACTCCTTGTATAAAATTTAATTGTTTTAAAAATGAAGTTTTTGAAAAATTATCGTGGTAACAAAATAAATAGTCTCCTAAAATATCAAATTCTCTTTTTTCTAATTTATTTTTTTTAAATTTTTCTATTATAATTTTCGGAGAATAAGTTAAACCACCTTTTCCAAATTTATTTTGGAGTTCTTTTTTTAAGAAAAAAATTTTCTTTTTATCAATTTTTATTACAGCCCACATTTTTTAATCAAGTTCTTTTTTTAACTCGTCGTATTCTTTCATTTTTCTTTTCATGAAATTTATGGTTAATTTAGTTCTCTCTGAAATACCTTTTGGAGTAAGAACATAAAAATAGTTTATTTTATTTGGGTTTTTTGCAAAGTTTTCTATTTTTACCAAACCTTTGTCTTTCAGTGCCTTCAGACAATAATTTAATTTTCCTAAACTAAATCCTAATTCTTCAGCTAACTCTCTTTGAGTGAAATTTGGGTTCTTATTAATTTTTCTTAAAACTTCAAAATGATCTTGGTTATTTTTCATATGTTCAAATTTTGAACAATATATAGTTCAATTATTGAACAGTAAAGATATAATTTTACCAAATTATATATTTAGTTATTTTATGATGATTAAATCTATATGTTGAAAAATTATTATCAGTGCATAAATCAAGCCAATTGAGCTATTAGTACTGGTCAGCTTCACACGTTGCCGTGCTTCCACATCCAGCCTATCAACGTAGTGGTCTACTACGGCTCTATAGGAAGAACTAGTTTTGAGGT
>MDSV01033665.1_pt1 | contig 28133 bp, 22 predicted proteins | sample 810851 | NCBI WGS metagenome assembly MDSV01 (sample SAMN05326640, study PRJNA326480) | marine metagenome | isolation source: seawater | place: Atlantic Ocean: North East | collected 2012 | reverse complement strand
TTTGACCTTGACGTATTTTGGAGCCCCAGGAGGGAGTCGAACCCCCGACCGTCTGATTACAAATCAGATGCTCTACCAGGCTGAGCTACTGAGGCGGCGCCCCTTGGAAGGCAAACCACTATTGAAACCTATAGGCGATTGATACGCGACTTTGATGGGTAGGACCCTTTAGCGTACGCGTGGATGCGAGTGGGAAGAGTAACAATAGAGCCAATCTAGCCGTGTCAGGATGGGCTTGTATCGTTCTAGGGAGCGGAGTCATACTAAGCTCTGGTGCCACTGCAGTTACTTTAGCCATAGCCGCGCCAGTAGCCATCTCCGGAATCGCACTACTGATGGCCGCAATAGGAATGGATCATGAGGATGAGGCGAGTGAGGAGGAGATTCATGCATGGGCCCCAGGAGACGACCTTCTTCCGGATGCAGGAGGCCCCATGTACAGGACAGATACCACTTTGATACCACCTGTGAGGACTTCGGTACTCTGTGGTAGATGCGGAAACTTGGAAATGCTAGACGGCCATCGTCCTCCCAGATATAGGTGCCAAGAGTGTAATATCGATCTTTGGGAAGAGGAGTGATCAATCTCGGCAGTCTCAAGTGGGGGAAGCCCTTCGAGTAGTTAATGGCGGAGGATATGAGCAACAACGATAGAGTAATGCTCAAAGCAATGCTAACTAATCCCAGCAAGGAGTGGAAAATTCAAGAATTGCTCGATTCAACTGGATGGGATGATCAAGTCTACGTTGCTGGCTCAGGTCAATCTCTCTCTGAATCAGGACTAGTTGTAGTCACTGAAAATCATAGAAGGATGGTCTCTCTAGATTTCGAAGGGAAAAAGGCTCTCGACATGGGACTCTTGGAGGATAGGATTTGGAAATGGTATCTGGCTACAAATGAGGAAGAGAGAACTATGGAAAGCTTATTTCAAGCTGGATTTCAGAGAAATGAAGCTGGACCAGGAATTGGACTTCTGAAAGCCATGGGGGTCAATTTAGTATCTGGAAAACTCATTGCTGATGATGAAGAATTAGTTACATCCACTATTTCAGATAGGAGTGATTTCATTTCAAAAATTACTGGAGAAAATATTGAAGCTACTTCTTTGGATCAGGATCTGATTGGGCATTTCTCAGGAAGAAAGGGATTAATTTCGATAGAAGATATCGTTTCTCGAACATGGTCTCTAACTGTAAAAGGTGCTTCAGTCGATGAGGGGCTTCTATCACACGTGGAGATGATAGGGGAGGTTACTCCAGAGCTATTACAGGGCGATTCATGGAAAGGTGCCAAGTTCAAACCATTTGATGTTAATGCCCCAACGTTAACCCCTACGGGAGGTAGACCACACCCCATGCAAGCCCTAATTGAAAGAATCAGAAAGGTCTTCTTGGAAATGGGATTCTCTGAGATAGAGGGAAATTTCGTCCAGTCTGCCGGTTGGAATATGGATGCATTGTACATACCCCAGTCCCATCCTGCTAGGACAATGCAGGATACGTTCTATCTTTCAAAACCAGAAAAAGTTGAGGTTCGAGAAGAGTATCTTGACTTATGGGCCAAGGTCCATGAGCATGGACATGATACTGGAAGCAGGGGATGGGGGGGGAAGTTCGACAAGCAGGAGGCACAGAAGGGCCTTCTTCGAACGCATACCACTGTAAATACCGTTAGGCATATCGCGAAAAATCCAAATAAACCCTCACGGGTTTTTGGAATTGGAAGGGTATTCAGGCAAGAAACAATAGATCGTACCCATTTACCAGAGTTTCATCAAATTGAAGGAATAATTCATGAGGAAAACGCCAATCTTCCAATGCTAATAACGACTCTAAAGACATTCTACTCCAAGATGGGGTATGACGATGTTAGAGTAAGGCCAGCTTACTTCCCATATACTGAGCCGAGTGTCGAAGTAGACATTCTTTGGAGGGGTGAGTGGCTGGAGTTAGGAGGAGCAGGAATTTTCCGTCCAGAGGTAACTGAACCATTGGGGACAGAGTGGCCTGTGTGCGCATGGGGCATGGGCCTTGAAAGGCTAGCAATGCTCATACTTGAGCTCGAGGATATACGACAGTTGTACCAACCGGATTTGGAGAAACTGGGGAAAATGCCAATACTCTGACAAAAATAACTGCCATCATCAGCATTGCTAACAATCCCCCGCTCGGGGGACCTGCTCTAGACAAAACTCCCACTATGGCAGAAACTTCACTAGACTGGCCAGAATGTCCGCCCTCACACCCCTCGGGAGGAGGTCCAATACCTGGACCCCAGGTCTCCCCATGCCCCGAACAATCAGCTCCCTCTCCTCCGTCGTCATTGCCAAAGGAGACCTCTCCTCTGTAACAGTTGATGAAGTAGGGGAAGCCAATTCCGCCTTCCCCATTTTCCCAAGTAGTATGATAATGGTATATTCCTTCTGGATAGTCTGGCGTGGGGCCATACTCGCCATTACAAGAATCCAAGTCCCCAAGTCCCGGGACATATTCGTAATCATCAATTCCATTGTAACCAGTCTCCCCATTCTTTAGGCGATAAGAAGAGGTCATTTCAGAAATATTCCCCTCCTCGTCCCAGCCGACAAATCCGTATATTGGATATCCATCAAAGGCGAACCCAACTATGGCTGAATGTTCTGAGAGAGTTCGTGAAGATTCAATACTGTAGTCGCTCCAAGATTGATTAGTTTCTTCATCAGGGTGCCAGTGTGCGCAGTTAGCATCTGCATGATAGTGATACGCACCACCAGGGCCAGAATGACCATGGCATATCCCCATCCAAATATGTTGTCTATCCTCCTCATAGGCTCCTTCTTGACCTGCTACCGCATCGCCGCCCGGACCATCTTCTGGTCCAAAAATGGGGACCCCATTCACTGCGAAAGCGACAGCGTCCCTCTCGGGTGCCATAGTACAGCCGTCCGTTGAGATAGAAGGATCACAACCAGTCTGATTGTTCGGAACTAGTGGAATTCTCCATTGGTGACTCTGCTCACTTGTACAGCAACCAGGTCCCGACTCCAAATCATGATTGGGAATCCCGTTAGAGCCAATCACAATCTCCGTCTCGCCAATTTCGAAACTCAGCTGACATAGATGGTTATCAGATTCAGTAGTATTGTAGTCATCCACTGGTTCGACTTGTTCGGTAGAGTCGCAAAGAAGTACTCCCTCCCACCAAGACTGAGACCCAGTTCCATTATCCACAGGATCAGGGTCATACTCACAAGAACCATCGTCCTCTTGAGCCATTGAGTCATAGTTATTTGCAACTGGGTCTGTACATCCATCCTCTGGCTCTGGCTCGGCATACTCACAAGAACCATCATCCTCATCAGCACCCTCCTCAAAGTTGTCAGCTTCTGGATCGGTGCAACCTCTTACAATTTCATCAATCACAATGATGTTAATGGTTGCTAAAAATGAAGTCTCAGTCCACGTACCACAGGAAGCCTCTATGGATAGAGTTTCATTAGCCTGTATGTTAGAAAGCTCTAGATCGAAACTACCATCTTCCCCTATTGGGAGCCCGAGACTCGACTCAGAAAGATCACCAGTAGACCATCTGAGGGTACATGTATCAATTGAATCGTGAATCACATTTCCTATGATTGGAGCTATTCCCCCCTTGTATACCTCAATTTCTTCCACGGAGGTTGAGATGACTGTCTGACTCTCTTCAGGATAATTAATCGAGAAAATCTTAGTCCACGTTGAATCTTGTCCTAGGCTATCAGTGGCTACTACCCTGAGTGCGTGACTCCCAACATCTAGGGATGAAATATCCACAGATATCACTCCCTTGGAATCAAGTTGATTTTTCACTTCTTCCCCATTCAAAGTAATCAGGACAGATAGCCCCGACATCTCCTCATCATAGACTGTTATATTCACAGTTTCAATCTCCCCAAATAACATAGAATCAGGAACATCGGACTCAATAGATGGCGAGCCATTCACCCCCTCTTCTTCGATACCGAAGAACAGTATCCCTGTCATCACACTGGTGATCATTAATCCCGATAGGAAAAGTGACCTCGCCGCCCCATTACCTTCTGCCATGTTTCCAAGTAAATGGGGTAGCATATAATTGGAACCGTGCAAGAATCCTAAAACCGTTGCAAAAGTAAAGGCTCATTCATCCGTGAGGGTAATTACATCCTGCAGAAAGTCCCCCGCATCCCAGAATATTCCAGAGTAAGCAACTCTCTTTCTCATCTCCTTGCCAACTATGAATGTAGTAGTGGAGTGCCCTACTTCATATTCGCCAAGCGAATCCTCATGTGGATTCGTGGTACTGCCCCCCTCTCCCTGAGATTCACCCTCCGGGATACACGATAGCCAATCTGAGTCAGGCCTTTCAAACCCCTCATCACACATGCAGTGAGCACTATTTCCGGTTCCCATTATCCAGCCACTCCCATCGCAGTCCTCTCCAGGCGGAGACATGCTCAGATTGGCATTGCTGGCAATCCATGCGAGATGCGTATTTCCACTGAGAGAAATTGATGAGCTCGAGTTCCCTGACTCGATCCAACTTTCGTTATCTGAGTCCCAGTGGTGAAGTATCCAAGTCCAGTTACCATCGGTAGACCATTCTCCAATTCTCCCTGTAGCATCCGGGCCATCTCCTATGTCATTGGTGACATTGTATTCCTCCATCGATTCCGAGATGAACTCAGAGCCGGTCTTTCCAAAGCCACTTTGATCCATAATTAAACTAGAGTTATCTGGATAAAGAACGACTAGTCTATTCAATTTCTCCTCAGGAGGTTGACTAGCGGCAATGTGCTCGTTGTCAATTATGACATTCCAAGAACGATAAATCTCTTGAAGTTCTGAAACAGGGCCAGTTAGATGAAACCACTCGTATCCCCTATTCTCAGTCCATTCAGAAAGATGTGATATTGTATCCCTAGCTGGATCTATGGTAATAGAAATGATCACAACGTCCTCGGAACGATCTCCTAGATTCTTCTGAACATAATCCAAGTTTGAGGATATTATCAGGCATATATCGGGACATGAGGTGTATACGAATGCCGCCACTATGACTTTCCCTGCGTGGTCACTCAGTTCGAAGACATCACCATTCTGATCAAAGAGGACGAAATTGGGAGCTTCAGGGGGATCTCGATATTCTATCCCAAGGAACTCTAGATCATCGCTCCCCTGCCCCAGGCACCCTGAAGAGAGTAGAATCAACGTCACTACAATTACTTTCAGATATGACATATTCAAGACTCCTCTGAAATGAGAATCTTGATATCTTCAATCGCCAGCTCGACATTCCAATCGGTGTCCCCCCACCAAACTCTCTGTCTGAGCTGCTTGTCTAGAATTATGGTACCCGTAGTGTGATCGACCCAGTAGTCAAGGGGGTGGTGCTTGACAGTAACGTCCCCGTCTTGTTGCTGTGTCTCGACCCCACAACCATTTTCATCCACTTCCTCTCCTTCTGGTGTCTCTAGGCATGAATCAAATCCGTCTGATACGCCATCCCCATCTGAATCCGTGTCATATGTTTTTAGTCCGACATCGAATTCCGACCAGATTCCTTCTAGATCCTCAACATCACCTGTTAGGTGAGGCCAATGGAGCCCCCTCTGTTCACGATATTGAGATAGTACAGAGCTATTGTCGGTCCATGGATCGACGGTAATAGTGAGTATCTCCACTTCTGTGCCATAATCATCACCAAGCATTGTGGAGAGGTAATCCAGATTAGAACTCACTATGGGGCATATGTCTGGACATCTAGTGAATAGGAAAGTCACTACGACAACCTTTCCCTCGTAGTCTGAGATGGAGAAGTATTCGCCATTATGGTCAGTTAGAATAAAATCGCTAACTGGAACTGCTGGAACAATATCCTCCCCATAAAATAAATCTTCATCTGGTTCTCCCATGCAACCTGGGAGGATTATGATCATAGTCAAGATTAAGCCCATGAGTTTACTCATTTTTCAATCTCCTAGTAATAACAAATACAATCCCCACCAGGGCTAAAATCCCCATGGAAGTAATCGAAGAGACCTCTGAGCGGCTATCTGAATCATTGTCGACGTCCCCAAAAGAGTATCCTGCAGGAGGGCCTGTCTCATTATGAATGTCCTCAATTAGGGTGAAACTAAGAGTTTTCCATAAGCTCCCATTAGAAAAAATTTCGACCTCATAGTCGCCAGCCGTCCAATTAATTGGATCTAGCCATAGTCTACATTCATCATCAGTGCCCGAGGAGTTTATCCCAGAGACGGTGCATTGGAAATCTGATACTCCATCAGAATCTTTGTCTAGCTCAAGGGTTCTCTCATGCTCAACTACATTGTAGAAGATCAAAGTATCATTCTGAACAACCTCTGCAGACTCTGGTTGTAGGGACTCACCTCTCAATATGAAAGAGAATGAATCCGCCCCATGAGCTGAAGCCGTTGGAATTAGGAGGAGAATGGCTAGTAATACTGCTATTTGCCCTCCAAGAGAGAATTTCATTCGTCACTTGCCTCCGCCGTCCAGAGAGGGGGATAATCATACTGGGGATCATAATCCTCATCGAATTGAACAACGTACACGCCTGAAACCATCTCAGAGATCATCACAAAACCACGGGGATCATACTGTAGCCCCCAATCGAAAGGAATCATACAAGAAGCCCAGCAATCAGCCATATCGTAACCTAACTCGTTAGTCGGATCTTCCATCCAAGTAGGCCCGGATGGGAGGTAGTATCCAATTGTGTGACTCGTGGCTAGCTCTTCTATGCATTTGAAACCGCATTCTGGATTTGGAATTCCATCTTCCCATGAAATCTCTTCCCAAATCTTTCCATGGTCCGTAACCCAAACCCCGGCGTGGTAGTGTGTCCAGTAGACGTGCCCGCTAGTTCCAGTATCCCCATTGTGCGGACTGAAGATGTACCCCCCTGGGATCCAGTGTTGGGGATGACTTCCATTATCCTTCATGCCCTCTCCCGGAAGGCTCCATTTCGAAACTAGGAACGGCATAGTCGGGTCAGTAGTGTCTATCGTCCACAAGTATCCAGTGTGATTTTCGTTCGAACCATATTCAGGGGCGATAATGGTGTAATGTCTCCAATTGACTCCATAGGTAGCGTCATCAGGTCCCGACCCACATTCTTTGGGCCATTCGGATAGAGAATCATACTCGCTAATCCCATTACAAAGCAAATGATCGTACGGTACCGCATAGTGTATGTTGTCATTGCCTTGATTGGAGTCCAGCCATTCCTCGGGTGTCATGTCTGCATGACCTCCTCCTTCAGGGCCATACCAACCGTCATCCGCCGTTGGGCAACCCAGCCATCTGCCTATCTCAGGTGGCCAAGAAACGCCTAATGGATCTGCAACAGTTGGCGGCTCACTGACATCAACTATTCTTAGTCCAGCACCCCAGTATGAGGCTACTAGCAGTCGTTGATTTGTTATGGGGTGAACGAAGTAGACGTGATCATGATTGAAAATTGAGCCCCCGCAGGTAGTGTAAGGCTCCGGTGTGTAACCTCCCCATCTTACTATTTCTCTGCTAGAGTTATCATCAGTTTGGAGCCATGAGTCTAGTCCCCTAGGCACATAGAAAATCTGTGTGCCCTTGTAATATGTTCCACTGCTTCCTTCGACCATCTCTGGATAGGGATCAGCACCGAACAGGAATAGGCTACATTCCTCGAAGGGGTCCACTGCTCCCTCCCAATCACAGTAGACAGTGAGATCCTGATTATGGAATCCTGCTGGGGGATTATTCCACTCAGCTACCTTCACAGGCCTAGTTTTGTCTCTAACGTCAATAACATCGAGTCTATTTGTTCCACTGTTTGCATCATCATCATTTGGAATTGGATCTAGCTCACTGTTAGTCAGCTCGTGATTCACCAGAACCCAGTTATTGTCTTCTGTCACTTTGATATCGATCATCCTAGCGACTTCAGCGTAGTAGGTGGATAGGAGGATGATATCATTGGGGTTACTGATGTCAAGAATTTCAAATTGATTGTAACTGGAAACGTAGGCGAAGCATCCACCACTTCCATCCCCATATATCTCACAGTCCTCGTCAAAATTACCTTCAATTGCGATTTCTGAATTATCTCCTGGAGTGGGTCCAACATTCTTGAAAGAGTCATCACAAGGCCTTCCAGCAGTATTGTCTAGCTCAGCAGGAGGCTTTACATTTCCATCACAATTAAGGTTGTGGTAGTCTATCAAGACTGCATTGTCTGTCCAAAGACGATGTGCTAGAAGGTCACTATGGGAATGCTCTTCATTTTCTATCTCGATAACGGGGTCTATCCAATCTTTCATGCCATCATCGGAGTCACTGGAATCATCAGAAAATGACAAACAACCAGACAGTGGTGCCAGAATCATCAGAGCGGTCAGCAGCCATACCGGGCGCACATGCATGGCTCGCCGGAAGAAAGCTACCCTATCAAATTCGCCCTGCGATGGTCCGGCCCCATAGGGGCCGTTCAGGAAGATCCGTATGGGGCATCTATATCCAACTGGACTATGTATAGCCCACTTGTTATGCAGGAGAGATATGTATAGCCATCATGATATTCTGCCGCCCATAGGAAAGGGGTCCATCCAAAGTCATAGAATGCGCTATCTAGAGGAGTTCCATCCGCCCCGTGAGGTAGGTGATATCCTACAGTAGAAGATCTGTGAGCCTCGGTCTTGTTGCTATCTTCGAGGCCCTCGACCATCAGTGTTTCAATATCTATGACCCAGAGTCCCGCGTGATAGCTACTCAGGTATATCCTGCCATCCCATGCCCCTCCGAAGCTATTATCGGGTAACCCTGGAAGTCCCGTTTGGAAAATTTGAGTATCCGCATTATGCGGACTGAATAGAAGCCACTCCTCGCCATCTGGTATGTGGTGATCCATTGCAAATGGAATCTCCCATCCATGGATCAGTTGAGGTAGGAATCTGAAATTCCCATTATTCATTTCGTATGAAGTAGTATCTAGGAGATAACTCATCCCAGTTCCAACCGACGTACTTAGGACTTCAGTTGCTACGATTGTCAAGTGACGTTTTCCGGCCGGATATCCTAGGTGACTAGCATCCACCATATCATCAACTGGCTCTGCATAGTGAATATAGGAAGCCCTTCCCCCATTCTCGTTGCTGGTGCACCCGCAGTCTATTTCTCCATCGCCATCGAAGTCCTCGAATTCCATCCATTGGCCAACTTCCGGTGCCCTCCAATTGCATCCTAGTTGGGTTCCGAAAGAACCTCTACATGCCGCGGCGATTGCCACGTATTCGGCAAAATCGTTGCCAGGATGAGGGACATCAGAGACATCGAATATCCTTAGCCCCGCTTCCCAGTAAGCCCCATACACGAATGTCCTGTCAAACCTAGGGTCATTGGAATCCTCCCCTGGCCATGTTTGAACAGTCATATCGTGGATGTAGATCCATCCGCCAAGGGTAGATTCCCAACTTACCTCAGCCTCTCCAACTTTTACAATCCGAGGCAAGTCTCCATAACCAGCGAAGTTTAGATGAGCAATAGTGATGCCTCCGCAAGCATCACCTTGCCCGACATCACATTGCTCGTAGTCGGGATTGGCTACGAAGATATACCATTCATTGTCGATCATGTGAGTGTATAGGTTATGAGGGCCACTGGGGTGATCCGCATCATACCAAGAATCGACCCAACTAGGATTTGACTTATCAGTCACATCCACGAGAGTCACCGTAACTTGAGCAGGATCTTCCCATGACCCTACATTGGGATCAGCGGCCCCCGGGTCTACTAACTGGTTCTGAACAATCACATATTCTCTGGCATTGTATTGTAGATACTTGACATCCAAGACTTGAGTGTTAGGATCATAGTAGACTCCAGTTACGCTAGTATTCTCTGGATTTGTAACGTCGACAATATGCATCTCCGACCACCCGGCGATGTACGCATACGTTTTTCCATCTGGAGACTCAGCAACCTGAATCTCAGCATTCCCGGGCGCTGTGAGTGGGTTGTAACTGACAGGTTGTATGTTATCGGTGTACATGACGTGCTGACTCGCATTTCGATGATCGTGTTCATCGGTTTGGATCAAGGGGTCAGCGAATGATATACCCTCATTCCTAACTACCGACTCTCCATCCGAAAGAACAACCGACGCCGCTATTGCTATCGTGATACAAGCAATCAATCCGAATGCAGCTACTACCCTTTCCGAGCTCACATTATGCCGGAGGGAGTAGGTCATGTTGAAGCCATCGCCCCCTCACGCGCGCTCATGAGGGTAAACGCGGGTGTACTCTTCGTCCTATTTTCTTTAGTGATGACCCCATTAGCCTCTGCTCACGAACCCAAGGAATATACGATTCTTCTGAAGGATAATGGAGTCACACCAAACGGGGTATCGCCGGGGATTCTGGTTTCTTCTGACTCCTTATTTTTCTACAATGCCGATAACAGGGAGAATGTAACTCACAGGATACTCATTGACGTCGAAGGCGATGGAAATTTCGAAGGAGGCGATGATATTATCACTTCTTGGTTGAGCCCTAGTTGCGAACTTAACGAAACTGGTGAAAAAATAGATCAGCATTGTCAGGTGACTTACCTGTTACTGCTATCGCCCTCAAACGGATTGTTGCCTTCGAATATTTCTATGAAACATCAAATAGATAACAATGGCACTATTGATGAGTCATTCTTTGTAGTGTTCTTCTCCGAGGATAATCACATTTCTGATCAAGAACTTCCAATTGGATCCGAGGAACAAGGAGAATTAGACTCCGGAAATGATCAATTGTTGAGGTTGATATTAATCTCCTCGTTGTTAGGGATAGTGATTTTTCTTCCCAGGCTATTTGCAAGTAATGAGTAATCTTTGCATTTTCAACGGTCGTCCTCAATAACCCCAAGCCCTCCCGGTAGCTTAGGGGCGCTTAGCTCAGCTTGGAAGAGCGCTTGGTTTGCAACCAAGCGGCCGGGGGTTCAAATCCCCCAGCGTCCACCATGGCAATCCAATCACAGTAGTACTACTTTAATCAGAAGAACAACTAAGATCTTCAACATGATTAGGATGTTTGGTTTAGCCATTCTAGGCAAGCAGAATGGGAACATCGAGGCGGATCAAATAGGAGCTTCTCTTCTGGGTCGATCAAATCGATAATGAGATTGGAACCTGCTCCTTCTTGAACACTGACTATTGAACTGGTCGAAGCAGGGAGGTAGTCCTCCCCAGTACTCGCCAATGACAGACGGATGGTATGTCCAGCCGCTATTTGTACGTCCATTGCAAAGAACTCCATCTTCGCATTGATTGTTTCCAGAAGGGGGATCCAGGTCTGCTCATCCGAGCCACCCTCATGGTATCTCAGATCCATGATGGCATGACCGATGTGAATACAATCGCCCTCTTCTGAGCAATCTTCCATGAGGGCGTAGATCTGCCCCCCCAGGGTAGATGTGGAGACATCTATATGCAGTCTTGGAAGTCCAGCAATCCAAATTTCTTCTACCAGGGGGGAGCTTTCATAGATAGGTCCAAAATTACCATTGGGGAGGATATTTGTTGTTCCACCAGCAACGTTCGAAAGCGCCCCTCCAAGATCCAAGGAAACAGACTCCATTTCATCTGGGGGATATCTATCTTCAATCCTCCACTGCCCCTGATTTGACTGAATCTCGACAAATAATCCAGGTTGATCCCCTGCATCTTTCAGATACCAGTCGAACCACTCCAATAGATCCTGCATCCAGTCAAAGCGGACCATCTCTGGATACGCCTCCCTGCCTCGTCCCTCTCCCGAGCGGTCGAAGTGGTAATCCGGCCTATCTGGATAATCATGGTCCCATTGCCCGAAGAGGCCTTTGGATTCTATGCCGGCATCTTTCAGTTGATTGATGACCGGAATTGCCATGTGCGGGTCCACGTTCCAGTCATGCATGCCTTGGATAAGGTATACTGAGCCTTGGTAGTTCTGAAGTGCCCGGCCGAGGAAGTACCTTTCCTCCCAGTAAGTCCCAGCGAACTCACTTCCCCACATGTAAGCGGAGACTCCCGTGCCTGGCCCTATGATATAATCCGGACAAAGATTCTGGACATCTTCTTCATCTCCATCGAACCCATAAGAACCGTAGACGCCATTGTGCATGAAAGGTGCACGAGCTTCGCTACTCCCATTGCGAACGCTCAATTCCATCAAACCGATAAGTCCCGAAATTGGTACGATTGTAGCTAAGTGCTCATTTCCGAATGTTGCGGCCTGCCAAGGTGTAGTTCCATCATACGATTTGCCTATCATCGCCACTCTTCCATTACTCCAGTCCTGCGTCCCTAGCCATGTTACAGCTGCATCTACGCCGAGTTGCTCTGCATTACCCATGAGGTCCATACAGTGATTCGATCTACCAGTCCCCATTACTGAGACCTGAGCGAATGCATAACCATGAGGTAGGATCTGGTCAATTATCATCTGACCTAGCCAAGTCCCAGGCACTTCAATAGACGGTGTTTCAACACTTAACTCATCGAAATAAGGGCCAAATTCAGCAATCACAGGCACTGCTGTACCCTCTGGAACGTCAGGTAGCCAAACCGCCAAACTGACCTTTCCATTTGGTGCGGCCCCACCTTCGCTGAGAGGCATCTGGAATTCTACGAAATGGTGTGTCGAGTTCCACTCATTATCAGTTTCAACTATTCCATATTGGCCGTATTCCATAACAAACCCGTTCGGGTATTCGGTAAGGTATGGCCACTCCGATCGTTCCCAAACCGGAACCCTATCATATATTCCAAGCTCCTTCTTAATGTCATCAACGACATCATCTATGATCCAACCTTGTAAGGAAACTAGGAGCATTAGGGATACTAGTGCAGATGCAGATAGCCAAATTTTCAAATTGAATGAACTAAACGTACTGTTTGGGACGTCATTGACCGGCATGATGAGAGTATTCCCCTCTGCGTCAATCATCGTTCCATCTATCATAGTAACAAAGACTCCCAATTCATGAACACTATTCAGGATTCCCCGTCCAAGATAGCTTACCCTGTCATTAGATTGAAACCTGAACAAAACCTTCTTCTACTCTTGTTTCAAATACACCGAGGTCTTTCCGAGAGACCAGTGATCCAACAAGCTTCCCAAAAGGCGGAAAGAGGGGGAATGGCGCCCATTCCAAAAGACTACCATCAGATATCTTGTGCGTAGTCTGATGTAATGGGCATCTTACACATCCATCCTCTATCTTAGCGCCCCACGAAAGGGGCCATTTCATATGTTTGCATAGTCCCTCTGTTGCATAATAATTTCCTTCTACATTAGCAATCATCAATATCTTGGTTCCGATATTAACCATTTTAGTCTCCCCTTCACCAAGCTTACTAGCTCTAATTGCATTTTCCCAAGACATTAGTTACCCTCTAATCTGAGACATTCCCCCATCTAGGTGTAATATCTGTCCTGTGATATTATCGGGGGCTCCGATAAGCAACCACTCGATTGCTCTAGCGGCCTCTTCTGGGAGATTTATTCTGTTAAGTGGAATCTTGCCAACCGCAGCTTCTCTTGAGGATTCTGATTTTGTTATTGGTGCCGCCATTCTTGTGTCAGTAAGGCCAGGTGCAACTGCATTCACTCTGATTCCCCTCTTGCTGTATGTGGCCGCCGCCGATCTTGTCATGGACTCAACTCCGCCTTTGGCCGCTGATATGGCTTCATGATTGGTCAGCCCCAAACTCGCCGCAACGCTGGATGTGAATACTATTCGTCCTCCACCATTTCTCAACATGTATTTACAAGACTTGGATAGGGTGATGAAAGCAGAAGTAAGATTTGTTTGTATGACTTGATTGAATGCTTCCGAGCTCATGGCATGCGGTGGCCTAATTGATAAAGAACCAACTAGATGGGCAACTCCGTCAATATTCCCCTCGCCTATCTCTGCAAAGCTTCCTACGGCCATGGAAACGAAGTCTTCATCTGTGGCATCACCAGTATGGACGATTGCACCCAATTCATGAAGCTCTATCATTCGAGACTCATCCCTGCCAATAACACTCACTGAATGATCATTACTAAGTAAAGACCTACACAGGATTTGACCTATGTCACTGCTCCCACCCACGATTAAGAAAGACCCCAATTAATCACTCTCCGTTCGAGATTATCTCGCCTCAATTGTTTTTGAGGGGAATTCCCAAGCCTCTAGTTGGATCTCCAGTCGCTCCCATAGGCCATCAGTCCTGTTGGCTAAACTCATGAATAGCAAACTGTGGGCACACATATATACAGTCGTTTTTTCATTAGATAGTTTTTTCAGAAATCTTCTGATTAAGAATTTTCAAAAGTCCCCTCAGTGTAACTTCACTGATTCCAGAAACCTTGCATACTTCATTCTGAGTTCTCGGAGAATCGCTTTCCTGAGATGCCTTGTAGATGATTACTCCTGCAATTCCAGAAGGCTTCTTCCCCTGCCAGGAAAGATCATCTCCTACCAAACTCCACAGCTCCCTCACCCTTCCCAACGCCGCAGGCTTCATTCCAAGATCTGAGTGGAACCTCTCGAAGTACTCTTCTGGTCCAGTTATGTGATGGGCCCCGAGAAACCTCGAAACTAGCCGGATGGTCCGTTTCAACTCCTTGAGGTCCACATCCTTGGTCATATCGAAGGAATCTGCAACATCCTCTATCCTCCTTGGGATTCTTGCCTCCCGTGCCGCTACGTAGACACATGCAGCCGAGACACCCCTGATGCTCCTCCCAGTGACAAGGCCGCGATCCACGGAGTGCCTGTACAGGCTTGCGGCCTCTTGCTCGATTTGAGGAGGCAAGTCCCCCCTGTCCCTAATGAATTGCATCGCCTTAGCTAGATTCCTGCTTCTACTATCCCTGGTCTTGCTCCTCTGGTCAATTCTCTGCCTTCTACGCCAGTCTCTCAGAGCCTTTCCTGACATTCCATGCCTTTTCGCCGCTCCCGATGTTAGGTCGGATCGCCTAATTTCCGTTGATAGTCCCTTGTCCGAGAGAGTTAGTGTTGAAGGTGCACCTACCCTGCTCTTATCATCACCACCTGAGTGATTAGTCCATTCTGCCCCAAGGTCAATCATATTCTCCTCAGCCACATATCCGCATTCTGAGCATGAGGTCTCTCCCCGAATTTCATCTGTATCCCATGAGTTAGATCCACAGACTGAGCAAGGCCGAGATACGGATTCAGTTTTTCTGCTCGTAGAAGGTCTCATGGAAGGTACAATGCCCCCTCCACGACTAACTCTACCAGACTTCGAAGTTACAGATTTACCTCGACGTTGAACTGTCTCTTTCATCTTATCAACCAGCAGTTGTATAGTCACAGGCGTTTTATTTAAACCTACGTATCAGAAGTTTAACTCATAGAAGCGTAAATCCAGTGGAGAATTTTACCAATACTCCCCTAAACTTATTCTCCCTGTTCCCATTCCTTAGGTTCATGCAGTCCCCCCCTGTCAGGACGGCGCTATTTGATTCACATCTGCAATCGAATGCAAAGATAGTAGATTTCCATGGTTTTGAGCTTCCTATATGGTATTCCTCGATAAAGGAAGAACACTTAGCGACAAGATTCGCTGCAGGACTATTCGATGTTTCCCACATGGGCCTATTTAGATTTCAGGGAGAGGGAGTAAGGGAATGGCTATCCGGAATCGGTACTCAGAATTTTAATAAATTCAATCCGGGAAGTTGCGGATATACGCATTTTCTAGATTACGATGGGAATCTAATCGATGATATGATTTTCGCGATTAGATCTGATAAGGAGGTACTAGGGGTCCCGAATGCCTCCATGGTAGAAACCATGCTCACGTGGCTCACAGATTTACTTCCCAAAGATGGTTCTGTAAAAATCGTCAATGATTCAACAGATACCAGTATAATAGCCATCCAAGGACCAAAATCAAGACAAATTATTGCTGATGTACTAGGCGAACAAAACAATGTTGGGAGGTTCAAGTGTCATGATATTGCCCATAATGATTTAGGTATTACTGGATGGATACAAGGTACGGGATATACGGGGGAGGCCGGAGCGGAGATTTTCATACCAAATGAGCAGGCAAACAAGCTATGGGGAGAACTAATTTCAATAGGTCAGGATTCGGGACTAGCTCCAGTGGGGCTCGGTGCGAGAGACACCCTCAGACTCGAGAAGGGATATCTCTTATCAGGGCAAGATTTTCAATGGCCCGGACTTAATATTCCAGAACTAAACACTCTCCCTCCGGGCTTCCTTTCACGTAATTCCGCAGAAACCGCCGTTCCTTATGGACTTAGCATGGATCATAATTTCATAGGAAAAGAAAGTGTCAGTAATTCACTGAAGGGCTCACAAAAATGGTCGGCCTTGAAGTGTATGGGAAGGGGCCCTTCCCCTAGGCCGGGTCATCCGGTAACCATTTCTGAATCAGAGGATTCTGAAATCATAGGATATGTAACCAGTGGGGCCCCCTCGCCTAGCTTAGGGGGCATCGGCATAGCAATGGCTTATCTCTCTGAAGCTAAACTTGGAAAACAAGTCTGGATTAGGTCTAGTCCAAGAAGGGCGATCAAAGCAGAAGTTGTCGAGGCGCCCTTCCTGTAGTGCTTGCAGTGACAAGACTCATTGCTGGGTCGCCCTTGTCATAGCCCGGAGTTGATGACATGAATGGCGGCATAGAAGCTATAGCTATCAAGAATCTACAAACAATATTGAAGTCTAGGGGCATTTCCTCAGAAGCCCTTTTTTCGAAATATGACATAAATGACGACGGTAGCTTGGATAAGACAGAATTTGAAGCCGCTCTATCTTCCATAACAGGTCAGAAAGCGCCAGATTCGATAGTAAATGCTATATTTTCAGCTCTGGATTCCGATGGAGATGGCAGAATAGACCTGCAAGAGATCCTCGTGCTGATTGAGAGAGGATCGTCTCCATCATACGCCGAGGGCACTTCTCTGGATATTTCTGATCACCCAAACATGAATTACAACGGTAGATACAATCCTGGGGGAGAAATTAATGGGAAACCACTCTTTGTAAACGATGCAGGATCTAGGTTGTACTACTACAATGCCGGATCCGGAGGAGCTCCTTCGTGGAGTTTAGACGACAGAGAACAAGACGGCACCAATGATTACTACAGAGGAGGTTGGACTAGGCCGCCTTCTTCTGGCGAACTTCCCTTGGGTACTAGAAGATGGGTCGGCGTTGGTAAGATTTCGATTCAAACGTCTCCTGCCGCAGAGGTTCTTGCAGAGATTAGTAATGAGGTAACCGAGATAGAGGTTGTTGAGGAGATCAAATCCGAGAGTCCAAGCGATCTAATGGATTCTGTTTCAGGCCACTTCTCAGAGATAATAGAGAATACGCAGTTCACACCATCATCAGACGCCGAGGTATTGATGTATAGGGGGAAGATGGATGAACAGGCCGAATTAAAAATCTCCAAGCTTCCGAGCTTCCTACAACCTTCTGCGAGGGAATTGTGGAGAGTCAAAGCAGATTCGTATCAGCAGATTATTCTTCAAAGCCTAACGAGTGCCGAAGGGGCCGCTGTAGGATTATCAGTAGCAGCAGTAGGAGCTTCTGTCTTGAAGTCTAAAGTAGAAGACACCGAGTCAATCGAACAAGATATTTCCGTACCTATGTCAGAAAATAATGATGCGTCCGAGGGTGTCGTGGAAAAACAGATTGAATCCCCTAAAGGCCTAGTATCGCCCGTCACAAATGAATTGGTCGATGAGCCCGCCTCCACACAAGTAAACACAATCCTCTCTATCATCGAGTCATTTTCAGGGGCCCGAATGCTATCTGAACAGAATTCATTGAAAGAGGAGCTCTCAGGTACTCAAGTTGATATTTCAATGAAGGTTTTGTCAATCGAGAGAACTTTCGGAATCGGCATCTCTGAGACATACAGGGGAGGAAATACAGTGATCGCCTCGCTAATTGGCCAAGGTGATGCTCTCTCAGGACATTCAGTCGAGATAAGAATTCCTTCGGATGTAGATAATTCTGCTTTCAAGGTAGGTTACGAATTAAATATTACAGGAAAGGTCTCTGGTTGGAATTCAATTAGGAAGAGGGTCATCTTGGATTCTCAGTAGCCCGAGGCACCCAGAGATTCATCAATCATTTCCTCAAGACTAATTGTTGGCTTGAAGCCACATCTGTGATCTAGGAACCAAGCATCAACTATTCCCCAAACCTCTCCTTCGGAATTTTGATTTAGCTCTATCGAAGCTCCTGTTTTAGCATTGTATATCTGTGCCAATTCGGACATTGTTATCCCTTTTCCAGACCCCACGGCAAAGCTCTCTCTAGTAAGCGGAGGGTCGCCAAGAACTGACAATATGACTTGGACTAGATCTTCTACATGGATGAGATCCTTGATGTCATCTCCAGAACCCGGCACATTTATCCATCCAATCTGACTCTCATTTGCCCATCGATGAAGTAACCCATTGCCAGGGGGGCCATCCATCGGTACCCCTTGGACATTCGAAGCTCTGATGACGCTAACCGGCCTACTAGACTCCGCCCTCTCCAATGCATTCTCCTCAATCCAGAGTTGTCCCTCTGCAGCAGTATCTCTGGGGGATAGTGAAGACTCCGGGCCATAGTAGTCATCACCAGGGGACCAAGGGGGGTGCACCCTGAGCGTTCCAACAATAATCATGTGCAGCTCTCCATGCCTGTTTACTGCATCTAAGACCGGTCTAGCGGCCTCACGCATCAAAATCTTAGTTTCTCTATCATTCCTAGTAACACTAGTATCCACCGGCCTCGAATTAATATGAATGAGAGCTTTACAGGGCGTCAACATAATATCCAAGGCCATATTATCACTCAGAATCTCATCAGGGACTATGACAGCTGAGTCCCCAAGGGCCTCTATTATGTAAGGCGCGACGAATGCGTCTGAAGCAGTTATCGCGACCTTCATAGTGTACTGACTAACTTGGGAGTAATAAGAGTGTGTCGGTGCCCATTCACAGAATCCCCACCAAAGATAATCATAAACTCCCTCTGTCTCCAAGCCACGAGGGGAAACCATGGATCAATTGCCAAACCTTGGAAGGGAGCAAGAAATGCTCGATATTATCGGACTTTCCTCAATGGATGAGTTGTTCGCAGATATTCCTGAGGATATAAGATTCGAGGGCCCATTACCCCTTCCTCCCCCCCAGTCAGAGGAAGAAATACTCCGGGACGCAGACAGGCTTCTAGGTGCCAATGTCAATCTCGATAGTCGCCCCTCATTCCTTTCTGCAGGACTAGCTCGGAATTTCGTTCCGGCAATGGTGCCGATGATTGCAACACGTGGTGAGTTTCTGACTTCCTACACGCCATATCAGCCCGAGGTCAGCCAAGGTATGCTACAGGCTATGTGGGAGTTCCAGACCATGATTTCTGAATTAGTCGGACTTCCAATTTCTAACGTCTCAATGTATGATGCCAGTACTGCGGCCGCTGAGGCGATAACATGTGCAGTGAGGGTGAGGTCGAAGAAAGCAGATATGCCAAACACGGTGTATATTTCTGATTTCGTTCCTCCTCACAGGATGTCTGTGATTGAAAACTATACCCAAGGGGTTGGTATAGAAATAAGGAAAATTCCCCATCGGGAAGACGGTCTTCTCGATCTTGAAGCCGCATCCTCGGCCCATGGATCTTGTGCTATATATGTCGAACAACCAAATGCATTTGGGATTCTCGATGAGGGGCTTATGGAGCTGAGGAATGTAGTTGGTGAAAAAACAGCAATTATTGTGGGCGTAGATGTCACTTCATTGGGAATAATAGAACCTCCTGGGGAGTGGGGGGCTGACATAGTTGTCGGAGAGGGGCAACCATTCGGAATAGGCCCTACGGCAGGAGGTCCAATTTACGGAATTTTTGCATGTTCGAAGGACTTTCTTCGTCTGATGCCAGGTAGGATCGTGGGTCAGAGTATAGACAGTGATGGGAAGACCGCCTACACACTCACACTATCCACTAGGGAGCAGCATATCCGAAGGCACAGGGCCACGTCAAATATTTGCTCTAATGAGACTCTAATCGCCCTTATGGGGGCTATGCATATGGCTCTTCTTGGGCCCGTAGGACTTGAAACTCTCTCGACTAGAGTTTTAGCCTCCACTAGGATGACGATAGAAGCATTGTCCACAATTGAAGGGCTAAAATTTGCTTATCCAAATTCTCCCGTCTTCAGGGAGTTTGCAGTCAAAGTTCCCGGTAAATCATCTGATGCCATAAATCATATGGACAGACTCGGAGTAATTGGTGGTTTTGATTTAGGAAGATGGTGGCCCGATAAGCCATCATGGATCTTAATCGGCTGCGACGAGAGGACATCTGAGTCAGATATATCTTCTCTGTGCGATGCACTTTCATCTTGGATGGAGGAATCTCCTTGACAGATACTATCTTCCACTTCAATGGGGCAGAAAATGCTGGTTGGTCACAACCTCCGCCAAGTATGGATGAAGCGATTAAACACGTCCCTGAAAACATGAGGCGAAGGAACTTGCCCTCATGGCCCAGGGCAAGTGAGCCGGAGCTTGTACGACATTACACAAAATTATCTCAGAAAAATTTTGGTATTGATACTGGATTTTATCCACTTGGGTCGTGTACTATGAAGCATAACCCTAGGCTAAATGAGAAGATTGTTCAGAATCCTGGAATAGATAGAATTCATCCATTACAACCAGAATCCCAGGTACAGGGACTCCTGGCGATATACTATGAGATGCAGGAAATGCTGGCAATATGTTCAGGTATGGACTCAGTAACTCTCCAACCAGTAGCAGGGGCTCAAGGTGAGTTCACCGCGATTAGGTGTATTCAAGAATACCACAGGGAACGGGGTGAGGGGTATCGAGACAAGGTAATAGTTCCAGATTCTGCTCATGGTACGAATCCAGCATCTGCATCAATGTGCGGGTATCAGATTATCGAGATTCCAAGTGGGGACGATGGCCGCATAGATTTAGAAGCATTACGTTCAGCAGTTGGAGACGATACAGCGGCTATGATGATCACCAATCCAAGTACTCTAGGTGTATTCGAGCCAGAAATAGCCAAAGCGACCGAGATAGTCCACTCAGCCGGGGGACAGATGTACTATGATGGTGCCAACTTCAATGCCATACTGGGCAAGACCGACCCCGGGAGAATGGGATTCGATGCCGTTCACTACAATCTGCACAAGACATTCAGTCAGCCCCATGGCGGAGGCGGGCCAGGAAGTGGCCCTATAGGAGTCAAGGGGCATCTCTCGAAGTTCCTGCCAACGCCTTTGGTCGAACGTCGAGAATTGAGTGATGTTGATCCAGGAGGGGTCGGTGATGGCTTCTGGTATCATTGGACTTCACCAGAGTGCTCCATAGGGAAAGTCCAGCAGTGGAACGGTAATGCAGGAGCTGTGGTTAGGGCGTGGGCGTTCTACCGTAGATATGGTCGCGATCTGGAGAGGATGAGTGAACATGCGGTACTCAATGCAAACTATCTACGATTTAAGATAATGAACCCCGATCCAAAACTGAGTATTCATGCTATGCCCGTTGAAGGCTGTCCCGCAGATGTAGTCAAACACGAATTTACATTGTCAATGTCGCCACTAAAAGAGGCAACCGGAGTTACTGGCAAAGATGTGGCGAAGAGGCTATTGGATTTCGGATATATGTCCCCAACTCTGTATTTCCCCCAGATAGTTCCAGAGTGCCTGATGTTCGAACCTACTGAGACAGAGTCCAAGGAAGTATTGGATAAGTTCGCAGACGATTTCCACACAATCTTGACTGAAGACCCAGAAGTTGTCCTCTCCGCCCCACACACCACGCCAGTAGGCAGAGTTGATGAGGTATGGGCCGCACGAAACCTTATTCTAAGATTTCCAAAAGGCGAAGGCTCATCCTAATTCATATGCCACACTTGCCCCTCCCGATTCCATGGAGGCGCATGGGGACAGGAACTGGCTCAGGGGAGATCCCGAATGGTGGGGCTTATCCAGTTCATCCGATATCCCGTCTTTGAGGGGCTTAGAAACTTCAATTCCAGTTCAATTTACCATACCATCAAAAGTTTCTAGATTCGGTTGGGCGAGACAGAGGATGAGGCCATTGGCATGGCCTATTTTGAAACCAGTCGCATGGTCTCCCTTTTTTTTGATTTCAAGTATTTTTCCTCTGATTTTCACTGGCAGAACCCCCGATGATCAGATCGTATCCGGGGCATTATTCGTATTTGCATGGATTCTGCTAATCATCCCAGTTGCAAATGCAAGGAATGCCCAGCCAACCTCCAGTGATGATCTCTTGAAACTTCCAGTGGATTGGTCATCCCTATTTCTGGGCACGGTACTTTTCTTTATGCATATTCTATACTCGCCAATAATTGGTTGGGCCTCTTATGCAGTTTTCTGGGTCGCCTTCATAAGATCAATAATGATGATTTCAGAGGTATTCTCGATTCCGCCAGCTAGACTCATTCTCCCTGTGGACAGAACCTCCTGGAGCTCAGAACAACTCAATGACGATTGGAACATATTTTCTAAAAGATGGCAAAGGGGGGAAATAGCTTCATTGGCATTGGGGGATGAAAAGATGGTACTTCATGGTTTATCCAGGGGAAATGATGATTTCATATCACTATCCTGTCTCTGTAGATTTGGTTTCGTGCAAGACCTCCTTTTCGAAGGTCGCCCTCATTCGGAGAGGATTTTGACGGCTCTCGATAATCTCCCCTTCAGTGACTCAGGTGTAGAGTGGCCAAATGATCTTGTCATCTTCGAGGAGGAAGAATAGAACGGCAGGCATTTGAACCTCCTTACTTCCGGAGTGCCATGGACATATGTGTTGTACTCGGCTCGAAATCAGATTTGCCTATCGCTGAGAAGTGCCGCTCCGTGCTGGAGAAGTTCGATGTGTCATTCGAAATCAGAGTTGCCTCGGCACATAGGGCTCCTAAATATCTAGAGGGAATAATAACCGCTGCCGAGGATTCAGGGTGTCAGGTTTTCATAGGAATGGCAGGTGTCTCGGCCGCTCTCCCTGGAGTCATAGCCTCGATGACGAGCAAACCAGTTATCGGAGTGCCAGTAGGGGGAAAAGTTCCACTAGACTCATTACTTTCAATCGTCCAAATGCCACCTGGTATGCCAGTAGCTACAGTAGGAGTAGATCGCGGTGACAATGCAGGCGCACTAGCAGTACAGATCCTCGCTACTTCCAATGACTCCCTCGCATCATCATATGCAGATTACAGGTTGGCAATGACTGCCAAAGTAATATCGGACGATGAGTCAATCCAGGGGTGAATTCATCTATGGATACCCAGATGCTGGTGGATGAGGCCATTCAAGAACTGGAGGCCAATGTAGACGATATAGCAATCATCGCATGTTCAGGCGGCATCGACAGTACTGTTTCCGCAGTACTTGCACATCGCGCCGTCGGGAGTCTTCTCCACTGCGTTTATGTCGATACTGGTTTCATGCGTAAGGGCGAGACAGAAGAAGTCCGTGAAATGTTCAAGGAAATGGACATCAATTTGGAAGTAGTAGACGCATCTGAAAGATTCTTCGAGAAGCTTCAGGGCGTGACTGACCCTGAGGAAAAGCGAATGGTAATCGGCGAGCAATTCATCCGCGTCTTCGAGGAAGAACAAATCAAATGTGGCGCAAAATACCTGGTTCAGGGAACCATAGCGCCAGATTGGATTGAATCTGGAGGGGGAGAACGTGATGTCATCAAGAGCCATCATAATGTAGGTGGACTTCCAGAAGATGTCGATCTGATAATCGTCGAACCGCTTCGTGAATTCTACAAAGATGAGGTCAGGCAAATAGCTCGAGTACTTGGAATCAAATCAAGTGAGAGGCAACCATTCCCCGGTCCCGGCCTAGCAGTTCGGGTTTTAGGAGAACTATCGAGAACTAGGGTCGAGGCCTGCCGTGAAGCCTGCCATATTGTCGAGACTAGACTTATAGAGGCCGCAGCAGAGGGGAAATGCGATCTTCCGTGGCAATACTTTGCCGCGTTGCTTCCAGTTAGAAGTGTTGGAGTCCATGGCGATACCAGAGTTCATGGAGAGACTATCGTAGTTAGGGCTGTAGCCAGTTTAGATGGCATGAGCGCTAGGTTTTCTGAGATTCCACATGATGTATTGGCTTCTATCAGTACCGAGATTACCAACTCCCTGAAAGGGCAAGTTAACCGAGTAGTGTATGATATCACACACAAGCCACCAGGGACTATTGAGTGGGAATGAATCCGATTCATTGATGAATGTGTTATGCCGCGCCTTGCTTGGGCCGACATAGCTTAGTTGGTGGAGCGGTGGACTGTTAATCCACAGGTCGCAGGTTCAAGTCCTGCTGTCGGCGCCATCAATCTCTTCGATCTAGCGTAGCTAAGGCCAGGGCAGATAACACTGAAATTAGACCAAATCCGAGTCATTTGCCGAAACCACACATGTCGAGACTATCATCATTACAGCGATTATTACCTGCATAAGCAGACGGTCACGGGATATGACCCGTCTAAGGGGGGACAGTCCAATAACGATCACGTCTCTTTTTTGCTTATCACGGTAAATTACTTTCCGTTAAACTCTTTGACCCTCTTTCGATGCAGTGTTATGAACCCAAGAGATGCGACATCCAGAATTCTGCAAGCAGTAGACGATTCCGGAACTCACTACAGGCATAGCATTCCGATGATTGCCAGTGAGAATATCCTGAGTCCAATGGTTAGAAGGGCCTGTGATTCAGACCTTCATGGGAGGTATGCGGAAGGACTTCCTGGAAAGAGATACTACCAAGGATGTGATGACTTCGATACCATAGAGGAGATCGGAATAGAGTCCGCAAGACGTGTTTTTAACTGTAATTTTGCTAATATCCAATCAACGTCTGGTACTGTTTCCAATATCGGGGCACTGAAGTGCCTAGCTAAACCAGGAGACACAATAACCGCTGTTTCTACTGCCGATGGCGGACATATTTCTCATGCTAGGATGGGGGCAGTGGGAGTAAGGGGCCTGAATTTAGTGACATATCCATGGGATGAGGGAAGAATGGAGCCAGACATAGATGCCTCATTGTCTCTGATTAGGGAGAAGGAGCCCAATCTTGTTCTATTCGGGCAATCAGTTTTCCTATTCCCAACACCAATACAAGAGTTAGCTGATGCCGCCCATGAGAGTGGTTCTATGGTGATGTATGATGGCGCTCACGTCATGGGACTCATCGCAGGAGGGGTGTTCCAAGATCCCCTGAGAGAGGGTGCCGATGTCATGACCGGCAGCAGTCACAAAACATTTCCTGGCCCACAAGGGGGTTTCCTACTTTCCGATTCAGACGATCCGAAATTGCAGAAGAGGCTGAACAATTCTATATTCCCGGGTGTCTGCTCATCATACCATCTTCACCATGTCGCAGGAAAGGCAATCGCCTTAGCGGAATTCGAAGAGTTCGGAACAGATTATGCCAGGGACATAGTTGCAAATGCAAAGGCATTAGCGGAAGCACTCTCATCTGAAGGATTCGACGTAATGGCAGAGGATAGGGGATTCACAGAGAGCCATCAGGTTTTGACACGACATGGTGGGCCCGATTCAGGAGCTGGAATGAAGGCGGCAAATACTCTGGAGAAATGTGGTATTATCACTAATATGAACATGCTCCCCGGCGATACAAAGGCCATGTCTGGGCCTAGTGGGCTAAGATTGGGAGTGCCCGAACTAACTAGGGTTGGAATGGGAGCTCAAGACATGGGAGAGATTGCTAGATTCTTTTCAAGAGCTTTGATTTCTGAAGAAGATAATGCCTCATTAAAATCAGAGGTCTCGGAATTTAAATCACACTTTCAGACAGTCAGATACTGCTTCAGCGAAGGTCCAGCCTATCCCTGAAATTAGTAACATATTCATGTTCATGCTCCACCGCGATGCATGGATGGCGTAGTTAGACGAGCCTTTCTACTGTCCTTTCTGCTAATCTCATCTGGCTGTATGGGGATATTCAATCAGGAATCCGAAGCAGGAGGAATCGTCGATTGTGAACAGGAACCTTCCAACAAAGAGTGTTACGTACCAGTGATAACCGAGGATGACTGCTCCGTCCTCGAGATTTTCGCCAATGATTCATGCAGAGATATGATGGCTCCGAGCCAATTGAACTTTGGATTGGGAGAGCTGTCATTAGTTTCAGGTTTGGAAATGCAAACACTTACTCCAAGCTTCCAAGGAGATGGACCTCAATATTGGCTCGTAAACCCCAGACTTCCTAGTGGCATCTCTCTGGATCCTGACTCTGGTGTGATAAGTGGAACTCCCGAGTTGCCGACCCCCTCTTCCAATTACACCCTAATTGCATCAAATGCAGCTGGGTCTACCTCATTTGTCATTCAGATAGAAGTTCATCCTCCGGGGCCGTCTTCCATTACTTACCAGTCAAAGGAGATGGAATGTGTTGCTGGGATGATATGTCGCACATATTCTCCGGCGATACTGGGTGGCGAAGTTGAATCATGGTCAGTAGAGCCTTCACTGCCAATGGGTATGGAAATTATGGGAGATGGGGTTATAATCGGTACAATATTTGATATTGGAGATTCCAATCATACTATTACAGCATCCAGCGAGGGAGGTAGCGCACAAACCGAAATCAGAATTATCGTATTACACGATCCTCCGGGGGGAATATTATACGATGGTCAACCGTTCTACTGGTTAACTGAGCAAGAAGTAGTCCAGATTCCAAATATTTCCAGTGGCGAATCGTTGTTTTGGTCCGTCAGTCCACCCCTTCCAGCGGGAGTTTCCATAAATCAGTCCGATGGATCTCTGACAGGTTCCCCCATATCGCCTGTGGAAATGTCCCAGTACACCATAACCGCAAGTAACTCAGGAGGCTCATCATCAGTCAACATACTAATTCAGGTATCAGAAGAATCTCCTTCCGGATTGTTGTATTACCCCACTAACTTCGAACTTACATTATATGATGGAATAGACGGCGTAATTCCATTTCTAGAGGGAGGCATCCCCTCTTCCTGGGAGATTAGTCCAGAACTTCCGAATGGCTTCGAATTTGACTCAATGAACGGACAAATCAGTGGTAACTCAACATCACTGCAACCTTGGTCATTTCATACTATCTGGGCTAATAATACAGGAGGCTCATCTTCCACACAGATAGGAATCAGAATTTCTAGCCTCCCTCCAGATGCAATTCACTGGCCCTCAAACGAATTCGCATTCAAGTCCAATCAGAGCATCTCCGTCTTGGTTACCAACGGAGGCCCAGATATCGATACGTGGGAAGTATTCCCTTCACTGCCGGAGGGCATAAATATTCTTCAGAATGGTACAATATCCGGAGTCCCGACAGAGAGGTCCAATTGGCACCAGTACACCATCTGGGCGAACAACACTGGTGGCTCAGTGGGATTGAAAATATGGATTGCAGTTCATGATTTGAGAGCGGATCAGAGTGAGTTGCTAAGTGGTTTGGAAGATGCTGATTGGGGAGGGTGGTCATCACTTGTTCTACCCATAGGAAAATGGTCTTTCCCACTAGGAAAGGATTCGTCTAATTCATCCGTTGTAGCTGCTAGTCATGTTGGCAGGGGGAAGATAATTGGACTCGGACATGAGAGTTGGGTGACACAGAACCACGAATTCAACTTCAGGGCAGTAGACTGGGTATGTGGGGCGGCGGCAAATGTCGGTTTGGCCTATGGGGCGGGCTTTGATCACTGGGAGGACGAACTCAGGGCGAAGGGACATTCTGTACACTTATCTGTCACTCCAGACAACCTCACACATGTGGATTGCTTGCTCGATGAGTTCTGGAACGGACACGATGATCAAGATAATCTGGCAATTGAGCAGTTCTTGCTTGGTGGAGGGGGTGTGATAATGGGTGGTCACGCATGGTACTGGTCATACTCGAACAGTGACGTTCCAAACAACTACCCTGGAAATAAGATTTCCAAGACTACAGGCTTGATGGTCTCTTCAGATTGGGGGTACAACGACATAGACTTCGAGATCCCTCACAGGATGTATACCCCGCACAATGCAATTGAGGGAATCTTTGCCGAT
>MDSV01085660.1_pt1 | contig 28136 bp, 15 predicted proteins | sample 810851 | NCBI WGS metagenome assembly MDSV01 (sample SAMN05326640, study PRJNA326480) | marine metagenome | isolation source: seawater | place: Atlantic Ocean: North East | collected 2012 | reverse complement strand
TCAACTTTTTGTAAAGTCCGTTGACAATTTGTTTGCTCAAACTAGGGCCTTCAAATACAAAGCCGCTATATGCTTGAATCAAACTTGCTCCTGCAGTAATCTTCTCCCACGCATCCTCAGCATTCATAATTCCTCCAACACCAACTATTGGAAACTTACCTTCAGTAAATTGGTAAATATGTCTAATAAAATCCGTTGATTTGTCTTTCAATGGTTTACCACTCATTCCACCCGTTTCTGCAAGTTTTGCATCGCCATCAAACTCCTCTGCTCGTGACACAGTCGTATTGGTTGCAACTATACCAGAACAACCAGCATCAATTGCGACTGTAACAATTTGCTCTAATTGTTCTAATGTCATGTCGGGAGCTACTTTGACTAAAATTGGCTTCTGCTTAGATTCATTCTCTAGAGCCTGTTTAGCATTCACTTCCATGCAACTAGAAATGATTTTCTTAAGTTCTTCTTCACCCTGTAAATCTCTCAAATTTGGCGTATTTGGCGATGAAACATTGATAACAAACAAATCAGTATATTTCCATAGCCGTTTTAAGGTCGTCGAATAATCAATATGTGCATCAATGTTGTCGGTTAGTTTTGATTTTCCAAGATTAACCCAGATTGGTATTTTTGGTTTACCAAATCGATTATAGTGTGCTTTTAGAGAATTCTCCATATTCTCAGAACCTGGATTATTGAATCCCATCCTGTTAACCAATGCCTTGTGTTTTGAGGAACGGAACATCCTTGGTTTTGGATTACCAATCTGCTCGAGCATAGTGACTCCACCAATTTCAGCAAATGACAATCCTATCGATTGCCATCCATTAATCGCTTCACCATTTTTATCCATACCAGCAGCCAAGCCAAATGGATGATTATAATCCATGTCAAAAACCCTATGCGGCAAATTTTTCTTAGATTTGTAAATTAGCGACAATAATGATCGTGTGATTACATTATTTGAAAATCGTCGTAGTGATTTAACCGACCTAGTGTGTGCTTTTTCTGAGTCTTGGATAGCGATTATCGGCCGGATAAATAGCCTATACCCCAGCCCCATGGTTGACTCTTGACAACGGTATCATTCAAGACTTACCCCTGATTGGCCTAATTATGCAGATGAATCATCCACTATGGCCTGTGGTCAGAGAATCTGCCCGAAGAACTGTTCGCATTGAGAGAATTTCAATCCAAGCACCTGAGATGTTCTCTTCTGAAGTTCTACATTTAGCCAGCTTAATAGGGGACAATATACCTCAAAGAATCTCTTTTCCAGAGTTCAAAAATCACAAACCTGAAGAAATTTGGATTTACGAGCACACTAATCATGACTCAAAGCCAATTGTATACATTGGTGATATCGAACCACCAATTGACACATGTTGGATAGAGATGACAATAGTACAAGGATTTACTGCTTTGATGGAGTCATGTGAACAACTGCTAAACGCTGGTTATCCCGGTTGCATAGGTTGTGATGATTCTATTCCAGAGGGGCGATGGGACGAGAAGAATTTTAGATTCGCCAGGAAAAATAACTAGATTAATTTCTTGAAGATTTTTATTTAGATACTATAGTATCTAGGGGTTTTTTGCCAATGGAGAGGGTTCAAGTATCGTCGACGGCGGGGGGTAGAACATGGCAATTGTCGTCATCGCTGAGAAACCAAGTGTAGCAGAAGACATTGCCAAAGTACTCGGCGTTACCAAAAAAACCGAAACTCACTGGGAATCTGAGGATTTAGTAATCACTTGGGCAGTTGGACATTTACTTGAATTAAAAACTCCAGAAGAATATGACGACCGATTGAAAGATTGGCGCAAAAGTATTGATTTGTTACCATTTATTCCAGAAGAATTTGAACTAAAACCAAGTAAAGGTCGTGGGAGTAATAGAAAACAATTGACGGCGATAAAAAAATTAATCTCGAGCAAAACTTGCACAGAGGTAGTAAATGCTTGTGACGCTGCAAGGGAAGGAGAATTGATTTTTAGAAGAATTGTGGAATTCTCAAAATCAAAGCTTCCAATGAGTCGTATGTGGTTACAATCCATGACTCCCGATTCAATAATGAAAGCCTATGATGGGAGAGTAGATTCTAACAGTTTTTCAAAATTGAGAGATGCTGCTGTAAGTCGAGCAGAAGCAGATTGGATTATTGGAATGAATGGTTCAAGAATCGCTTCAACATTCCTTAGAACTGGTAGAAATGATGGGACATCAATGTCACTTGGCAGGGTACAAACCGCTACTTTAGCGCTTATTGTCGATAAAGAGTTAGAGATTTTGGGACACAAGGCTGAACCTTTTTGGGAACTTGAAGTTGATTTCAAATCAGGTAACTGTGAGTGGACGGGTCGTTGGGAGCGTCGAGATAATGTCGAAGATAAAGACAATCCACTATCAAAAGCCCACAGAATTACCGAAAAAAGGGAAAAACAAGTTTTAGAAAATTTACTCGATTCTGATGGAGATTTCCTTACAAAGCAAGAACATCGTAATTCTAAGGAAAATCCTCCGCTAAACTTTGACCTAACATCATTACAAAGAGAAGCAAATAGTATGTGGTCTTGGACATCAAAAAGAACATTATCTGTTGCACAGCAACTTTATGACACTCATAAACTGACTACTTATCCTCGTACTGATTCTAGATATCTCCCCGAAGATATGATTGAGACCACTGGAAAAACAATCGCTCAACTTGGAGCACAAGATAAATTACAACCACATAGCGAGCGACTAAAGAATAATGGTTTGGAAAATGTATCAAGGAACTTTGATAATAGTAAGGTTTCTGATCACTATGCAATAATTCCAACTGGTAAAATACCTCAGGGAAACCTTACCGGAGATGCTGCAAAGTTATACGATTTAATTTGTCGACAATTTTTAGCCTCATTTCATCCTATTGCTATCTGGGATGTTCAAACAAGAATTGCTACTAAGGACAATCACGACTTCAAAAAAGAAGTAAGAATTTTGAAGGAATCCGGTTGGAGAGAAGTTAAACCAAAAAGCAACAATATACCGGAAAAATGGAATTCATTGGAACATAATCCGGCAGTAACAGAAGCTGTTGAGCATCGATTTAAGGAAGAAATGACTAAACCAACTAACCGTCTGAAAGAAGCAAAGTTGCTGTCATTGATGGAAAATGCTGGTAGAAGCATAGATGATGAAGCATTGGCTGAAGCGATGAAAGGGAAGGGTTTAGGGACTCCTGCTACGAGAGCAGATACCATTGAAAAACTGATTTCAAGGAATTTCATCCAAAGAGCACGTTCAGGTAGCTTACGCGCAACCCCTGGAGGAATCAAACTAATTGAATTATTACGGGCAATTCCCGTAGAATGGATTACATCTCCTGAACTGACAGGAGACATGGAAGCAAAACTATCTTCTGTGCAAAATGGCGATTTCTCGCGCCAACAATATATGCAAATAATTTATCATAAAGCACAAGAGATGGTTGAACGAATAAAAAATCATGACCGTAATGAATTGTTCAATAACAGTATATCAATTGGCAATTGTCCAAAATGTGCTGATAATTTAACAGAAACTGTTCTTTCTTATATTTGTCCGAAAAATGAAGGCAGGGGTTCTGGATGTGATTTTGTATTTTGGAAAAATACCAGCGGCCGATGGTTTGATAGAAATACAGCAACAAGATTGCTGGAAAACCAAGAATTAATCGATCTTCATGGATTCTTCAACAGAAATGGTGAGCCATATATTGCTAGTGTCAAAATAAACGACAGTGGTAATGTAGAATTCCTTGGAGGTGGCGAATCGACATCTTCTGCTGATGATGACGAACTTTGTGAGTGCCCTGCATGTTCAAAAGGTACAATCAGGATAAATGCTACAATGTATGCATGTGATAACCAAGAATGTAAATTCAGAGGTTTGTCACAAGAGATGTGTAAAAGAAAAATCTCTACCGATGAAGCAAAATCAATTTTGGTTGATGGGAAATCTGCAATACTAGAAGATTTTATTTCTAAGAAGGGCAGACCATTTAGCGCATATTTGAAATTAGACGGCAACAGAGTGAAGTTTGAGTTCCCACCAAGAAAAGCGGCAGCAGATGCCAAGAAATTTCCTGTAGTAGAGGGTGTTGTAGCAATCTGTCCTAAAACCAAAGAGGAAATTATTGAAACACCAACATTCTACCAACCAGCGAATGATGGTTCAGATTGTAAAATTCAAATTGCTCGAGAAATGTCTTCAAGAGAGATCACTCGAGATGAAGCAAAGATCTTGATTGAAAAGGGCGAGATTGGACCATTTGATGACTTTGTATCAAAGAAAACCGGCAATAATTTCACATCTATACTATACCTCAAGAAAAATCAAGCGGTTGGCTATAAGTTTGCGAAAAAATGACAAATTCAACACTTTGTCATCATAACAATAAAACCACACACTACTGAGAGGGTGACATGGTCGAGTTAGCAAAATCTCATGACTGGGATGTTGTTATAGTCGGTGCAGGTCCAGTTGGAGGACATACTGCTAACCTACTTGCGAAGCGTGGTCAAAGAGTACTATTACTCGAAGAACATAATGAGATTGGAAGACCCTTTCAATGCGCAGGACTAGTCACACCGAATGCTATGAAACAAGTGAACTTATATGATACAATTCTAGAAGAAATTGATGGTGCTTTGATACACGGGCCTTCAGGAACACTAGTTCCAGTTGGCACAGGTGGAACAGTCAGAACATATGTTGTTTGTAGAAAATTATTTGACGAGGCTGTGGTAAAACAATCTATGATATCTGGGGCAACTTTATGGTTAAACTCAAAGCCGATTAGTGCTAAAACTAATGAAGACAAAGTTGTCTTATCAATTAACCGAGATGGTAAAGATATTGAAATTAGTACTAAATTATTGATTGGCTGTGACGGTGCTCATTCTTGGACTAGAAGATATTTCAAAATGAGTCGTCCAAAGGAACTGATGATCGGTTTTCAAACTGAGGTTGTAGGTTATCAGCATAGGAAAAGATGGTTAGAAATGTATTCCGGTTCTGAAATTGCACCTGGATTTTTTGCTTGGGTCATCCCTTCAGGCAATGATAGTTGTAGAATTGGATTATGGTCTACTGCAGAACGATTGGATGGAAAAAGTATAGAAGAATGCTATCACAATCTATTGAATCACCCACTATGGAAGGATAGATTTAGCAACATACGCGAAACTGCCCGGTACTGTGGCCCAGTACCCAGTGGAATGGTCAAAAAGGCTTACAAGAATAGAGTTCTACTAATTGGTGATGCTGCGGGAATGGCAAAACCAACCACAGGAGGAGGGATTGGGCCTGGTTTTGAACAAATCAATGGAATTGTCGACAAATTGTCTGCTGCAATTGATGCAAATATGCTAAATGAAGATCGTTTGAAAGCCATAGCAAAATCACATTTCGAAAAAATGCGTAAGGAGCAAAATAGAGCTCGGTCATTAAGAAATTTATTGGTCAGTGATTGTGAAGATGAAGAACTAGATAGGAACTTTGAACAGTTTGCTAAACCAGAAATTATTGAATTGATTAATCAGGTTGGAGATATAGAAAAACCAGTCCCATTAGGAATGGCACTGTTAAGAAAAGTTCCAGCATTTAGAAAACTGGCACTAAGGGCTGGAATGAAATTAATCTTTAGTTGAGGAATTGATATGGGAAAACTTGTTCTTGAGGAGAGAGTAAAATATCCTCCTTTTGAAAGTTATAGATTCAAACCTGAGTTGTTACCAATTGCGGTCAAAAAAACTGATATTGATAGTGATATTACAGAAAGTGAAGCTTACGAAACTATTAGAAATATGCCTCCACCATTTAGGATTGGCAGTAAATCGACATGGTTGGTAGAAAGGCGTTATACTCTAGATGATGAAACATTGAAACTAGACGAAAAACATGCACAAGAAATGCTCGAAGCCGTACCTAAAGATTCCATTGTTGATAAGCAAAGAAATGGTTGGTATTTGACTCCAAACATAGTCCACAAACAGGCCAGGAAAATAATGAACTTCTCCGTGACAGTATTACTTATTGCTCTAACGTACCTTTTCTTAGAACCGGTTATCAGTAGCTGGGGAATTCCAAGTATAGGAACTGGTAGAGTTAGGTTTGGTTTACTTGATTATCCACTATTAGCAATTATTGTTGTACCAATTTTGTTCGTCCCAATATTCATGAGAGTTACTGCAAATTTTTCAGATTTAGTGAAACAAAGACGATTCTTGAAGTCACAACCAAAAATACCGAAGATAACTTTTCACAGTGACACAACATCTGGAGGCGATTTGATCGCAACAATTGATTTCCCTGAGGAAAAAGAAAATTGGAAGAGTATGTCTGTACTTTGGAGAGTTGGAGTTCTGCCGCCTAGTAGGAAGGCACTAATGGAATCCTTAGGACGTACGGAAAATACTCAGCCAGCACCAGGACTAACTACAGAATTGCCTCACCACTGGAATGTAGATTTAGATGATGGTACAGGCGGAGGTGAAGATTCACCAATGCAAACAACAGAGATAAAAGGTGGACTATTCCTGAGACCAATGCGTATTATGCAGCAATCTGAAATTATTGATGTTGCTTCGGGGAAAACCACGATACCTCCACCAAAAGGTAACTGGCCAGGTACAATTTTTTCACCCCTGATTAGAATTCATTGGGAAATGGTTGTTATTATCGAAAGGGAAAATCTGCCAGAACTTCTATGGGTTCAACCATTGAAAGTGAAACATCCTGCTTTATTTTGTGTAACAGATGCTATAGTCAATTCTGGAAGAACGGAGACAAATCATCCCTTATCACTGAGTTGAAAGATCATATTGTTGTGGCACTGGTGCTGCTAATTCTTTGTTCAATCCCTCAAATATTTCTGTATCTAGTAAATTATAATCGCTATCTCGCTTGAATGGAATAAATCCAGCTCTAATGATTGTGTTTTGTAATTCGACTTCAGACGCTGAAATTTTGCTAGTCCCAGAAGCAGATACTACGTTCTCTTCCATCATTGTGGAACCAGCATCGTTAGCACCTGACAATAGTGCCATCTGTGCTACTCCAAGGCCCATTGTTGGCCAAGATGCTTGGATACTAGAGATGTTGTCAAAAAACAATCTTGAAACTGCAATATGTCGAATATACTCAGTTGGACCAGCACCTAAAACAAATTTATTTTGACCTCTATTTCTCTTTCCGAATGAATTTGATTCTAGTTGTACAGGCCAAGCAATAAATGAAGTAAAACCATTATTGTATTTGTTAATTGAAGAATCTTGTAACTCACGGATTTTTGCCATGTGTTCAACTCTTTGTCGCAAAGATTCTCCAAAACCAAAAACATTAGTTGCACTAGTTGTTAAGCTCAATGATTGTGCTTCTTCCATAACCCTTAGCCAATTATCTGGACTGCCTTTTTTTGGAGATATATCGGTTCTCACCTCATCTACTAGAATTTCTGCACCGCCACCTGGGAGGCCATGCAAACCTGCATCCTTTAGTTCCCGTAAAACCTCAATTGTACTCATACCAGAAACTTCTGCAATTCCTTCTATCTCAATAGGACTGAAACAATCTAAATCAATATTGGGATGTTCACTGACCAGGAATTTTATCAAATCAATGTACCATGAGAATTCTAGTTCTGGATTGACACCTCCCTGCATTAGAATTCTAGAACCACCAATATCTTCAAGCTCTCTAATTCTATCTGATATTTCTTGGTAAGATTGAGTATAGTTTTCATCATGACCTGGAGGTCGGTAAAATGAGCAAAATTGACAATTAATAGTGCATACATTGGTATAGTTAACGTTTCTATCCACCAAATATGTTACATTACCATCTGGATAAAATTGTCTTCGACGATTATCTGCTGCCTTAGTTAACTCATGTATTGGTGCGTTGATGTAGAGTTCTGTAGCCTCATCGATTGATAATCTAAACAAATCAGAGTTCTCTTTAGTCCAGCCTTGCTGACGCTGAAGTATAGATTGCCAATTCATAATTCACACCTAATTTGAATTCCCTACTATGGATTCTATTTCAGTAATTGTTTTTGGACACATGTCAGTAAGCACTACTGGACCTTCATCGGTCACAAGAATGTCATCCTCAATTCTAATTCCAATATTTGCATATCTCTCAGGACATTCCACATCAGGCCTCCATGCTCCGAAATACAAACCTGGCTCTATTGTCAGGCACATACCACTTTCAAGTAATCTTGGCTCGCCATTTGGCAAGTAAACACCAACATCATGTACATCAAGACCAATCCAATGACTTGTGTTATGCATGTACCAATTTTTCAATTGTCCAGAATCTAGGTCTAGAGCATCATTCAAACCTTGTGTAATTACTCCCAATTGAATCAAACCTTCAGCTAGTACCTTTCTTGCAGCTTCATGTGGTGCGTTATATGGATTACCAACTACACACGCATCGATAGCAGCCAGTTGTGAATCTAGAACTATCTGATAGATTTCCTTTTGAGCATCAGTAAATTTACCATTGTTTGGCCATGATCTAGTTATATCTGCAGCATAGCCTCTAAATTCCGCACCTGCATCGATTAGTACAATTTCCCCGTCCCTGCAATAATCTTCATTCTGTTTGTAATGTAATATAGTTGCATTTTCACCACTGCCGACAATTGATGGATAAGACCATCCAGACGTACCGGCGTACCTAAAGAACCCTTCAATGAGTGACTGTAATTGGTTTTCCTTTGAATTGTCGCCACCACCGTGTTTCATTGCTGCAATATGTGCTAAACTAGAAACATCGGAGGCAAATTTCATCTGAGCAATTTCTGAAACGGATTTTATCATGCGCATCTCTGCAATTCTATTGCTTGGATCTTCAACAGAAATTGGGCCAGTGCCCAATTTTTGGCGAGCTCTATCCCGCTTCTTTATTGCTCCAACAACTAGATCATCAACATGAGACATAACGCCCATTCTATGCATAATTCTAGATGATTGTGAAATAAATTCAGACAATTTGGACTTAAGTTCATCGACAGAATGGGCGAAATCAACTGGCCAATTTTCTTCAGCTCCTTCAACACCAGGTCTTCTCCCTTCCCATATCTCCTTGAGTGTGTCTTTTGGCTGCACAAAAAGATGGGTTTCCCATTTGCCATCATTATTTACTGCACACATCACTGCGTCAGGTTCTAGCCAACCCGACAAATATAGTAAATTACTTTGAGTTCTGTATGGATGGTGTACATCATTCGAGTGGATTGTTTCAGGTGAAGCACATAGAATCAGCAAGTCATCGTGATCTAAGGTGCCATATAGAGCACTCTGTCTATCCCTAATTTCACCATTAGAGATTGGCTTGGGCATTTCTCCCAACTGAGCAAACATCTCTGCAAACATAGTACTTCCACCTGTTTTATCTTATTCAAACCTTGGTTACTTCATTTACCCCACTTAGGTAAGTTGAAGGCGTTTTCATCTTTGCTAAACCTTACCAACAATATTATAGATAGACAGATTAAAACCGCACAAAACAATACTAGCATGATACTTATTCTATCACTCGTATTGCCTTCATCCGACTCAATAACAATTTGTATTGTTGATTCGGTAGAAAGCCCGTCGTTGTCAGTTACTAACAATATAACATCATAATTACCTGAGTTGTCAAAATTTACGTTACTTAAATTCTTACCTATGTGAATTATTTGATCATCAACAATCCATTGGAATACCAAGTTTTCGATATCATTGGATGTATCATGAGTCAAGGATGCATCGATATACCATGATTGTGAATTTGTTACTACAATTTTTCCACTATCTGCCGATTCAAGAGAGGACACCTGGAGAGAAATCTCCGGAGCGATGTTATCGATAAGAATTTCATGATATTGTTTGGTGAAATAACCAACGGAATCCATTGCTAGCACAGAAATATTCCAAACACCAGATTGATTGAATTCAATCTTTACACTTGAATTAGATAAGTACTCATCAGCGTTCAATCCACGAACTATACCACTTGGTTCGGTGATAGTCCAAGTAAGGGCAACAAGTGAACTATCATAGCCATCATCGATGTTAACTGCAAATACTTCTAAGTCCATTTCATTTGCATTATTAGCGCCCAATATTTCCACCTGAGGAGGCATCGTGTCAAACGTCAAGATTTTTTGATCAACATTAGATAATCTAAGAAATGAATCTCGTAAAAATATTTCAAAATACCAGTTTCCATCATCTAACTGTAAAAATTCTTGATTTATTTCTACCAAAAATCTACCATCACTCTGTATGCTATGATTCAATACTACTTGCCTTGTTTCTGAAACGCAGGAAATACCACCATATTGACAAATTTCTGCTTTGAACATTATATTATCACTATCGACAATGATAACGTCATTGGTTTCAGGAACTATGACTTCATATAATAACAATTCAGAATTAACCTCTTCAAGAATCTGGAATGATGGTTGATAGTAAATTACGGAGAAGTGATTATTTTGTCCAGCAAACATAACTATAGAATCTTCTTGTACGGTTGGATAATTTGGTGCACTAATAGAGAATGTGCAGGTACAATTCAAATCATTAACAGGAATTGACAAATTCCAATAGTATATGTCATTGTAGACATATACATCAGTAAATGTACTTGATGAACTAATGCTACTCTCTATTATACTGAAGGTATTGAATGGGGTGATATGACTTATAGACCAAATTAACTCTGAAGCAGGTATACTTGACTGCCCAGAAATGTTGATCTGATTTTCAAATGTTTGCCCAGTTTGAGTGTTGATTTCAACTAACAATTCTTCAAATTCAGTATCACCAGTTGCCACAGAGTTTAACGGTATGATTGCGATTAATGTCAAAAACAACACTGACATTAGGGACAGCAACTTGGATGACATGATATTTTGTGGCATAGAATACTCAAGAAGTTTATCTTTAATTGTGCTCATTCACTGAAAGGATCGCATAATTCTCCTTGACCCGGGAAACTTGTCGGATCTCTTGGATTTGTGTCCCACTTATACTCACAATAGTTCACATGACCATCCCCATCAGTGTCAAACATCCTATCAGCAGCATCATATGGATCGAAATCAAAATGAAACTCCCAACCTGTAGCCATTCCATCATCATCATGGTCTTGGAAATATACTTCTGGCCCATCGTTCCAATTGTCACCATCAGTATCGTTAGAAACTGGGTTTGTATTATTCTGCATCTCTTCATAATTAGTGTAGTTTGCAAGATTCTGGTAGAATTCAGCGCCATCAGGCGTGTCTGGATCTATATTACAATCAGAAAATGAAGTGTCATTGTAACTGGGGCAATATCTCTTAATTAGTCCTGTTCGGTTTAATCCGTCATTATCGGGGTCTTCTTCACCATCTTCTATTCCATCCAAATCACTGTCAATCATTGAAGGGTCAAGAACACCTCTAGCCCCATTAGCCGATAGTGATTCATTGTCAACGAGTCCTGATTCGATAGCATATCGAGAATATTTTACTTCCCAACCATCAAACAACTTATCACCATCTGAATCCTTGTCAACAGGATTAGTATTCCATTTATCTGGCGCTTCAGCACCGTTTAGTAGGGAATCATTATCGATATCATATACTGCATCTGGCAATCTAGCAATAGAACTTGCCTCTGAAGGGTCTAAGGCCCATCTACCATTACAATCGCATAGTGGATTATTTGGAACTGTGAAACCTGTCAAATTCATTTCATGGATTTCAAATTGTTTTTGTTGGACAAAACCTCCTAATGAATTAATCCACATATAGCCACCAGGACTCTTTGCACAATTATTATTTTGAGTAGGAACACAATTCGGAATATTCCAGCTACTTGTAGCAACCCACAAACTGTGAGAATTGGTATTGTCTTCTTCAGATTGTACTTGCATTTCCCATCCATCCAGCATCCCGTCGAAATCAGTATCATTGACTAATGGATGTGTCGCCTCTTGGAACGGTCTTGGTATGTACAGAACTTCATTACCATCCTTGAGACCATCTCCATCTGTATCCGAATTATTTGCGTGAGTCAAAAACCCGTCCTTGCCGACAATAACTTCTTCTCCATCTTCAAGACCATCATTATCAGTATCAAAGGCACAAGGGCTTGTAGTGTAAGCTTCACCACCACCTAGAGGCCACTGAAGTGTACCGCCGCCACCTGTTGCTTCGAATTGATCATCTAATCCATCACCATCAGTATCTGGATTTGATGCGTTTGAACCAGAGTCACAAAGTGAAGAGTATTCAATATAATCTGATAATCCATCTGCATCGGTATCAGGAAGTCCTGGGTCGGAAACCACTAGCGTGATTTCAACTCCGCGATTAACAACCAAAATTTCCCAACCAAATACTTCGATTCCATCAATCAACCCATCATTGTCTGTATCTGAATCCATTGGATCAGTAGACCTACCAATGATTAAACTAGGATTACCATTTTCATCGAATGGTTCATTGTTCTTGAATTTGGCTTCATACTCATCTTCATTGGTAAATCTTTCATTATCCTCTACCACTACAAACCATACTGTATCTCTAGAGGTAATAACTTGATCTTCAGAAACGTACATTTGGTAAATGGTGCCAGAAGATGGAGCTTTGATATTAACTGTTTCAGTTTGACCACCCGCGATTGTATATTCTCCTATTGCCACTGTTTCTCCGACAGCAACAGTATCACCAACAGAATATCTCACTGTTCTTACTCTTGTGTTGAAAATTAGTTCATCATAAGTTGCAGAGCCATCTCCATCTCGGTCCCAACCATCCATATCTGGATCTTCGTCACCATTGCTGCTATCCCTAGGATTCAAACCATTATTTGTCTCCCAGCCATCAGGCATTCCGTCAAGATCTGTGTCCTCTAACCAAGGTGAAGTGAAATTTTCTGCACCAAATTGTAAGGCTGAACCATACTCTTCTAGATTGTTTAAGCCATCATCATCCCAGTCAAAGAAACCATCAGATGGGTCACTTGGATCTAAAACATTAGTGATATCAAGGCGATTTAAGTTCAAACTATTAATCACACTTTGTGAAGGGAATATAGAATAACAGTATTCATAACCATCAGGCATTCCATCTCCATCAGAATCCCAATCAGACGGACCATTAAGCAATCCATCACCATCATCATCAAGATAGAACCAAGAGGTATTTTTATACATAAATGGGGCATCAAAAGCAAAACTCTGTGAATTATCATCCTTGATTGGTTCATTACAATTACGATATACCAATTGATTATTTCTGTCATAGCCTTGTGTTATTCCAACAGATGTAGTACGTTGCAATTGCTCTCGAGAAATTTCTTCTGCATCCGACAGTAAATCTCCATCAGAGTCCTCCGCAGTTGGGTCAGTACCAAACAACTCTTCTTGGAAATTGGCTAACCCATCATTATCATAATCTAGAACATTATCACATGAATGTTGACCAAATACATTACCTAATTCTTCCCAAGAAGGAGTGTCTTCATCGATATTATAAAATTCTCTTAGGTTACTTTTGAGGTCCGATGTAAGCAGAACACAATCCCAATTGCCGTTTAGTGGATCAAACAAGGTAAATGACCCCCCGGGTATTTCAATTTCAATCATATAGGTTGATTCCCACTTATCATTCAATCCATCATTATCTGTGTCTGACCTTTGTGGGTCTGTTTCTAATTCTTGTTCTTGTTGATTTGTAAGTCCATCATTGTCTGGATCACCATTTGGCCCCTGATTAGGGTCTGGCCACGAATCCGTTTCATTTTCTTGGTCAGCCTCATCAACGTCAGCCTCACCAGGGTCTTGTTCTAGAGGGTCAGATTCCCCATCATCTAATGGGTTCAAACCATGTTCTACTTCCCAGCCATCGGTCATGCCGTCACCATCGGTGTCCTCATCGAGTGGGTCTGTACCGTACTGAGTTTGTTCTAAAATGTCTGCCAAACCATCTTCATCCGAATCAAGTGCTTCATTGGTAGTGATACCATCGCCTGAAACCTCTTCTTCAACAGCGCTATCAAAATTACCTAGCCCTTCACTTGTCTGCAATACACCGGTAAACGCAACAAATATTGATCCAAAAATTAAAGTTGAGACGATTGCAACATAAGCCATTTGGTTGGGATTTAAAGACATAACAATCACTCCGTAGAATTCGGCTAACATACTCTCGGCATCTATCGGTTATAGAGGTTAACCATTGGTGTTCTTAGGTATCAATTCAAATATAATTCAAACTAGATTGTATTTTAACATAAAATATTGAATCAGATAAACTAATTGTGCATCGACATCTTTTGCCATTTGCTCGCTCCCATATTCCAGACAACTTTCCAATTACCAATGGTGCATTAGGCTCTAAAGAGACCTCAAAGTAGTCGATACTGTCTTCGCATTTTATGAATTTGACTGTACCCATTCCGAATGGTTTCAAATGAGACGAGATTACTAAATCCCAATTATTCTGCTCATTCAAGTAAACAAACTCATCGCCTGATAGAAATAATTCCTTGAATGATTGGACAACATGTGAAAATGAACTGCTAAATCTTTCATCAATTCCCTCTAAATGCCAAGCCTCAGATACCTTACTAGATAATTTTTCGACATATCCGCTTAAATTGAATATTACTCGGTTTATCATATCACAAGGCAATACATAAGATAAGCGACCGTCTATTGACCAACCAACATCTTTTCTCTCCAATAAAATATCGAGACCTGTATCTTGAATTTTGATTGTATTACTCCAAGACAAAAAAGAAATATCTTGAGGAGAAGATATTGCTTTATTGAGTGGCTCTAATTCACAAAGAATTAACGTATCTTGGACTTGCTTCCACTGAATCCTACTACGATGTCCTTGGTCAAATTCAACTAATGACAAGTAGAAACCAGAAATAATTGATGGAAATACATTAGTTATGATAGAATGATTTTTGCCCACATATGAACCCCAACCAAATGTTTCCCAATAACTACTCAGTAAACGAGAACGCTTCTTTTTTCCGAAAAAGCCAAAATTGACTTTTGTTAGAGGCGACAAGATCAGTTCGAATGAATCTGCAGCAGAATTATGCAAGATTCGCCCTATTGGAATACCAATATTATTTTCTAACAATGAAATGAAATTTGACAGTTCATTCTCCTTACATATATACCAATAATTGTCATCATGATCGATTATTCTTCCATTACCACCCTTTGAAAAATGTTGATGGAATTGGTAGGTCAATTGGTTATCATGCAAAATTCTCTCATCGTCAACAATAGGCATATTAACACATCAAAGAATGTAACCTGATTGTTCATCCTCATTGAAGCAATAGCGAATGATATGAAAATCAGATTTTAGTTCTGTAACGGCTTCCTTTATTTTCGATGGATTCTCTCCATGAATTAAGACTCTAGCAAATAATCTAGCAACTTCTGCCATCTCATTCTTCCCCATGCCTACTCTAGTCAATTCCTGCACCCCAAGTCTTAATCCTGAAGGTGAGAGTGCTTTTGTATCTCCAGGCAACATATTCATATTGGTAATTATACCAGAATCTTCCAACAATTTAGCAGCCTTAGCTCCAGCACCTGAATCAATATCACCATGCCTAGTCAATACTTGGTGAGATGCGGTATAATTTCTACCCTCTGCTAATACATCAAAACCTTCAGCTGCTAAAGATTCACCAAATGATTTTGCATTATTTACCACGTCCCTTGCGTATTCAGCACCGTATTCCTCGAATTCTGCCAGAGCGACTACTTTCCCAGCAACGTGATGTAGATGATATGATGAACAAACTCCTGGGAAGATCGCATTGTTCAATTTTTTATGCATTTTTTCATCATCACTCGAAGATAACAAGAAGCCACCTTGTGGACCGGGGAAAGTCTTGTGAGAAGAACCTGTCATGATATCAGCACCCTCTCTTAGAGGATCTTGGAATTGGCCCCCGGCAATCAGACCCAAAACATGGGCTCCGTCATACATTACAGTTGCACCCACCTCATGTGCAGCGGCAGAAATCTCTTCAAGCGGAGTAGGGAAAAGAAAAACAGATTGACCTATCAAGCAAACTTTTGGATTAATCTCTCTTATTAGCGCACAGGCTCCATCAACATCTGGCTCCATACGATCGATATCCCAAGGATAGGTCGACAAATCGAGATCCCTTAATCCAACAGCACCCATTCTTGCATGAGAAATGTGGCCACCATCTGCTGTAGATACCGCAGTGATTTTATCGCCTGGCTTGGCTAATGCCTTTAGCGCAGCAATATTTGATACTGTTCCCGAGGTAGATTGGATATTGACAAAATTAGCGTCAAATACCTTCTTTGCTAAGTCAATACCAAGACTTTCTATCGTATCGAAATCGTCACATCCTTGATAATAGCGCTTACCGGGCAAACCCTCTGCATATCGGCCATGTAGGTCACTACAAACCACCTTTTGTACCATTGGAGATACGATATTTTCCGATGCAATCATTCCCAAACCATTTCGATATAAATTACCACTTGCTTTGGTTGCTTGGAGCACTGTTTCCGCCTTAGACAAGTTGTTTGCACTTGGTTTCCATGAACCTGGTACTTCCGCCATGGTTGTTGGTTGTCAATTCGGTCTTTGAACAAATTGTTTGAGATTATGATTTCTTCCTACTTGGCGGGCGCCTACGAGTGTCTCTCACTTTTGACTTAGGTTCAAATTTTGGCTTACTAGAATTACGCTCAGAAATTCTAGTATTTGTTGGAATTCCTCGCCTAGTTAAATCAAGTGTGTGTGCTGCTTTAGCACCACTTGGAATTTGGCCCGTAGGGCGCCCTCTGACGCCGTTTTTACGATCAATATAACTTGGTCTACCACGATATGCAACCTTTCCAATCAATCTTTCCAAAGCCGGTATTTCTGCACCATCTTCTTTGGGTCGTTTGAGCCACCAGCCTTCACCTAATGGCTTGAGTCTTGGCGGACGTGCTTTTTGCAACCTACCACTTCTGCGCTTAAGCCTAGATTTGATAGCTTTATCCGAGTCTTTTGGTAAATGCTCGGTCATCCATCCAGGAAGTCCGATATCCAAAATAACGCCATTTACAGAAACCAAAATTCCGGAAAGTAGAAGATGAGTGCCAACAGGTATGTTAGTTCTGTCTGGCGCTACCTTGAATCTCTTCATTCTTTTAGCATAGGCCACCATAGCCTTTTGGTCTCTGTGCCGTATCAATTTGCGCTGTTGTCTTAAGACTCTCCTACCTGTTGAATGCCCGAGGAGTAGCAGCGCCGTAGCAACCAAGGCTTCCATTTGACCAATCTCTGTAAAGGTGTAAATTCCAGATAACAGGAATATGGGTATCAAAATAAAGTAATTGAAGATGATTGTTAATCGGCCGCTTTGATATTTTGGCGTCATTTGTTTTCTAGTCGCCTCATGGGCTGCAATCAGCATATTAGCATTGATTGCTTCATCCATTCCACCTTTTACTCCTAGAGCTGCTACTGAATTACATGGTGCTTGATTAATCCACTTTTTCATCGTCTTTCCTTCACCCTTAACCAAAGCAACTTCAAATTCTTCTGCATCTACTGGAACACCTAATATTGCCGACAACGCGAGAACCCGCGGGTCATTTTTGTCACTCTTAATCAATTCTTCTAAAATCGATTTGGCACTATGCCAGTCTCCTTTGTCTACTAAGCATAGAGATGCTGCAATTCTTGGTCTAACTCCAGTTGGGTCAACCCTAACCATCTTTAGCGCAAGTTCCAGTGCATCATCGTGCATTCTTTGTGCTCGCATCAATGAGATCATGGATAATTGTGCGACCCGTGACAATCTATCCTTGCCAAGAAAATCCGTACTTGGTTTTGGATTCCAGCCCCGAATCATTTGTATTTGGTGTTGAAGATTATTTATACAGGGGTTATTTTCCCAATCCCAAAAATCATCCTCAGTAACATTTCCAGTGAAAGGGTCCAACCATTCACAAACAAAAGCAAGTAATTCGGGTTCATCATAACCCTCAGGTTGTTCTAAACCGTGTAAAGCATCCCTTGCGGCATCAAGTCTCCTAGATGCTATATGACCGGTAGCTATTATCATTCTTGCAACATCATCATCGCCACCTGCCTGAGCAAGAACCTTTCTCGCTTCTTCAATGGCTGACGGCCAAAGTCCTCTAATTGCTTGCTCCCACATTCTAGCCCTAGCCTTTTCATACCTTACAACAGATGGGTCGCCGTCCAAAGAGCGCATTTGAAATCTAACCAAAGTGTCTAAGTCTTCAACTAAAGCAGCCTCATCTACCAAGGTTCTCATCCAATCTCCGCCAGCTAATCTTACCGCACCTTCGCGCCTCTCATCTGGATTCAAATCAAACCTCAATGAACGAAGAGAACCAAAACGAATAATTGATACCAACCAGGTTAGTAAGAAGACTAATTGTCCAACTGCAATAAACATCCATGTTGCTAATAGACGCATTTCCTCATTAAATCCATACTTGGTTTCTAAAGTTTCAGTGAATGGCATCAAGTCGCCAAACTCTTTGTAACATACAAGTAATAGTAAGAGTACTGTGTAACCAGAAAATCCTGCGAAAGCAAACTTTAGCTGGCGTGTTTGAGCTTCAACCTCTGTCCTAATGTCACGAGGGCTATCGATAATTACACCAAAAACTCCTCCAAAACTTTGCCCACCTAACATCAAGTTTCTTGTTAATTCAAAAATGAATGCTAGTCCCACGATAGCAATGTTCAGTGAAAGGTACAATGAAAGGAACTCTGGGAGGCTTTTGACAAACTCCCAGTGGAATAAAATTTCAGAAATAAAATCAATACGAACATAAATTGAATGTCCAATAATTCCTCCGTAGTTCAATACTTCAGCAGAATTATCCGGATTTTGTAATAGTATATACAATACCGTTACGATACCATTTAACGCAGTAACTGGCATTGTTAATAGAAAAATAACTAGAAGTAATGAGAACAACCTGTTGAAGAATCTAGGTTTGTCAGGATCAATTGGATTTTTCTTACCATTTGATGTTCGCCATTTTCCAATCAACAGCATATTCCAGGATGCCCCCATTATTCGACCATAAGCAAAAATGGTTGGAGACATAAAAACTAACATTGCTAGAGCTAACCAAAACGGTTCAATTACTCCACTAGATGATTCTTCCAAACCATACATTAGAGAAGCAATCGTGATGCCAAGCAATATGAAAAGAGTTAATGTTCTACGGAAAAATCCCATTATTGCACTTGAATTAGAAGGCCTCTGATTTCTCGAAAGTTGAGCATTCATAGTCTCCCAAGGTGAAATTAAAATTGGAATAGCGACCAATAATCCTATGATGTAAAGAGATGGTATGTAAAAAAAGTCTGGTGCAAAAATAAATTCACCAATTAGAACTAATACTCCAGTCATCCCCATCATATACAAACCTAAACCATAACCTACAGAACCCTCAGAAAGCAAATCTCTAGCATCATCAAGGTCTCTAGTCACACGATGAACTTCATACAAATCATCATCTATTTCGAATGCAACTTGTAGATTTGCAAGTTGTATAGGGATGAAAAATTTCCACATCAATGCAGCGATAGATAATGCAAGACCTAGCGGATACAAATAACTAATGTCAAAAGATTCTGAAGAACTACCAGCAGCTGTTGCAGTTTCAAAGAATAGTGTGCAAAATAAACCAAAAACAAAGAACAGAGTTAACAGCCTCATCCTTTGCATAGATTGCCCAACCATTATCTGCACATCAATACTTTGGTAATTATTTTCTGTGTCTCGATAAAAATCGTTCTATCCTGTCAAACGCTTCGTTTAAAATATCTAGATTAGGTAAATACACGATTCTAAAATGGCCTTTACCTAATTCAGGAGAAAAACCACTACCATGAACCACTAATACATGTTCCTCATGTAAAAGTTGTAAGACAAATTCCTTGTCATTATCTTGCCATTTGCTGTCTGTTAATTTGACGAACATGTAAAAAGCACCACCTGAAGATTGTACCTCTAATCCTTCAATTTCATTTATTCTAGATACGCACAAGTCTCTTTGACGAACTATTTTTTCAGAATATGATTTCATCCAACTGCGGTCAGAATCTAATCCAGCCAAGTACCCTAATTGAGCTGGCGTTGAAGCACATAATCTTGACCTCAATAGCCTTTCAATACCATCTCTAACCAATTGCAATCGACCTTTCGGGTCATGAATACCCAAGTAACCTATACGCCAACCAGGTGCATAGTAGACTTTTGAAACTCCGTTCAATACGAATACTGGAACGTCTGGTGAAAGACTTGCTATGCTTCTCTGTTCACCTGTGAAGTCAAGGCCATCATATATTTCATCAGCCACTATAATGCAATTAGGCCACTTTCTTGCGATAGAAATTAACCTGAAAATTTCATCTTTCCCAGCAACTGCTCCACAAGGATTATTTGGGTTTATCAGTACAAGTAACTTGACATTCTCATCCATTTTAGATTCTATGTCATCAAAATCCAATTTCCAACCATCGTTTGGTTTCAGTTTGTATTCAACAGTATGTGCACCATACATTTGTGGATATGCCATGTATGGAGGATAATGAGGCCCGGGTGCTAAAACTACATCATCTTCCTCTAATGTTGCAGCAAAAATGATCTGTAATGCCTCAGTAACGCCATGACAAACATAGATGTCATCTTGCCTTGCAGGCCATCCTTTTCTTCTTTCGTCCTGTGCAATTGCGGCTCTTAATTGAGGTATCCCATAAGAGGGGGAATAGCCATTGTTACCGGTTTGTAAAGCATTTGCGTAGGCATCAACCATGTGCTTTGGTGTAGGCAATCCAGGATAAGCGATAGGGTCTCCAATGTTCAATTTCAATATTTCATAACCTTCTGATTCTAATTTTGTTGCTGGAACTACAACATCCCTGATTGCGTATTCAATGCTTGATGCACGTTTGGCAACGGGGATTTGTTCTCTAACCATCAAATCAACTCAAATCGCTTAATTCTACACCAACCATTCTAATGACTGCTAGAAAATGTTCCTCTTCAACAGGCTGAACTGATAGTCTCTGACCCTTTCTAATCAACAACATTCCTTCGCATTCAGGATTATTTCTTATATCTTCAAGTGGAATAATTTGTGGTAATTCCATTACTGGTTCAATGTCAACCATCATCCACCTTGGATTGTCAGGCGTAGCTTTTACATCGAAATATTTGGAGTTTGGGTCTTGAGCAGTAAAATCTGGATAACCCTCTCGGCAAACTCTGGAAATTCCCACAACATGAGGTGGTTTGAAATTAGAGTGATAAAATAAAACCAAATCGCCCATCTTCATTTCATCTCTCATTAGGTTCCTAGCCTGGTAATTCCTTACTCCATCCCAATGAGTAGACCCATCTTTGACTAATTGTTCGTATGGATACACATGAGGCTCGGATTTCATCAACCAGTAGGCGACCATGCTTAGCCCAAAAGTTCCCGCTCTTTTGAGATTTGGATTACCATGCATCTTCTACTTCATCAACAATAACCGCATCCAAGACATCTATGTCTGCCTTTTTATCCATGATTAGACCAAGTTTTCTAGCCATTGCATTTGAATCACTGACCGATCCAATTCCCATCTTTTCTAAAGTTACAAATATGGCTGGTAGTAGAATAAGAGCACTTGCTGCTGCAACCCAAAGCAAAATCAGAATAACCGTGATAAAGGGTTTAATTTCAGGTATTGGGATTTGATAAGCTGTAATCATACCAAGAGACGTTACAACAGCAGCCTCAAACAGTGACATTCCCGTACCTATAGCTGCACTCTTGATAGCATTAATACCACCTCCTAATTCTCTGATACGGTTAGAAATGTGTATGGAAAAGTCAACACCTACGCCGACTAAGATTGAGCCAATCATTACAGTTACCAATGATAGAGTTACATTCATTTGCCACATAACTAACCATTGTAAGGCAACCGTAGCAATAACCGGAGAAGTTGTCCAGAACGAATATTGGATGTCCCTAAACACAATTGCTAAAACAATCAAAGTAAGAATAATTGCAAATGCTAGAGATGTATATTGTGAACCAACGATAAGTTCGTTCACTTCAATCGCAGTTGCTGCTACACCTGTGAGGTGTTCGGCCCGGCCGCTATCAACTGAACGGAAGGAATCCGCGTGTTGGTTTACTGCTTCAACACTCTTTGCCGTATCGGCTACGGGGATAAATGGCATATCAACATAAATTAGAGTTCTATCATAGTCTTTGTTAATGAAAATCTCTCTTGTCTCGTCTGTAATAGATGCATAAAATACATTCAGTAGGAAAATTTGAGATTGCTTGGTTCCTGGCAAGCCAAAGTTATCTGGTTGAATCAACAAATCCCAAAACGAAGCATCTGCAGTAATCTCATTGTTTAGCAATACCTCTGCAGTTTCTTTAATATCATCAGGTAAAGGAGTAACATTAACGAATTCATATAACTGAGCCCCTGATACTGTTGGAGCAATACCTGTTGATTTCATCAAAAAGACAATTGATACCGCAGATGTATTTTCGACAGTGTTTAACTTACTCTCAAGTTGGTCAATCCGTTTGAGATTTTCTGCGGGATCGTCATTACCCGTGTCTTGGTCATTAGTATCTCCAGTAACATTAGCATGAATTAACACCATTCCAATTTGGCCAGCGTTGAAATCACTGCTGTACTGTTTCATTTTGATAACTGGGTCTTCACCTTCTGGAGCCATTCCCAAAAGATCGATGTTTTCTTCAACATTAGCCTGCCCAAGTGTTGCTGAAACAAGAATTAGGAGGAGGAAGAATCCAATAATACCCCGGTTGTATTTGACTGGTGCTTCAACTAATTTTTCAAACGCCTTTAGTGGTGGATGTTTAGGTTTCCGTAAATCCAAAAGCAACGTAAGGTTGGGAACCATGAACATAGTTAATATGTACACTATGACTATCCCCATCGATAACGCAATACCAACCGTTTGAATGGGAGCCATTGGCGTGAAAACTAATGAAATAAATCCTATTACCGTAGTAACTGCTGACAAAAATACCGCTTTACCGGTAGAAGTCAGTGAAGCCTTCATCTTTTCCGATTTAGTTCCGCCTTCTTCCGCATACCGATTCGTTATGTGTAGACCATAAGAAACTCCTAACGCAAGTAAGATTGGCCCGACAATTATTACCGTCATAGTTACTTCATAATTTGTCCAACCTATCAACCCTAAAGTCCAAAAAACCGCACATAACGTTGGTAATCCTGCAATAATCACCACCTTAATGCCCTGAATGGGTCTTATTCCAGTAATTCCAGTTTGTAGTAAATCTGAGTGAAAAACAAACAGTCCAAGAGCCACAAGTACAATGGCAGTTGGGAATATTTCCCAAAACAACTTGAAAGAAAATTCTGTTACTGCATTAGTGATTGGAACTGGCCCTGTTAAAGTCATTGTAAGATTCAAACTTTCCCAAGTACAAACGCCAGTTTCAGGATCTGGAACTCCATCATTGTTAACATCGTCACAATAACGCTCCTCTTTGCTAAACTGATCAAGTTGTGCTTGGGTTTTTGCAATCAAATCCTTTGCTTCAACCTCGTCTGAAACTGCAACAGCCATAATTGCTCTATCAAGTAAGCCATCGGGTCCACCACAATCACGTTCACCTGTTGTACAAACATCTCTAGCTAATTTGTCCAGACCCGGGGTAGGTTTGCCATCATCTTCATACATTTCACCCAACACTAAATCAATAGTTGGCTGGCTTGGAATTTCATACGAACCGCCAAATTGGTCATCTGTTTGTGCAATCAAATCATTCAATGCTTCTGCAGCTTGTGCGCTAGCACATTCTTCTTGACCTGCAGCACAACCAAGTTGTCCTAATTCGGAGATAAATGCTTCACGAACACGTGGAGCACTAGAATTTACTTCCTTGAGCACGGTAGACAATGACAATATGTAAATTACATCGTCATTAACTGCATCTGATAAATATGGATTCAATTGGTTTTCAACATAACTCATCTCTTGTAAAATGCGTTGGTCGGTGATATTTCTAGTCCCAGATTCTACATAAATAATCATAACATTTGTTGACCAATCATCTTCAACTAGTGAAATAAGTTCAGCAACTTGGCTTCCCTCCGGGAGATAAACCTCTAAATCACCATTTACATTAAGGGCTGGTTCATCAGGGTCATCATCAAATCTTGTATCATCGAGGAAACCTGATTGAGATACAAAGAATGCAGTCAGTAACATGAATATGACAATTGTAGCTATGGGAAATTTGGTTATTGCTCCTGTCGCACCATGCTTCTGCCATTCCCTCTTGAAGCGGTCTGGTGCCTCTAAAACTGCATCAATTGCCGATTTGGCTCGGAAATCTCTAACTCTAGCAGTTAAGTCTACTGCACCCGACTGAATCTTGGATTTGCTGTAATCCGCCAATGCAGCAATACGCTTGGAAAACTTACGACTTTCCATTGATGGTTCAGAGGATTCCTTTCCATCAGACATAGCCTTCCCAATGACCCCCACAAGGTGCCGCTTGAAATGTTTACCGACATAATGATTGGAAAAATCACATTACTTTTCTTCAAGCGTTGGTTTGATATCGGTGAAGTAGTGGGCGAGTTGGACCCGTGCTGTTAACGAACATGGGGCCGGTGAGGCACATGCCAACTCCAAGATTAAATGAGAAACGCTGGTCGGTTGACCTAGAAAAGAAAATACAATCTGAACACTCTGCTAATTCAGCAGAATATACCAAAAGATACGGATTTAATCCTGATTCTGGTAAAGAAATATTTGTGATCGATACACCACCACCATATCCGTCAGGAACATGGCATATCGGGGCTGTCGCACAATATTCGATGATTGATGTTATTGCTCGTTCTCAACGACTCCTCGGCAAAGAAGTGTATTTCCCATGGGGAGTTGATAGGAATGGAATCAATATTGAATTCACTGTAGAAAAAAATACTAAACGTAAGATGAAAACCTATGATAGAGCTGAATTTTTACAACTATGCGAAGAAACTATTGAAGAATTTACTCAAGCAATGCGAAATACCGCACGACGTGTAGGTTTGTCCTGTGACTATGATAGAGAATATTTGACTGATGCCCCAGATTATCGCTCAGTCACTCAATCGATATTTGTTGAATTATTCAAAAATGGAACTATTATTGAAGACCTGCGTCCTAACATTTACGACCCTGTCGAAGGAACTACAATCGCCGATGCTGAAGTTGAGAGACTGCAAAGAAAAACCAAACTAATAGATGTGAGATGGGAATTAAATGATGGTTCAAATTTAATCATTTCAACTACAAGACCTGAGTTGATTTGTGCTTGTGGAGTTGTTGTAGTCCATCCTGATGACGAAAGATATCAACATTTAGTTGGCCAAAAGATCAAGTTACCTCTACCAGTCTCTGGCCGAGACAATTATGTGGAAATAAAAACTCATCCTTCAGTCAAATCAGATTTTGGCTCTGGTGTACTAATGGTATGTTCATTTGGTGACCAAAACGACGTAGCAGTGTTTAGAGAACTTGGATTGACTCCATTCCAAGCTATAAACTTGGAAGGTTGTATGACTGAACTAGCCGGGCAATGGTCCGGTTTACCAGTGATTGAAGCAAGAAAAGCCGTAATAGAATATCTAGAATCAAATAATCAAATTGACAAGATTGAAGAGAGAGAGCAAGAGGTACCTGTTTCTGAAAGAGGAAAAAATCCAGTAGAAATTATCTTGCTAAAGGAATGGTATGTTAGGCAGACACACATCCAAGATAGGATGAGAGAACTGATTGAAGACATAACCTTCCATCCAGTAAGAAATCGTCAATTTTTACTGGATTGGATGGACAATATAAGTATTGACTGGCCTATTTCTAGGCGAAGGTGGTACCATACAGAAATTCCAATTTGGTATAGCGCTGATGAGAAATATGTCATTGTTCCACCACCTGGTAGCTATGTTCAGCCGTGGAGAGAGCAGCCACCAACTGGCAGCCGTGTGCTCAATCGTGAATCTAGAGAAGATGTTGGTTCATTTGAGGAAATGTTTGATAAGCTTGGACAGATTAATGGGGAGGAAAAGGTATTCGATACTTGGATGGATTCATCAAATTCAAACCTATTCGTTAGTGGTTATTTGAATCATCCAGAAGTTTTCGAGAAATCATTTCCAACTGCTCTAAGGCCACAAGGCAAAGAAATTGTCAGAACGTGGCTTTATTATACGCTCCTTAAATCAGCCTTGTTACTAGACAAACCGGGTTTCCAACACGTTTGGATTGATGGGTTAGGCATGGACCCTTGGGGCAGGAAAATGAGTAAGTCTCTAGGCAATGGAATAGATGCTGATTCTGTTCTAGAATGTGGTGCAGGCGGACGAACTGGCTCATGGAAAGTGAAAGGTCCAGAGAAAAGTGTAAATCTGAAAGCAAATAAAATTGGTAGCGAATGTTTCCGTTTGTGGAAAGCATGTGATGCACAAGTGGGAGATGATTTCCAAATTAATCCAGAAGAGATTGAACAGAGATATTTTGGAGTACTGACCAAATTATTCAATGTAGCACGTTTTGCTTCTCAGTTCGATGTCCCAAATGATTTGGATAAGATACCTAATAAGCTGAACATTGAGGATGAGTGGATATTGTATGAATTCAACACTGTTATGTCAGAAGTGAAAGCATCATGGGAAAATCTAGATATTTATACAGCAACACAAGCATTGAAGGCTTTTGGAACTGGCATTCTTCCAAGCCATTACTTGGAAATGGTCAAGTCAAGGCTCTACGATGGTGATGTCAAAGCCGCATGGACAATTCACAGAATCGTTAGAGATTTTATGAGTGCATTTAGTCCAATATGTCCATTTTTTACGCATCATATTTCACAGACTATATACGGCGTTTCAGCGGTAGATGTTGATGATTTTCCAAGCAATCCATTTGCTGATAATTTTGATCAAGTTAGAAGTGATTATCTGAAATCCAAGAGCTTCGATTTGCAGATATTCAATGGCGAGGTATGGAGCACGAAAAAAGAGAATGGAATTTCCCTAAACCAACCCATCAGTGGAATGATTATTCCTGATAATCTCAATGAATTTACAGATATATTGACTTCAATGCACAGCCTCGAGTAATAATTTCATTCCTCTTCTAACAAAACGTTAAGTCTAGTTTGTTTAGTATTTGGTGTATCTAACTGCCCTAACCTAAATCCAATCAGCCTAATCTTTCTGCCAGTTTGGACATTATTTGCAAAAAGTTTCTCTGCCAAACTCGTGAATACTTCATCATCATCCATAGAAACAGGTATCGAACGACCGTGAGTATGGGTCTCAAAGCCAGTGTAGCGGATTTTCACTTCAGCAAGCCGACCGGAAACACCGACATCTCTAGCTGATTTCATCACTCTGCGAACAATACTAAGAAGAGTCTCTAATACCATTTGGAAATTTTCTCTATCATAGTCAAATGTGTGCTCTTTACCGATTGATTTTCTACTCTTTAGTGGGCTGATTTCACTAGATGTTGTACCTTCATACACTTTGGTGATCCATGCTGCAAAACGTTCACCGGTTATTCTGGAAAGTGATAATTCTCCATAAGCATACATTTCATCGACCGTAGTGATTCCCCATTCGTATAATTGGGTCGCCCTCTTCTTCCCAATACCTGGTACATCACGAATATTTCTCCCCTCAAAAAATTCTGATAACTCATCGGGAAGAATTCTGAAAATCCCCATGGGTTTGTTTATTTCACTAGCCATCTTTGCCAATATTCTATTAGATGCTATACCGAATGAAGCCCCTAGCCCAATCTTGTCTAGAATTTCCTTCTGTAAAACTCTACATAATGCAACAGCTTTGTCCCAATCATAGTTAACATAATTCGTGACGTCTAAATATGCTTCATCAATGCTGGCTTGCTCAAAAAACTCAGCTGGTTGTTTGAGTATTTTCATCACTTTACGAGATGCGCGTGAATATAGTCCTCGACTTCCCCTAATG
>MDSV01092175.1_pt1 | contig 28148 bp, 16 predicted proteins | sample 810851 | NCBI WGS metagenome assembly MDSV01 (sample SAMN05326640, study PRJNA326480) | marine metagenome | isolation source: seawater | place: Atlantic Ocean: North East | collected 2012 | reverse complement strand
GAGACGCTGGCGTTTCTGCGACGCGAGCGGCGGACGCGGACGAGCGGCGGCGGCGGCGGCGGGCGCCGGACGCAAAGCCCGCGTCCCGCCGGGACCGAGACCGTTCCCGTCGGGTTCCTGGCGCTCGCCGTCGGCGCGGCGTCGGCGGCGGGCCTGAGCGCGGCGCGCGGCCAGTCCACCGTCGTCGACGCGCTGTTCGCGGCGCGCGCGGAGCTGTTCGCGCGAATCGTCTCGGCGGCGGCGGACTTTGACTCTGCCGCCCTGGCGCGCGACGACGCCGCGGAGACGGCGGAGGGCGATTTCCTCGAGGCGTCCGCCGCCGCGGCGGAGGCGCTCGCCGCCGAGACGATTCGCGCGGCGGCGCGGCGAACCGACGCGAGCGACGACGACGCCCCGCTCGCCGACCGAGACCGCGAGGCGGCATACGCCGCCTCGGCGGCGCTCCTGGAGACGCTGACTCGTCACTCGCGCGACGAAGGCGCGCGTCGCGCGCGCCGACGGACGGACCCTTCTTTTTCGAAACTGAGCCCTTTCGTCGTCGCGGCGGCGGGCGCGTGCGCGCGCGGCGTCTCCGCGTTCCTGCGGCTGGCGGGGGCGACAAAAGATGCGCACCGCACGGCGCGCTTCGCCGCGCTCGCGGCGGCTTCGCCGGACGCGCTCGCCGCGCTGGCGCGCGTCGCGGCGGCGCCGGCGGACGACGCGTTCGTCGCCGTCGCCGCCGAGGCGAAGGACGGCGCGACGGCGGCGCTCGCCGCGCTCGCCGCGTTCGCGCGTTTCGGTCCGTCGGGAGGCTTTTTCGATTTCTTTCTCCGTCCAAACGTCGAGGCGGCACTTCTTGAGAGAGACTTCGGAGAGAACAACCCGTCGCGGACCGTCGTCGCGGACCGCTCTTTGGCGACGGCGCTGGTGGACGCCGGCGTCGTGGAGGCGTTTCGCGACGCCGCTGCCGACGACGCCGCCGGTCCGCTCCGCGCGGCGCTCGCCGCCAACGGCCTGGCCAACGCCGTGCTCTTCGCGGCGGAGACGCGCGACGCGCAGCTCGGCGGCGCCGCCGCGACGCTGGTCGAGCGCCTCGTCGTGCCGGCGGCGGTGGCAGCGCTGGACCCCGCGCGCGCGGGGACGCGCGCCGCGCGGGCGGAGGCTTTCTTTTTCGCCGCCGACGACGCCGCCGCCGACGTCCACCCACTCGCGACGCCTCGGTCCCTGCGCGCGGCGACGGCGCGGGACGCGGCGCGCGCGCTGCGCCTCCCCTTCGTCTCCGCACTCCCCCCGGCGGGCACGCCGTCGGCCTCCGCCGCAGAGGCGGCGCTCACGCGGTACCAGGAGACGCTGCTGGCGGAGGCGGTGGTGGTGAGCCTGGTGCAGGCGCTCGACGACGCGCTGGACGAGGACGAGCTTTCGTCGCGCGAAAAGACGTCTTCGAGCGACGGCGAAAGCTTCGCGACGCGAGACACACTCGCGGCGCTTCGCGAAGCTTCGTTCGCCCGAGAACCCGTCGCGCTCGTCTCGCAGCTCGCGCTCCGCTCGGGGTCGTACGCCGCGCAGTTCGTCGAGGCGGGCGGGCTCGACCCCGCGCTGACGCGGCGCTTGCTGGACCCGCGCAACGACGCCGGCGTGTTAGTAAACGCGCTGCTGATGACGAGCCAGATGGCGCGCCTGGGCGCGGACAAGTACCCCGCCATAAAACACTCCGGCGCGTGCGCGGGCGCGACGGCTCTGCTCGAGCACGCCGACCCAGGCGTCCGCGCGCGCGCGTGCAACTTGTTAGGCAACGTCTGCCGGCACAGCGGGTACTTCTACGCGACGTTCGCGCGTCTGCGCGTCGTCGCCTCGCTCGCCGCGCGGTGCGTCGACCCGGACGCCGCGACGCGGAAGTTCGCGTGCTTCGCGCTGGGCAACGCCGGGTTCCACGGGGACGCGCTGTACGGCGACTTGAGAGCCGCCGTGGGGCCGTTGACGCGGTCGACGCGAGACGGCGAAGAGAAGACGCGCGCCAACGCCGCCGCCGCGCTCGGGAACCTGGTGCGCAACTCGGACGCGCTGTGTGACGACCTGATTCGCGAGAACGCGCTGGAGGCGCTCGTGGCGCTCGCGACGGACGAAACGACGGGGGGAGGGACGACGAAGACGAAGGGCGGCGACGGCCAGTCGCCGGCGAAAATCGCGCTCTTCAGCCTCGGCAACCTCTGCACGCACGGCGCCTGCCGCGACGCGCTCGTCGCCGCGGGGTTCGAGCGGCGCGTCGCCGCGCTGGCGGAGGCGCCGGACGCCGACGCGTCCGTCAAGAAGTACGTCGCGCGGATCCAGGGGAAGATCGCGGCGGCGGGCGGCGGGCGGTGACGGAAGAAGCGGGTGAAGTACAAAGTATTACCTTCTATTGAAATCGTCCGTCGACGCGAACCGTTTCGCGCGCGCGGCGCGGGCGAACGACGCGACGGGTCGCGGCTTCCCTTCGCGCGCGCGCCCGGTCAGTCCACATCCTCGACGCTCGCACTCGGAACGTCCGTGACGTCTTCGAAACCCGCGCTGGAAGGACCGCTCGGGCCGCCGCCGCCTCCGAACCCGCCCATGCCGCCCATGCCGCCCGCGCCGCCGCCCATCAATCCGGACAGCTTCGCGACGAGACTCTGGATCTCGGGGTCCGACTGGTATTTGGCAAACGCCGCGGGGTTCCCCATGCACTCCTGCAGCGCGGCCATGACCCTCGGGTTCTGCATCGCCGCCATCAGTTCCGGGTCCGACATCAACTTCGACAAGAGCTCGGGGGGGATGTTCGGCATGCCCGCGCCGCCGCCCATGCCGGGCATCCCGCCCATGCCGGGCATCCCGCCGGGGAATCCGCCTGGAAAGCCTCCTCCCGTCGCGCTCGCCGCCGCGGCCGCCTCTTCCCTCGCCTTCCTCGCCGCCTCCGCCCGCCTCTCGCGCTCCGCCTCCTCGGCGTCGCGCTTCGCCGCCTCCTTCTTGAGCCGCGCGGCGTGGATCGCCTTGTAGCGCTCGGCGACCGTCTTCTGGATCTCCGCCGACCGCTCGTCAAAGTCGATCGCCTGTCCCTTTGCGAGATCCATCTGCGCCGCCTCCCAGTTCCCGAGGAAGCGGTGCGCCGCGCCGCGAGTCTTCAGCGCCTTGGCGGAGTCGGGGTTCAGCGCCAACGCGGCGTCGCAGTCGCGAATCGCGGCGACGCACTTTCGCAACCGCACGAACGCCTCGGCGCGCTTCGCGTACGTCAGCGCGCTGGGCGCTTTCGCGATGACTTGCGTGTACGACGCGATCGCGTCTTGGAATTGGCCATCCGCGAACGCGTCCGCCGCCTTCTGCTTCGTCGCCATCACCTCGTCCATCTCCTGCTCGGAGAGCTCGGGCGCGACCTCGGGGCCCATCGCCACGGGCGCGTCGGCCTCGGGAGCGACCACCTCGGGGTCGGCGGGGCCGGACGGGTCCGACGCCGCATCCGGTTCCGCCTCGGCGGGAGGGACGGACCCGCCCCACTCCTTGACGAGCTCAAGCAAGCAGGCGGGCGCGTCCGCGGAGTTGGCGCGCGCGGCGTCGCACACCCTGCGCACGGCGGCGATATCGTCGGCGCTCAGAGAGGGCATCTTCGCGTTACCCGCGTGTGACCGCGCGTCTCGAAGTGACGAGACGCGCGTCGCGAAGGTTCGAGAAGACGAGAGGGCCTCTTTCCCTCGTCGGGAAACATCAACGAAACGCTCTCAAACGCGATTCACGACGGTCGAAAACCGCCACGTGTTTTTTTCTTTCAACAGGGTCTTTTCGCGAAAGCCGTCGAAAAGCCGCGGTCACTCGTCGTCGCCGTCCCCCGCGCCGCCGGCCTCCCCGCCGGGAGAGTTCCGCTCGAACGCCTTGCGCATCGCCTCCTCCAAGCCTGCCATCGGGTCCGTTCTCGATCCCTCCTCCGAGTCGGCAGCCTGGAACGTCTTCCCCAGCCGCGCCAACGCCTCCGCCCGCGCCGCGCGCTTCTTCGCCGCCACGGAGAAGTCGTGCAACACCTTGAAGCACACCGACCGGATCGTGCGCTCGATGTCCAGCGCGGAGGCGTTCCACAGCGCCTCCACGACGTGGGGCATGGCCTCCTGCTGACGCTTCGCGCGAGCCGCCTCGGCGGCAGCCGCCGCCGCGGCTCCGTCGGAGGACCCCGCCGCCTCGCCGTCGTCCCCCCGTTCCGCCGCCTCCGCCGCGTCCGCCGCGTGGTCGCCGCGCGCTCCCTTTTCCTTTTCTTTGCTCTTCTCCGCCGCCGCGGCTTCCGCCTCGCCCATCCTGAACGCCTGGAACGCGCGCCAACCCGCCTGCGCGGCGCTCACCTGCGAGTGCACGCGCCCGCGCATCTGCTCGAGCCGCGCCGCCGTCGACCGCATCCCGAGGTCCGCCCAGGTGCCCAGCCCCCCCACCGGGTCATTGACGAACTCGAACGCCTGCTTCTCGTACACGAAGCCGATGAGCTTGAGCATCGGAACGCCGTACGACGCGCCAGAAAGCGCCCGTCGCAGACTCAGCGACCGCGCCTCGAACGCCTCCGGGTCGCTCGCGTCGAACCCGTCGAGGATCGCCGCCAGCTTGATCGCCAGCCTCCCGACGCGGCGTTCCTGCAAAAGCCGCGTCTCGTCACGTCGAAGCTCGGCGCCCGCCATCGCCATCGTCGCCAGCTGCAGCCGCCCCACCAGACCCTCCATCTGGTCGCTGCCGAAGATGGCGGCGAAGAACGCGGAGGCGTCCACGAACGCGTGCTCGCCCAGACCCTCCTTGCCCCGGCTGTCGTACTTTTTCCGCAGAGACGCGTCCGACAACACCTGGTACGCCTCGCCCACGCGCTGGAACTTGGCGCCCGCGTCGGGGTCGTCCGGGTTTTTGTCCGGGTGCAGCCTTCGCGCGGCGAGGTAGTACGCGCGCTTGATTTCCGATTCCGAGCACGAAGGGTCGAGCCCGAGAACGTCGTAAAACTCAGTCGACGCCACGGTCCCGCCGCGCGCGGAGGAAGCGTCGCCCGGCGCGCCGCCGGCGGCTTCGTTGATGACGTCCTCCATCCCGGCGGCGCGGCCGCCGCGCCGCGCGCGATCGCGCGCGGCTTCGAGGATCGCCTCGTCGGTGGTCTCCGCGAGCTTCAAGCTCTCCGCCACGAGGTCGTCCGCCACCCACTCGCGCGTGTTCGAGTCCCAGCGCTTCCCCGCGTTGGCCTCGTGGATCGCCTCCGGCGTGTTCATGGCGCCGCGGACGATCTGCGTGACGCCCACCGTTGCGCCCACCACGGGCAGGACCACCGCGGAGGCGACCCCCGCCGCGAGCCCCTTGGCGAAGCCCGCGGCGCCCTCCGCCTTGGCGCCCACGTACGGCGCGGCGAAGAGCGCGGCGGTGCCCGCGAGGACGCCCTTCCCGGTGCTCTGCAGGCCGGAAGACAGGCCGGACATGACGTTCTGCGGGCGGCGCAGCGAGAAGACGTCATTGAAGTCCACGTCCGAGACGTCCGCGGAGCCGGAGAGCGTCGCGCTCGGGACGCCCGCGTACGCGGTGAGCGCGCCGGACATCTCGGACATCATCGCGCTGGTCTGAGCCGCCGTGCCGGCCGCGCCGGCGCCTCCGCCGGAGCTCGACCCGGGGTCCGACATCGCCGGGCAGCGCGCGGGCAGATCTGACGAAACGCGCGCGGGAAGGCGCAAGCAACGTTTCGTTGCACGCCGGCGAGTCGCGCGTGACTCGACCGACTAAATGCCAGTCAGCATTTAGCCCGGCGCGAATATGATGATCAGAAAAACGCGCTCGTCGTCGCGCGCGACTCTCCCCTCGCGGGTTCCGCGCGCCTCTCCTGTTTCCCGAACAGCGCCTCCGACCACTCCCGGACCTTCTCGCGTCGCTCGCACTCGTCCCCGCGCGCGGATCGGACCACCGCCACCGCCACCGCTCGGCCTTCCACCTCGATCCGCCGGCGCCTCGAGACGGGCGCGGCGTTTTCGCGAGACGCGTTTTTTTCTTCGCGCGTCGCGGCTTTGTTCGCCGGCGCCGACCGGAACCGGCGCCACGCTTTTTCGCCGATGAACGCGACCGTCGTCACGGTGGGATGCGCTTTCAGAAACCCGAGAACGTCGTTCACCGGGCTGCGAGAGCCGGGTGTCTCATCGCCGGTCCCGCCGCCGCGTCGCGCCGCGAGCGCTTTCGGTCGTCGCCTCTCGCCGGGCGCGTGCGCTTCCGCGGCGACGTCCCAGACGGCGAGCCCGGCTCGGAACGTCGCGAGGAGCCGCCGCGTCAACACCCGAGCCGTGTTCCGCTCGTCGTCCGTCTCTGTTTCCCCATCCCATATCAATATCGGCGAATTCGCGTCGTCGTCGCTCTTTCCCGTCCCGTCGCGCGCCGCGGCGCGTCGCTGCGCGACTTCCGGAAGGCTCGCGAGCGCGTCGTCGAGCACGCGCCACATGCTCCGCTCCGCGTACGCCCGCTCCGGCCTCGTCCGCGGCGGCGCGGGGCTGGACGTCTCGCCGAGCAGAAGCGTCCTCGGCGGCGGAAACGAAGCGGGGCCCGCCGGGACGCGTCCCGCCGCGAGGAGGTCTCGGTGCGCGTCGCCGCCGACGACGAGGGGCCCGCACGGCGTCGCCGTCTCGCCTCGCGGTCTCGCCTCCTCCTCGAGCGACGCCTCGTCCTCGATCGCGGGCTCCAGCCCGAGTTTGCGCCTCTGCCCCGCATCCAGGAACGGCGCGAGCGGCGCGATCGGCACGGAGCCATCTTCGCGCGAGACACTCGCGAGGCCATCGCGCGCGCGACGCGGGACGATCGCGAAGCGCAGCGCGTCGACGAGCGCGGCGCGAAGCGCGGCGCGATTGTCTCGCGTGACGCGCACGACGGCGACGTCGGGTCGCGCCGCGACCGAACGCGCCAACGCGCTTTTTCGTCCGTCGCGTCGTTCGTCGTTCGGTCGCACGGGGATCGTTCCCAAGACGATCGTCTCGGGAGACTCGAGCGCTTCCCACGCCGAGCGCTCGAAACGGGCGCTCAGGCACTCCATCTTGCCGATCTCGTCCACGGCGACGAACCGCGTCGCGCGAGAAGGCGCTTTTTCTTTTTCGGGGTTGGCGCGTTCGGACGACATCTCGTCGAGGCGCTCCCCGACGTGGCCCGAAAGCGCGGGGCACGCCAGAGCCTCCAGGGACGCCACGTCCACGGCGTAGCGCCCGACCCGGTGGAGCGGCCGTGGCGAGGTTTCTCCGCCCGCGACGAGTCTGGCGAGCGGCCCGCGACGCGCGTGTGGGCCCGCTGGAAAGGTGACGATGTCGAACCCGCACCGTGCACCGCCTTCGTCACGAATATCTTCCGTGTAAAAGCCTTCGGGTGTGAGCAGACTGGAGTCTGACTTTCCGAGCTCCTCGATCGCCGCGAGCATCGTCGTGGTCTTCCCTACGCCGGGAAAGCCGGTCAGGAACACGTGGCGGACGTGGGTCGGCATCGAGAGGCACTCGACAGCGCCGCCCGCGCTTCGTCCTTCTGAGGACGATGACGAGGAAAAAAATGCGCTGAAGAAACGACGTTTCGTCACAACCTCCGACGGTGGAACTATGTACCAGGTCGTTACGCGTCAGCCTGCGAAGGCACACCTCAGCGCGCATGGCGACGCGTTCCGTGACGCCGGCGCCGGCGTTTCGCGCCGACCGCGTCGCTCGCGCGCGTCGCGCGGCGCGCATCGACGGTCGCTCCCGTGTCGCGGTCGCGGCTCGCCTCGGAGACGACCAGGCTGACGTGGTCGACGTGGAGCACCACGCGATGCGCACGCGTCGCGCTTTCCTGGCGAGTGTCTCGGTCGCCAGCGCGCTCGCGACGCGCCCCGGCGCGTCCTTCGCGGAGGGCCTCGCGCTGGGCGCCACCGACGCGCTCGGCGCGCAGCTCCAGAGCGCGCGCGTGACACGCGTCTCCTCCGCGGCGGCGTCTTCCTCGCTCGCGGTGGGTTCGTCGGCACGCGCGATTCGCATCCCGATGCGCCTGGACCGCGCGGGCACGTACGTGTTGGAGTATCGCATCGGGGGCACCACCGTGCGCGGCGTGCTGGACACGGGCTCGCCGTTCATCACCATGGAGAGCGCCTGCGGCTCCGTGTGGGGCTGTTTGCGGGAGGAGGACGCTCGGCGCAGCGGGCTCGAGGACACCTACGAGGTGTACGGCTTGCAGGAGGACGGAGTCACGCGTTGGGTGCTCGGCGACGTCGCGTTCGAAGGGAAAGAAGGGAGGGAAGCGACGTCGACGGCGACGGAGGCGGCGTCGACGAACGATCGTCACGTCGCGACGTCGTCGAATCGCGACGCCACGACCGACGGCGTCGCGCGCGCCGTCGGTCAGATTGGCGACGTCGCCGCCTCCGCCCCCGTCGTGTCGTTCGCGTTTCCCGAGCTGAGCTTCGGCGTGACTAGTCAGACGGTCGGTCGCGCCGGCTCCGCCGCGGGTGGGACGGGGAGCGCGCCGTTCGTGGGGCTCGTGAAACAGCGCGCGGACTGGATCCGCCCGACGTTTCTGGAACAGACGGATGTGCGCGCGTTCGCGCTCGACTTCGAGAAGGACGAGTTGCTTTTGAGCCGGGACGATCTGATTCCGAAGTCTCGGACGCACGGCGTGTTCCCTCTGGTCGACCTGCGCCCGCTCGGCGCGCCGGTGTTCCACTACGCCGTGAAGGTGGACGAGCTGTGGATCAACGGTGGGCGGTACCGCGGGCGCGACGCCTCGAAACCGACGAAACCGATCTACGCGGTGTTCGACTCGGGCGTGACCGGCGCGCTCGTCAGCCGCGAGTTGTTTTACGACTCCGACTTCGAGTTCGGGACGTTCGAGTGCCACGCGCGCGTGCGGGGGGAGGACGGCCGACGCGTCTCGGTGGGCACGAGCCTGCAGACGTGCACGGGTCGGTGTTTGTTCCTGGCGCTCCCGGTGGACGTGCCGTGGGTGGGGTTCGAGGACGCGCACGTCATTTTTCTCGGACTGGCGTTCATGTATAACAGCGGCGGCCTCACGGTGGACGCCGACGCCGGGCGCCTCGCGCTCGGCGCCGGGCCGTTTCCGAGAGCGGACGACGCTTTGTGAAACGAAGGGTGAGGCGTTCATCGTGATATTTATTTGTGTGTGGCACACAACCGCGGGTGGGACCCACCCGAAGTTCAGTTGGTGACCATGCCCCCCTCCTTCAAGACGTCGATCATGTCGAAGAGCGTCTTGTCTCCGGGGCGTTCGACTCTTTGCGCCAGGAAGAGCGCCGCGTCCACCGTGCCCTCGGCGTAGATCGACCGACCGCACACGTTGTGCTGGAACTCGAACCCCACGGTGCCGTCCGGCGATTTCAGCTTGTACGTGTGGTACGCGTGCCCGAGCAGGTGTTCCTCGGGGACGCGCATCTTACCCAGCTGCGTGGGCTCGTCTCGCACCAGCTCGACGTCCGCGATGTCAAACCCGCACCCCAGGTCGTTGAACGACTGCACGATAGCCTTCGCCGTGCCGCTCGTGTCCACCTTGCTGCTCTGGTGCGACTCCGTCACGGACAGCGTGTACCCCGCGAACGCGCCCGGGAAGTTCTCCGCCATCAGACGCATCGCGGCTTGGAAGGCGACGACTTGTTTGCCCATCTGCGGCGCCACCACCGCGGGCAGTTTCGATCGCTCGACGTCCGCGAAGAGCTTCTCGCGGTCGCCGCCGGTGGTGCCCATCACGAAGGGCGTCCCGTGCTTCACGTACAGGTCCGCGTTGGCGTTCACGGCGGCGGGCAGCGTGTAGTCCACGACGATCATGCCGGGGTACGCGGACTTGAGCTCCTCCAGCGTCGCGCCGGCGTCGCCATCCAACACCGAGCGGATCTCCACTCGCACGCCCCCGACGTCCACGGGATCCTTCGCCTGCCCGCTGAGCGCCACCGGCACCAGGAAGCACTGGTCCGCGCCGCGTGCGACGACCGCGTCCGCCACGGCGCGGCCCATCTTACCGGTCAGGTCGTTGACCATGATCGGCACGGGCGCGGACGCCGCGCATACCACGCGCGAGGCCATCGCGCGGGCGCCGCGGCGGGGGGCGGCGGAGCGAGGGGCCTCGGCGCGCGCGCGGCGGGGAACGACGGGGCGAGCGCGCGTCTCGAGGGTGGCGGCGCGAGGGAGGCAGGCGGACGACATGTCCGCGAGGTCGAGTGGGCGTCTACCGGAGGTCGACCCGCGTGGCTCGTTGTGGCGGTGGTCGGAACACGAGCGCGGAGCAGCACAGCGATCGTCGGAGTCGGCTCCAGTCGGGACCGCTCGCGCTCGCCGAGCGTCGTCAGATCAAAAAGCGCACTCGAAAGATCGCCCGCTCGGTTTCCGTCTTTCCGATTCCAAAAAGCGCCCAAAGCCGAATATCTTCTGCAGGCGGGCGCGGGAAAGTCTCATCCCGCCTCGTCGCACACACCGCCGCGCGCGTTCGGAGTTTCGAAGCGCAGTCACACGCCCCGCTCGCGTCTTCCGAGACACGAAACGTCGCACGCACAGTCCGCTCGCGGCGCTCTTCGCGCGCCAGCCGCTCTTCGCGCGCTCCGGGCGTCGTCGGGCCGACCCATAGATTCACAATGGGCCTCATCATGCGCAAAAACGATCGCAGCTTCAGCAGCGGCGGCGCGCCGTCGCCCAAGAAGGCGAGACTCGGGTCGTTCGTGGACCTGAGCAGGGGTGCGCGGGAGTCGAGCGTCAAGCCGCACGTCCTGGACAACGGTACGCGACGGCGCGCGGAAACGCGCCGCGGTCTCGCACGCCCGAGACGTCGACGCGCCGCGAGAGCGTCGATCGAACGCGCGCCGCGCTTCTTTTTTTTTCGCGCGCGCGCCGGTTCGAACGGTTTCGTGCCGTAACCGCGTTTCGTTTCACCGAACACGACGCGCGACCCTCGCGCGCGTCGGACGCTCCGGTCGCGACGCGCGTTTCCGACGCACGACTCACGCGCCTTCTGTGTTTCCTCGTTTCTTCACCGCGAACGACTCGAGGCGTGAACGGCCGCCACGCCAATCCCGACGAGGACGTCGAGTTGCCGAAGCAGAAGACCAACATCATCTGCACGCTCGGTCCGGTGTCTCGCGCGGTGGACGTCTTGGAGCGGATGCTGCGCGCGGGCATGCGCGTCGCGCGGTTCAACTTCTCGCACGGGAGCCACGAGTACCACCAGGAGACCTTAGACGCGCTGCGTGTCGCGTGCGACAACACCGGGATCTTCTGTGCTGTTTTGCTGGACACGAAAGGCCCCGAGATCCGAACCGGCATGCTCGAGAACGGCGAGCCCGTGCTTCTGGAGAAGGACCAGAAGCTCGTGCTGACGACGGATTACTCGCGCGCGGGAAACGCGCGGACGGTGGCGGTGTCGTACCCCAGCCTCGCGAGAGACGTCTCGCCCGGGTCGAAGATTCTGTGCGCGGACGGCTCCATCACCCTGACGGTCATCTCGTGCGACGAGAAGAACGGCACCGTGCTGGTGAACTGCGAGAACGCCGCCAAGCTGGGCGAGCGCAAGAACATGAACCTTCCCGGCGTCTGCGTGGACCTGCCCACGATCACGGAGAAGGACCGCGACGACCTTCTGAACTGGGGGGTGAAGAACAAAGTCGATTTCGTGGCGGCGTCGTTCGTGCGCAAGGGCAAGGACGTTGCGTACATCCGCGAGGTGCTGGGGAAGGCGGGCGCCACCATACACATCATCAGCAAGGTGGAGAACATGGAGGGCCTGGACAACTACGACGACATCGTGGCGCAGAGCGACGGCGTGATGGTGGCGCGCGGCGACTTGGGGATGGAGATCCACCTCGAGCAGATCTTCCTCGCGCAGAAGCGCATGATCAAGCGGTGCAACGAAGCGGGCAAGCCCGTGGTCACGGCGACGCAGATGCTGGAGAGCATGACCGGCGCGCCGCGCCCGACGCGCGCCGAGGCGACGGACGTCGCCAACGCCGTGCTGGACGGCACCGACGCGGTGATGCTCTCCGGCGAAACCGCCGCCGGCGCGTACCCGGTGGAGGCGGTGCAGATCATGGCGGGCATCTGCCGCGAAGCCGAGGCGTACATCGATAACAACGCGGTGTTCCAGAAGCTCATGTCCAAGCAGACCATCCCCATGCCGCTTTTGGAGTCGCTCTCGTCCTCCGCCGTGCGCTCGGCGCACAAAGTCGGCGCGCAGCTCATCGTGTGCCTCGCCAAGAGCGGCGGAACCGCGCGGCTGGTCGCGAAGTACCGCCCGTACGCGCAGATCCTCGCCGTGTGCGTGGAGGACCCGCACGACCCCGCGCACGACGCCGCCGCCGCCGCGAGGCGGCTGCTGCTCTGCCGCGGCATCCGCGCGATCGTCGCGCCGGCGTCGTGGCGCGCCTCCGACGAGGAGATCGACCGCGACGGCGAAGCCGCCGCGCTCTCCAAGCACAACGACCTGACCGTGAACGAGAGCAAGAACATCCTGCAGAACGCGCTGCGCGCCGCGAAGGAGATGGGGATGGTGCAGAAGGGCGACGTCGCCGTGGGTGTGCACCGGGTCGTGGGGGACTCGGTGATGAAGATCGTGGAGATCGCGTGATGAGGCGACGTCCTTTCGAAAGCTTTCAAAGCTTGCGAAGCTTCGCGCCGCGCCGGCGCGAAGCGCGGCCCGGGGGGTGGTCCAGAGACACACGGGGAGCCGACTATTTATCTTCATCTTCTCATCGCGCGTTTCGTGTCGTGAGTGAACGATGGCGAAACAGGCAGTCTCGGCACACGCGTTCTCCGTCGCGTCGCGCCCTTGACAGAAGACGTCGGTCGGGTCGCGTCGCTCTCCGCGCCGGCGGTCCAAGTTCTGACAGTTCGCAAGTCCGGAAGTCGCAGAGTCAGGATTTCTTCCTGCGGTCACCAGTCTGCCAGTTGCAGAGTTGCAACAGCCTGTGTATTATTTTCGGCCGTTCGCCCACTCGCTCCCCATTCCCCCTTCGCCGAGCCCCGGCACGACCCCGACGCGCGTCGCGGCGAGCGCGTTCGGAGCTCGCAGCGCGCAGGGCGGCGGACGCGGCAGGCGGCTCCCTCGAGTCGGTCTGTGTTCGATTTTCGGCGCTGGCGAGCTGACGGGCGCCTCGAGACGCCGACGCGTTCGACGATGATTCGTTTCCTGCTGCTGCAGAACCGCGCCGGCAAGACCCGCTTGGCGAAGTACTACGTCCCCCTTGACGACGACGAGAAGCACCAGCTCGAGCGTGAGGTGCACCGCGTGGTGGTGAACCGCGACCCGAAGCACACCAACTTCGTGGAGTACCGCGCGTACAAGATCATCTACCGGCGGTACGCGGGTTTGTTCTTTTCGCTCTGCGTGGACGTCAACGACAACGAGCTCGCGCTGCTCGAGGCGGTGCACCTGTTCGTCGAGGTCCTGGACCACTTCTTCGGCAACGTCTGCGAGCTGGACCTGGTGTTCAACTTCCACAAGGTGTACCTGATCATCGACGAGTTCATTCTCGCGGGGGAGATCCAGGAGACGAGCAAAAAGCAAATCATGGAGAGGCTCGGCGAGCTCGAGTCGGTGCGGGAGTAGCGCGCCGTCGCGCCGCGGACGAGGAGACCGCCAGGAGGAAAGAGACACGCGCGCGTCTTCTCGGGATGTATGAATATAATACGACGATATCGCCCATCACTCTCGAGACGACACCTCATATACGCGCCCATTCTAAACCTTCACCGCGACGCGACGAACGGGTCGAACGCCGTTCCCGCGCTCGACGCGCTTTTCGCGCGCGCCGTCGAGTTTCGCGGTTGCGCCTTGCGCCTTGCGTTCGTTTCCGCGACGACTCGCGCTACCGCCGCCACAGGACCTCCGCCAAAACGAGCGCGTTGAACGTCGCGTGCGCGAGGAACGGCGCGACGAGCCCCCCCCGGGCGCGCGAGCCGAGCGACGCGGCGCCGAAGCCGGCGCCGGCGACGAAGAGCGCGGGGAAATCGGACACTGAAAAGTGCGCCGCCGCGAAGGCGGCGGCGACGACGGCAACCGCCGCGACGTCGTTCCGCGCTCTTCGAGATACCGCGGGTAACAAGAAGCCCCGGAAGAACAGCTCCTCCGCCGCGGGCGCGAAGAGCGCGGCGGCGGTGGCGCCGGCGGCGAGCGCGACCGGGTCGCCGCGAATCGACGCGAAGAGGTCCAACGCCGAAGACGCGGATTCGGCGGAGACGGACGAGGAGACGTTCGGGTCGGGGGGTGCCGACGCGAAGACGAGATCCGCGGCTCTCGCGGCGACCGAGGCGAGCGCGCCACACGCGACGCCGAGCGCGACGTCGTGCCTGTTGAAGAGCGTCGCGAACGGAAGGAACCGCTCGTTTTCGTTTTTTGCGAACGAGCGGAAACACCGCCGCCGCGGCGTCTGCGTCGGCCCGAGTTCGGCGTCCAGCATGGCGTTGAGGGCGAAGAGCTTTCCCGTCTCCGCGGCCAACAGACACGCGGCTTGCGTTTTCGGGGGGAGGTCCATCACGGGCGTTTCGACGAGAAGCGCGTACGCGGGAACCGCGACGTAGCCGAACGCGACCCATATGAAACCGAAGCGGCACAGCACCCACGCGCTGGTCGCGGCGTCGACGTCGAAAGGCGCCAAGCGTACACAGTCGTCGGCGACGCCGCGTTCGTCTTCATCACCGTCTGCGTCGTCGTCACCATCCGACAGCGCCGCGTTCGACCCACGTCCGACGGCGGTTCCCGCGACCGTCGCTTGCGCGTTCGGAGACGCGTCGTCTCCGGAGGTACCGACTCCGCCTTCGTCCCTCGAGGACGCGCGTGTGGGATGCACGACGGACCGAGGCGGACCGACGATGCGCACGCGAACGCCGCTCGCGCGACCGCCGCTTTCCCGTTTCGGCCCTGTCGCCCTCCGGGCTGCCGCGCGGAGACGTGCCGGGCGAGCCACCGCGGGACGCGACGACGGCGACGCGCGCGCGACAGTGGCTGCGCGCATTACGCGCGCGCGTCGCCTGCCGCGCGCGACGAGTGAAGCACGCGGGGAGAAGGCTCTGGGGTTGTGTGAAAAGTCGGCAACGCGTCGAAAAACAGTTCGTGATTGGCTGCCAGCGACCCGGTGTTTTTTCCTTCTTCGGTGCCCTAAAAAGTCGACCCGCTTTCGCCTCGCGCTGCTAAGCGCTCCGACGATACCGCGCGCTTCCTTCCCTCACCGCACTATTACTTTGCCAAAGAAGCGAAGGCACGGCTCACATGATGGAGTTGGCGGCGGAGGCGATGCGCGGCCAGAGGTCCGCGCACTCCTTCGCCACCGGACCGGTGATGGCGGACCCCTTCATCTCCCCCTTGGGGTTGACGATGACCCCCGCGTTGTCCTCAAAGTACAGCACCAGACCATCCTTGCGGCGGAAGGGCTTGCGCTGGCGGATCATGATCGCGGGGAACACCTTCTTGCGCAAATCGGGCTTGCCCTTCTTCACGGTGCCCATGAACATCTCGCCGATGTTCGCGCCGGGCAGGCGGTTCAGCCGCGCGCCCCACCGCTTGACGGAGATGACGTACAAGTTCTTGGCACCGGTGTTGTCCGCGCAGTTCATCACCGCGCCGACGGGGCACGCGATGGACATCTTGTACTTGGTGCCGGAGTAGGCGCCACCACCTGATGCGTCGAGGAGGGGCAAATGAACGATGAGAGGGAGTCGGTTCGAGGGTGAGTTCGGAGCTTCCGGCGGGAGATTCTGGAGCGAGCGCGTCGTCGCGGCGAAACGGAGCGACTGCAGCCGAAACACGAGAGCAGGTGCGGGAAAAACCCTAGAAAGCCGCGCGACCGGTGCGGGCGTCGAGACGGCCGCGAGGCTCGCCGCGAGGCTCGCGGCGCAATACCGGGCGGATCCCGGCCATGCGCGCGACCCGCCTCGCGCTCACGGGTCGTCGCCGCCGCCGGTACGGGCACGCGGCGGCGACATCCGGGCGCTCGATCGAGGCCGCGTTTCTGAAAACCCCGCGTTCGTTCACGCGCATCGAAGGCGCGCGTCCGCGCGCGCGGCGACGCGCTCCAGGGGGGCCGTAGCGTCGAGGAGGGCGCGGGGCGTGCATGGCACCGATATCGAGCACACGCCGCTGCAACCACGACTCGAGCGCCGCCATCAGTCTCCCCTCCGGCCGTCGCCGGCGAGGGTCCGCGCCATCGCCCGCACGCATCGCTCGCACGCCGGCGACGCCGGAACCGCCGCGTCGCGCGCGCTTGCGACGCGCGACGTCACGCCGGGCATCCCGCGTGCTGTTGGGACGTGTGCGCACCTCTCTTGGACATGGTTTCTGCTTTGTTGTGTTGACTCGGCGCTACTGTGCGCGGTCGAAAAGGGTAACGTCGCGGCGGGCGCTTCCCTCAAAAGTCCATCTCCAGAGGAAGCGGCACTCGTTTCGGCTTTCTTGCTTTCTCGGGCGTTCGCGCGTCTCTGCGAATTGTGAGTCATTAGACCGTCGTTCGTCTGGGCCCACTTTCGACGATTCGCGTAGCCTGTCGCGACGGACCCCGGCCACCAGTCACCGCACTCGCCTCTCGGAGGTTACACACCTCGTCGCGCATCTCACTGAGGATGGCGACGTCGCGTCCGCGGCACCGGGCCGCCAGCGCGTCGCGAGCGCCGCGAACGGCGAACCGAAGAGCACGTCACACCCCGTGGTTTCGCGCGTGCGCGCTTTTCTTCGCGTCGCTCGCGCTCGCCGCGCCCTCGCGCGCCTCCTCGGAAGGCACCGCCGATGGCACGTCGGTTTCGGGAGCTCCCGCGGTCGACGGCCTGCGCCCCGTGCCATTCGAGACGACCGCGCTCGTCGGGTTCGACGCGCGGAACGCGTCAGTGACGGCGATCCCGACCACTATCGGCGGATCCGTCGAGTGGCTCGGGGGCTTCCAGGTGCGGTTTCCCGGGGAGGTGCGGGAGACGGGCCAGAGCTGGAACGATTTCGGGGGCTGGTCCGCGCTCGTTGGCGACGCGCGCGGCGAGCGGCTGTGGACGCTCACTGATAACTACGCTTACCTGTTACGGCTGGAGCTCGAGCTGGATTCGGAGACGAACGCGCTCTTAGGCGTGCGCTCGATCGAGAACGCCACGGACTTCGCCGTGCTCACGCCGCTGGACGCGAGCAGGCTCGATGACGTCCGAGAAACGAAAACGAGCAGAGGCGAGGAGGCGTTCGGGGATAACGACGGCGCGGTGCGCGTCGCGAGGCGCGTGGACGTCGAGTCGATCGTGTCGATTCCCAGTAAGACGACGCTGGACGACGACGCGAACCCGACCGTCGTCGCGGAGTCCGGCGATTACGAAGCCGACGGCGGGCTCCTCGCCGATTTCGCGGTGGGCGTGGAGGATTCCTGGGAGCTCCCCGCGAATAACCTGATTCGGTTCCGCCGCGGCCGCCGCGGCGCGTGGGCGGACGTGCCGGGCGCGGACGAGGCTCTGGACGCGTGCGACGCTAACCTCGGGCCGGAGGCGCTGGTGTGGGTCCCGGAAACAGACACGCAACAAGCCACGCTGATCACGTTCTGCGAGACCCCGTCCGCGAACTCGAGCGCTCGCGCCGACGCCGTGCGCGGGTTCGCGTTTCCGGACGTTTCCGAAGAAACGTCACCTGCTCCGCCGCGCGACGGTCCCGTCGCGCGTTTCGACCTCGTGAACGTGGACGCCGACTGCGGTTTGTCCGACGCCGCGCTCACGCCGGACGGCGCGCACGTGCTGCTGCTGTACCACTGCTACTCGTACCCGCCGGGCCTGGAGTCGCGATTCGGAACCGGGACGCACTCCACCCAGATCCGCGTCGCGGCGACGGCGGCGTTGCGCGGGGACGCGTTCCGTCTCGACCGTCCGCTCGACGACACGCGCGATTCGGACGCGCGACCGGTCCGCGAGGTCGAGGCGCGTCTCCTCGCGCGATGGAGCGGCGTGGAGGGGTGTCCGCTGACGAACATGGAGGGCATGCACGCGGTGGCCTCAGCGGACGGGCGGGACGTCGACCTGGTCCTCGTGTCGGACAACAACCTGCAGCCGGACGACCCGACGCAGATCGTGCGCCTGCGCGTGGTCGGCGGCGTGGACGTGCCCGTGCCCGTCGCCGCCGCGCTCGAGACGCGCGAGGCGCGCGAGGCGAGGCGGGTCACCCGAAGCGAGGCGGGTCGTCCCGAAAATTCGGACGGAGACAAAGAAGAGCGCCTCGACGCGCTCGACGCACGCGCCGTCGAGGCGGTCGAGACGATCGACGCGTCTTCCTCCGGCGCGCGCGAAGCGGCGGGGTCCCAGTCGCTCGCGGCGCTGGGCGACGCCGCGCCGCGGGCGACCGGGACCGACCCGTCGCCTTTCCGGTTCGGGGGCGAGCGTTCGGGAGACGAACAAGTCGAGACGCGCGCGGCGCGGAACGAGACGACGTCGAAAAAAAAACCGGCGAATCTCGACGCGCCTCTCGACGCGCGCGCGTTTCGAGAATCTCGATTCGAGCGGCTCCGCGCGGCGTCCGACGCGTTCGCCGACGTCGAAACCGGCATCGCGTTCGTGGACGACGCCGTCGAGCGCGACGCGGCGTTCATCGACCGGATCTCGTCGGACGAGAACGCGTACGCCGCTGTCGAACGCGAGCGCGGCGCGATTCTCTCGCAGCTTCGCGCGATGAGTCTGTTCACCGTCGCCGCGACGTTCGCCACGAGCGCCGTCGTCGCCGTCGCCGCGATGGCGGCGGCGGCGGTGGCGCGAAAGGTACGCGCGGGAGGCACGCCGGAGGAGATGCGGCCGCTCGGAGTCGGGGGGGGGGGGGCGTACCCGAAGCCCTACGGGTACTCGGACGAGTTCGAGTACGACGCTGTGTGACTTTGGACAGTAAAGAGCATTGGCGTACTTTTTTTGTCGCGAGAAGAACTCGCGAGTTACCGTCATCACGGTACCGTTCGCACACGATGATATCGCATCGTTTCACCATCACGTGTACCCCCCGTTGGTTTGCTCGAGGTGCGGCGCGAGCCTGTACTCGGACCCGATCGCGCCCGGGTCCTGCGAGCCGTGTCGGCGGCCGGGCGAAAACGCATCCGCGTCCCGCGCGTTTTCGGCGAGCCGCGCGGCGAGCGTCGCCGGCGTCACCTCCGTCACCGAGCCCACCGCGCCGTGCAGCACGGGCTCGAACTTGCGCCGCGAGTCGCGGCTGTGGTAACGCACGTCGTACACGCGCTCGGGCTCGGCCCAGGGAACCTGCACCGTCGCGGGTTGAGAGCTGTTCGGAGGAGAAGACGGCGGGCGTTCCTTTTCGTGAGCGAAGAGACGAACAGAATCAGGATCAGGTGGCGCGATCGCGCGCGAAAACCCGTCGTCGTCGTCGTCGCGGCGCTCGAGAGAAGCGCCGGGAGAGGGAGGGTCGGGGAGGGACGCACGCCGGGGCGACCACGCGGTAGTCCTCCGCGCCGACGGGGACTTCCTGCCACTCGGGGCCGGACGCCGGGCCCGTGATCTTCCACGGGGCCACCTTCAGGAGCGTGTTCAGCAGCCCCCCCTTCTTGGCCGCCTCGCCCTGCGTGGTTGGTGCGTCGGGGGATGGATGGCATCGGGGTCAGCGTGGGCCGGGCGACGCGGGGGCGCGGGGGGACGAGCCGGTCGCGCGTGGCGCGCGCGCTGGCGCTGCGCGCGAGTCAGACGCGCAGGCGGGGACGCACCGCCAGCTTCTTGACGGGACCGGACATGGCGACAGACGCGCGCCACGGACTGACGCGGCCCGGCGCGGGACGAACGTCTTTCTGTGGAAACCAGTCTGATGAGAGGATCCCTACCCCCGAACGCCCGAAGCCCGACTCTTTTTTTAGCGAAGGGGCTTCGCGCGCGGCTGACGATGCGACGCGTGACTAAAAAAAAATATCTGTCAATAAAAAACGTCTCGAGAGAGACGCCTCCTTTCCTTTCGACTTTCGACTCGAAACGACTCACGCCTCCCTTTTTGTGCGTCCGGGAACGTACTCGCTCCGGTCACAGCCCCCCCAACGCCTCGTCCACCAGCGCCTTGGTCTCCCGCGCGTGGATGGTGGAGGACCCGGACGCGGGCGACGCCGCCGCGGGTCGCCCGACGTACCGGATCGACCGCGCCGCGCCGGGGCCCGCGCCCGCGCCCGGCGCGGCCCCCCCCGCCGACGATTTTAAGCGCCGCGCCACCAGCTCTCGCAGCGCCGTCGCGACGCGCGGCTGCACGAACGCCCAGAACCCCATGTTCTTGGGCTCCTCCTGCGCCCAGACGATGTCCGCGTCCGCGGGGTACCGCGTCAGGCGACGCGCCAACGCCTCGTGCGGGAACGGGAACAGCTGCTCGAGGCGCACGAGCGCGACGTCCGTCTCCAGTCCGCGCGACGCGCGCGCGCGGCGCAGGGCGTAGAACACCTTGCCCGTGCACACCACGACGCGTTTCGCGCTCGATCTTCGCGCGCGTTCGCGTTCGACGCGTTTCGCGGACGAGTCCCGAGGAGCGCCCGCCCTGTACTCGCCGGTATCGTCCCCGCGGTCGCCGTCCGCGACGACGGCGCGGAACCGCGTGCCGGGCCCGAAGGCGGCGAGCGGGCTCGCGCACGGCCGGTGGTGCAGGAGGTACTTGGGCGCGAGCACCACCATCGGCTTGCGGTGCGGCGCCAGCGCCTGCCGGCGCAGCGCGTGGAAGTACTGCGCGGGCGTGCTCGGGGAGACCACCACGAAGTTCGCGGAGGCGTCCGCGTGCGCGCGCGCGCGGTGGCGCATGTACCGCGCCCACGCGCCTTCGTCCACGGAACCGGATTCGCGCCCGAAGAACCAAAAGACGTCATCCAGCATCTCGCGCGCCGCGCGCGCTTTGCGGCGGAGCGCGTGAGGGTCGCGCCGAGGCGGCGAGGGCAGCGAGGACGGCGAGGACACGTCCTCACCATCGGCCTTCTCGGTCTCTTCGGCGGTCTCTTCGGCGGTCTCTTCGGCGGACAACAGACCGCCCTCCTCGTCGAAGAGCGCGAGGTCGTCGAAGGCGGCGTTCTCGGCGCCTCGCGGCGCGCCGCCATCGCCGCCGCGCTCCGCTTCCCGCTCCAGCGCCGCGACGCGCGCCGCCAGGCGCTCGAGGGATAACGCGCGCGGCGCATCGTCCGACAAAAAAACCGCCTCTTCGCCTTCGTCCTCGCCGCGCCCGCGCAGCGCGTGGAACGTCTTCCTCGCGAGCTCCGCGTCGCGCGGCGAGCGACCGGGCATGGAGTCCGGGTCGTCGTTGGCGGCGGCGAGCCACCGCTCGGGGCGCGCGCTGGAGTGGTCCGGGCCTTGGCCGTCGTGCCCGTGCGGCAGCAGGAGCGTGATGCCGCTGCGCTGCCCCCACTTGGCCTCCGCGGTGGTGATGAACTGGTCGATCACGCACTGCGCGTTGTTCGAGAAGTCCCCGAACTGCGCCTCCCACAGCACGAGCGTCTCGTGGCCCGCGTCCACGCTGTACCCGTACTCGAACCCCAGCACGGCGAGCTCGCTGAGGGGCGAGTTGGACGCCACGAAGCGGTCCTGTCTGCCCAAACCGAGGTTGTCCAGCGGGTTCACCCCGCGGCTCGTGCGGGAGCAGTACAGAACCGCGTGCCGGTGGTTGAACGTCCCGCGCTCGACGTCCTGCCCGGAAAGCCGCACGTGGCAGTGCGGCTTCTCGTCGTCCGTCTGCAGGACGAGCGTGCCGAACGCCAGAAGCTCGGCGGCGCCCCAGTCCACGCCCGGGGGCGTCGCCGACGCGGGGTGCGCGCCGTCGCCCTTCAGCGACGATGCGCCCGCGCCCTTCTCGGGCGCCGCCACCATCGCGCGCCGAGACGCCAGCAGGCGGCGCACGTGCGGGTGCGGCACGAAGTCCGGGGGGAACAGCGTCTTCTTGGGATCGGCGATCAGCCGAGCCTGGAGCGCCGCGCGACGGCGGGGCGCGGCGTCGGTGTCGTCCGCGTCGGTTTTCTCGTCGTCGTCGTCGTCGTCGTCGTCGTCGTAATCTCCGAGAAACGTCTTCGCGCGTTCCTTCTCCTCCGCTTCGCCGCCGCCGCTCGTCTTCTCCTCCGGGAGCTCCGTGACCGCCATCCCGAGCGCGCGGAGGAGCGGCAAGTGCACGCCCGTGTTCACCGCGCGCGGGTTACTGGATCTCTTTCTCCGTCGCGGCGCGCCGGCGTCGAGGACGGACCCGCGGGACCCGCCGAAGGGCGCGAACGGCGCGGCGCCGCCACCGTCGGCGACGCCGCCGTGGTTGGGCGTCGTGGTGAGCGTCGGTCTGTGCCTCGGCCGCGACTGCGGCCCCGCGGGCCCGTCCTCGACGATGACCGCAGAAGACGAAAGCCGCGCGTTCGTTCGATCGAGTGGATCCGCGTATCCTTCGGCGTCCCCGAAACCGAACGGCTCGACGACGTCGGGCCGGCGCCACGCCGAAACCGCCCAGTCCTCCGGGTTCTCGACGAAATCCGATGACCGCCGCGACTCCTCCTCGAACTTAGATTCGATCTCCGCCGCCCACCGCTCGATCTCCGCGCGCGAGCACACGCCCTCGCGCACCAGCCGCTCGGCGTACGTCTCCGCGACGCGCGGCTGGTTCGCGATCGCCGCCGCGCGGAGCGGGAGCGTGATGCTCGGGTCGTCCTGCTCGTTGTGCCCCAGCCGGCGGTAGCACACCAGGTTCACGACGACGTCGCTCCCCCACTCGGCGCGGTACTCCGCGGCGAGGCGGCACGCGCGCACGACCGCCTCGGGGTCGTCGCCGTTGACGTGGAAAATGGGCGCGCCGTAGCCCTTCGCCACGTCCGAGGGGTGCGGCGACGAGCGCGCGCGCCGCGGAACGGTGGTGAACCCGATCTGGTTGTTCACCACGACGTGCATCGTGCCCCCGGTTGCGTACTCCGGAAGGTCCTGCAGCTGCATGGTCTCGGCGTTGGCGCCGAGCCCGCAGAACGCGGCGTCGCCGTGAAGCAGAAGGCCGGCGACTTTGCGCCGGGCGGAGGCGGACGTGGTGGACAAAGAGCCGCCGCCGCGTTTGGCGCCTCCGGGCCGAAACGCCAAACCCGAGCGCGGGGCGCGGCGCCCCGCGCTCGGGTCCAGCCGCGTCTGTTTGCTGCGCACCATCCCCGCCGCCACCGCGTTGACCGCCTCCAGGTGCGACGGGTTGGGCGCCATGGTCAGCTCGACGACCCGCTGGTTCGTGACCGCCTGCTTCATCTCGTCCGCGAACGGCACGCGCACCTCGGCTCGCGCCCCGAGGTGGTACCGCACGTCCCCGACGTCGAAGTCGCTCACGCCCTCGCTGCGCATCTCCGCGCAAATCGCCGCCAGGGGCTTGGCGAAGACGGAGTGCAAGACATTCAGGCGCCCGCGGTGCGCCATCCCGACCACGATCTGCTCCACGCCGCGCTCCGCCGCCGTCTCGACGAGAGACTGGAGACCGGGTATGAGGGACTCCGCGCCTTCCACGCCGAACCGCTTCGCGCTCGGGAAGTGCTTCCCCAGGAACAGCTCTAACCGTTCCGCGCGGAGCAGACGCCGCAGAATCGCGCGCTTCGCCTCGGCGTCCAGCCACAAACCCTCCTCGAGCTTGCTGGACCCCGCGACGGGGCCGCCGCTCTGCCAGACGCTCGAGGTGGGCTCGACGGGCAAAGCGTCGCCGTCGCCGTTCGGTTCCGTGTTTCGCGTTTCTGGGGCGAAGAAATCGCGCGCGTGACCTTCCAGCCGGCTTCGCATCCACCGCTTCTTCGCCGACGAGTCGAGGTGGTCGAACTCGGCGCTCAGCGTGCCGCAATACGCGGCGCGCAGCCTTTTCAGGATGTCGTCCAGGCTCCACCACTTGCGGTTCGTCTCGACCGCGTCGAGCGTCGTGAGCTCATCCCCGAAGTAGAACTCACGCTCCGGTCGCGCGTCGTGAAGGCCCAAGTACTGGCCCGCGTTCACCTTCCGGCCGCGCAGAAACAACCCGTCGGGGTACCCGTTGAGTAACCGCGCGATGTCCGCGCCGCCGTCGGGCACGGAGGTTTCCATCGTCTCGTATCCCTCGATGAGCGGTCCGAGACTGCGCCCGAGCGGGTCGAGGCGCGCGCTGAGGTGGCCGCGGTTGCGTATCGCGCGCACGACTTTCAGAATGCGAAGCACGTCCGCGGTGTCCCGCTGGCTCTGCACGGCGGCGTCCTCCGCGGCGACGCGCCGCGCGCCGGGGTCGCCCACGGAGTTGTGCCTGGTTTTGGGCTTTCGGCTGTTTTTCGGTTCGGACGTCGCCTTCGTCGACGCCTCGTCGTCCGCGCCGCGCGCGTGGAACCGTCTCGACGCGAGCCAACGCGGGGCCACCGCGCGCCGGGCCTCGCCCCGTTCCGCCGGACGTCGTCGCGCGAGGGACGGGGACCGCGTCGCGTCGCGCGCGACGCGTCCAGAAGCTGACGTCGGATTCGCGTCGAGAACCGCGCGCGCGAACGCGCGAGACGCCGAGAGCAGCCGCGACGCCGCCGCGGCGCCCCGACGCGCGGCGCCCATCTCGCCGCGGCGGCGACCCTCGGGAACCCGCGGGAGCCTGCACCCAGACCTGCGGCGCGGACGGTTCTGAGGGGCGGCGTCGCCGCACAATGTTATGTTCTTTTCCTGAAAAGCAACGGCGGAAAAGTTGGATTGCGCGAAGACGCTTTTTCGCGTTTCAGTTCGAGCCGCGCGCGGCTCCCCAGAACGCCCGGCTCGCGGCGCCGCTTCCGTCTAGCGCCGCGCGTTTGACTCGGCCGCGACGCGCGCGACTTTGTTCTGGTACCGAACGAATCTCGGTGTGAAGATCGCGCGAGTCGAACATGGGCGACGACGGCACGATGAAGCCTGCCGCGCGTCACGACGCATCCATCAATGCGCCGCCGACCCCCACCGCCGACCCCGCACCAAGCTTCGACCCCGCGTGTTACTTCATCGTGCACAACATCGCGAAGAAGCACAACGTCGGCACGATCGCGAGGTGTGCCACGGCGTTCGGCGCGCGCGAGGTGGTGCTGATCGGCTCGAAGCAGTACAACGCCTTCGGTTCGCAGGGCGCGGACGCGCACGTCGCGTTTTCTCATTACGACAATCTGCGCGAGGCGAGGGAGAAGTTGCGACGCGAGAAGGGCGTGACGAAGATCTTGGGCGTCGAGATCGTGGACGGTGCGGTCCCGATCGAGACGCATCCGTTCGACGGGCCGACGGCGTTCATCTGCGGCAACGAGGGCGACGGGATGTCCGACGCGCAGAAGGCGATATGCGACGGGTTCGTGTACGTGCGACAACACGGACCGGGCACCGCGTCCCTCAACGTCGCCGTGTCCGCTTCGCTCGTCATGCACCACTTCGCGCTCTGGGCGCGGTACCCCGAGCGCGAGCGGCGGGGCGAGAAGTACGTCGTCGCGCCGGCGCCGATGCGGACACACAAGAGGGGTACGGTGGGCGAGGACCCGGAGGAGGTGCGGCGGCGCAGGGCTGCGAAACGCGCGGAGAGGGAGGCGGAAATGATGGCGAAGGAGGGGGAGGGGAAGCGTCCTCCGTGATTCGCGAGCGCGCGCGAGCGTTTTTTTTTCTTCGCGATTTTACGCAAAGAGAGCCGCGCTCGACGCGCACTCCCCCCCGCGTTCCCCCTGATGGCGTCCCGAGCTCCCGACATGGTGGTGGTCACGTCCGCGTACGGCAGCGAGGGCGACATCCTGCCCATGCTGGCGCTCGCGCGCGAGTGCCGGCTCGCGGCCCCCTCGCGCACGCGCGTCGTGTTCCTGTCCAACCCCCGGTTCGAGCCTCCCGAGGCGCGACGCGACCGCGGTCTCCTGGGAAGCCTCGAGTTCGTCGGCGTGGGGTCGCGCGAGGCGTACGACGCCATGCTCGCGGACAGCCGCGACGCGCGCCGCCGCGACCGGCGCGCGCTCGCGCGGTTCTGGGTATCCCACCTCGAAGAGCATTTCGAAGCGCTGCGCGCGCTCGTCGACGAACAAGGCGCGCCGGACGCGTTCTCGACGACGGTCGTGGCGCACCCCCTCGATCTCGCGGCGAGGTGTCTCGACGAGTGGGCGGCGCTTTCCCGAAAAAATATCACGTGCGTCACCGCCGCTCTGTCTCCCGCGATGCTGCGGTGCGACGACGTCCGCGCGCCCGTACTCACCGCGCTGTTCGGTGACGCGCTCGCATCGGCGGTGAGCCGACACGCGCCGAAACTCGCGTGGCGCGTGTACGACGCGGCGGTGGATCACGCGATGCGGGGCGTCGACGCGTTCAGGCGCGAACGCGTGTTTTGCGGGAAACAAAAAAAAAACGCCCCTTCCTCCGGCGCGTTCGAGGGTTCCGACGACGGACCGCGAACGACCGTACCAGTGGCGTTCACACCCGCGCGCGGGATCTACCGCGACTGGTTCCTGTGCCGCGGAGGCGTGCTAGCGATGTGGCCGCCGTGGTTCGGCGCGCCGCACCCGCAGTGGCCGCGGCGGACCACGCAGGTGGGCTTCCCGGGGGAACCGGCGCCGGCGCCGAACGGAGGAAAAGAAACGAACGCGAAGGACGCTTCGTGGGCGCCGTTCCTGGAGGACGCGCGCGACGCCCGAGAAGACGTCTGGGTGTTCATGGTGGGCTCGGGGAACCCCCCGCACGCGCGCGCGTTCTTCCAGGCGGCCACGCGCGCCGCCTCGAAAGCGCGCGTGCGCGCTGTGCTCCTCACCAGGCACGCCGACGCGGTCCCAGCGGCGGTGGAAAAAAACGCGCGAAAAAACACCCAGTTCCTTCACGCCGAGCACTGCGACTTGCGCGCGCTCTTGTCGCACGGCGCGTGCGCCGGGGTGGTGCACGGCGGCGGCGTGGGCACGACGGCGGTGGCGCTTTTGTGCGGCGTGGCGCAGATCGTCGTGCCGAGCGGCTTCGACCAGCACGATAACGCGCGGAGAGCGAAAAGGCTCGCCGCGGCGGGAACGTGCGCGGAGATCTCCGTCGGGTCGTTTCGCCGCTCGCCGCGGCGCGTCGCGCGGGTGATGGCGGAGACGACCCTCGCGAGACGGCGCGCGCGGAGCGCGGGTGACGAAAACGCGACCGAACGCGATTTTGTGACGGACGCGCGGTCGTGGGGAGGCGCGCGCCGAGCCGCCGCGCACGTCCTCGCGTCCGGCGTTCGGTCGTAGACGCGAAAAAAAAAGCGCCGGTAGCGGTCGTTTCGGGAGACGAATCGCGTTCACTAAAAAAAAACGTACGGGCGATCCTTCCGGTACCTTCGCGCGTCGCGCGTACGAGACCACCCGGGACGAAGCGCGGCCGCGTTTCGTCGCTCGAGAAGCGCGGCTATTCACCTCGCGCGTCGACGCGCGCGCGCGCGCGTTTCGCTTCGTCGCGAGACCCCGCCCGATCGGTCAAACTCGAGCGCCGCCTTTCTTTCCCTTTCGAGCGTCTCGATCGAACGGGCGGCTCGGACGTTCTCCCGCGGCGCGCTTCGCGAGCCGGTCCCTCAAGGGCGCGGGGTCCGCGGCGTCCGAGTCCGAGGAAAGCGATTCGACGCCGAGGATCTCGACGTCGCGGCGCGGCGCGGCGTTTTCCTTGTTCCGCGCGTTCGGCGCGTCGCGATCGCCGCATCGCGCGAGCGTCGGCGACCCGTGGCCGTCGTCGCTCTCGTCCTCCAGGTCGTCGTAGAAACCGGCGCCGAGCACCGTCGCCGACCGCTTCGCGCCGGGAAAGAGCGCTTCCTCTCCGGGAAACGAAGAGGCGTTCCGCGGGGTCGCCTCAGAGACCGCCGGTAACGGCGCCTCCCTCCTCCCCGCGGCGAGCGCGCTCCCCCACGACACCGCCGCGCGACACGCGGGGCACTGCCCCCGGGGGGGTATGAGCGCGCGGTCGGGGGGGGGCGCCGCTCCCGTGGCGGAAGCCGCCTCGGAAGCCTGCCTGAAAAACTCCGCCGCCAGGCACGACGGATGCGCTCGGAAGTCGCACCGCGGACACCCCACGCGCTTCCTTCGACGTCTCGCGCTCTGCCCTGTCTCGCGACGAGGCTCGACGCGCGAGTGCCCATCGCCGCACACGCCGCACCGGAAACCGCGGCGGGACGTGGCGTCGAGCGCGTCGCGCGCCGCGCCGGATACGGCGACGTCGGAGGCTTCGGAGACAGAGACCGCCTGGGAAAGGGAAACGTCGGTACCCTCCGCGTCGTCGTCGTCGTCGTCGTCGTCGTCGTCGTCGTCGTCGCCGCCGTCGTCGTCCCGCCCTCCGAACGGCCCCGCGTTTCGAGCG
>MDSV01213705.1_pt1 | contig 28172 bp, 28 predicted proteins | sample 810851 | NCBI WGS metagenome assembly MDSV01 (sample SAMN05326640, study PRJNA326480) | marine metagenome | isolation source: seawater | place: Atlantic Ocean: North East | collected 2012 | reverse complement strand
CTTTCTTTAAAACATTCGCAGAAATAAATTAGTATTACTAAAAAATCAATAACTTATTCACTAGAAATATTTTCCATTGCTCTTTTTCTTGCAATGCCGGAGTCCTTGTCTGTTATATAGAGAAGTCCAGCAATTCTTCTCATCAAATTCTTTTCATACATATGTTCTTCTCCGTCAGATAAAATTACCTGCCACATCATTTCAATCATGTCAATTCTTTGATTTTCAGAAAAATTTTCTTTTATTGGTTTTGTTAAATGAATTAATTGACTTGAGTCATTTTGAAGATTTATTGCTTCATTAATCAATTCTTCTGTTTCATCTGAAGACAGTTCAAAAGAATTAGATATTAAATTATTTATAACAAGTTTTTCATTATCATCTAGGTTGCCGTCCATCATTCCAGCTTCCAGCAAAAGGGCAGAAAAAGCTAGTTTTGGGTCCATTTCTTGAGCCGAGGCGTTATCTTTATCAGAAAAAAGTTTTTTTAAATTATTGAGCATTAATAAGTTTTTCAAATTAAATATATATATAAATTATGGATGATTAATTAGTATAAATCAATATTATACATAAAAAAATTGTGTCCAATAGTATATTAGAATTATAAACTTTCTATACTAGAAATTAAAAAACGATAATTTTGCTTTTTTTCTGCTAAGTTATTAAAATATTCCTCTAATGTAGGAAAAATATTAAGGAAAGAAAAGATTATGAGTGGTGCTTCGAAGAAACCATTTGAGCAGTGGGCTGATTTAGCTCAAAAAGAACTTAAAAATAAGAGGCTTGATGATCATTTTTGGAATACACCAGAAGGAATTAGGGTCAATCCACTTTACACTAAAAAAGATATAGAAGGTTTAGATGAACAGTTGAAAAATATGCCCGGCATTGAGCCATTTTTACGTGGGCCAAGGGCGACAATGTACACAAACAAGCCTTGGACTATTAGGCAGTATGCAGGATTTTCAACCGCAGAGGAATCCAATGCTTTCTATAAAAAATGCTTGCAAAATGGTCAAACAGGTTTATCGGTCGCATTCGATTTAGCTACTCATAGAGGGTATGATTCGGACCATCCAAGAGTAAAAGGTGATGTAGGGAAAGCTGGAGTTGCCATTGATTCTGTGGAAGATATGAAAATTCTTTTCAATAATATACCTCTCGATAAGATGAGTGTATCAATGACTATGAATGGTGCTGTTTTGCCTGTATTGGCAGGATATATAGTTGCGGCAGAAGAGCAAGGTGTAGAAAAAGAAAAACTGTCAGGAACTATTCAGAATGATATTCTAAAGGAATTTATGGTAAGAAATACATATATTTATCCCCCAAATGAGTCCATGAGAATAGTTTCAGACATAATTGCATATACATCAAAAAATATGCCCTTATTTAATTCTATTTCAATATCTGGTTATCATATGCAGGAAGCTGGAGCTACTTTAACACAAGAATTAGCTTATACTTTGGCAGATGGGTTGGAGTATGTAAGGGCTGCATTAAATGCAGGTCTAAATATTGATCAATTTGCACCAAGACTTTCTTTTTTCTTTTGTACAGGAATGAATTTCTTTATGGAAATCGCTAAACTCCGGGCTGCAAGAGTTATTTGGGCAAAACTCATTAGACAATTTAATCCCAAAGACCCTCGTTCACTATCCTTAAGAACTCATTGTCAGACTTCGGGTGTATCTCTTACAAGTCAAGATCCTCATAACAATATTATTAGAACAGCATACGAAGCGCTTGCTTCTGTTTTAGGGGGAACACAAAGTCTTCATACTAATGCTTTCGATGAAGCTCTAGCATTACCTTCTGAGTTGTCTTCTAAAATAGCAAGGAATACTCAACTGATACTATCTGAAGAGACTGGTGTTAAAGAGGTTGTGGACCCTTTAGCTGGCTCATTCTACATAGAAAAACTTACAAATGAAGTAATTGATAAAACTTTGAATCTAATTAATGAAGTAGAAAAAATGGGAGGAATGACAGCCGCAGTTTCAGAAGGTTTTCCAAAAATGAGGATTGAAGAGTCAGCTGCAAAAAAACAAGCTAGAATCGATAGATGCGAAGAAGTTATAGTTGGAGTTAATAAATATAATAACGATGATTCTCCAGAAGAAATAGAATTATTAGTTGTAGATCATAAAAAAGTTATTGAAGAACAATTAAATAAATTAAGTAAGTTAAAAAAAGAAAGGGATGATTTAAAAGTAAAAAAATATTTAAACAACTTAAGAGACGGAGCGAAAAATAAAAAAAACTTATTAGAGTTAACTATTGATTGTATTAGAGCTAGAGCAACTGTTGGAGAGGTATCGGATGCGATAGAAGATATTTTTTCGAGACATAAGGCAACTTCAAGGTCAATTACAGGTGTTTATGGAGCGGCATTCTCGCAAGATAAATTCTATAATTTAACACAAAAAAAAGTACAAAATTTTGCAGAAAAAGCTGGAAGACAGCCCAGAATTCTTGTTGCAAAACTTGGTCAGGATGGTCACGATAGAGGGGCAAAAATCATTGCTACAGCATTTGCTGATATTGGTTTTGATGTTGATATTGGACCATTGTTTGCAACTCCAGAAGAAACATCAAGGCAAGCAATTGAGAATGATGTTCATGTTGTAGGAATTTCTTCTCAAGCTGCTGGACATAAGACTTTAGTTCCAGAACTAATAAAAAATTTAAAAAATAATGGAGGTAAGAATATTGCGGTTGTTCTGGGAGGGATTGTTCCTCCTGCAGATATATCTGCTTTAGAAAATTCAGGTGTTTCAGCCATTTTTGGCCCTGGCACTCCAATAATTGAGTCGGCTAATAAAGTAATTGATATCTTATTAGATATTAATCTATAGATTTAAGAAACATGAAAAATTCAATAAATAAAAATGATTTATTAGATTTAGAATTAGAATATGGTTCAATTTCAGATTTAAGTGAAAGAATCATTCATGGGGACGTCAGGTCTCTATCAAGGTGTATAACACTCTCTGAATCTTCGCGAAGAGATCACCAGTATTTTTCAAGATTAGTATTAGAAAAAATACTTCCTGAAACTGGAAAATCATTAAGAATTGGAATATCAGGACCTCCTGGGGTTGGTAAATCAACTTTTATAGAATCTTTTGGAACATTAGTTTTGGACAAAGGAAAATCGATCGCGGTGCTTGCAGTTGACCCAAGTAGTAGCAAATCTGGGGGATCAATTTTAGGTGATAAAACAAGAATGGAAAAGCTTTCCCAAAGCGCGAAGGTTTATATTCGGCCATCCCCTGCTGGAAATACTTTAGGTGGTGTGGGGAGGCATACTAGAGAGGCTGTCTTACTATGTGAAGCAGCTGGTTATGATATTGTGATTGTTGAAACAGTTGGTGTTGGTCAGTCTGAATCAAAAGTTTCAAATATAATTGACATATTTTTGTTATTAATTTCTCCTGGAGGGGGTGATGAACTTCAAGGAATAAAAAGAGGTATAGTAGAAATGGCCGACTTAATTATTGTTAACAAGGCCGATGGACAACTTAAAAATGAAGCACAGAAGATATCGGAAGAATATAGTTCAGCTGTTAAATTGTTTAGACCAAAAGGAAATAATTGGAATACGCGAGTTTTAACCTGCTCTGCCATAAAAAACACAGGTATTAATAATATTTGGAATAACATTACAGAATTTAGGGATTTTCTTGGTGATGATATAAGTGATCAAGCTCATCGTAAGCAGCAATTTTTAGAATGGATGAAAGAAGAAATAATTGAAAACTTATCTAAAGAGATCTATTCAGATACAGAAATTGTCGATATGTTCCATTACTATGAAGAAAAAATATTAATTGGAGAGGTTTTGCCATCAGTTGCTGCATATGAAATAGTTAACAATTTTCTAAAAAAATAGGGAAAATTAATAATTATTTTGATGAGATACTTGACCTTAGAGACTTTCGTAAGTATCAAAGGGGTGTTTTTAGTATTTAGGAGTAATACTATGTCTAGGAGATGTGAGTTAACAGGTAAGGGTGTGATGTCTGGTAATAATGTTAGCCATGCTAATAATAGGTCCAGAAGACGCTTTTTGCCAAATTTACATGATGTAACTCTGGAGTCTGAAGCTTTAGGGAGGTCAATTAAATTGAAAATCTCCAGGAGTGCTCAGAGATCTGTAGACAACTCTGGAGGTTTAGACTCTTTTATAATGAGGGTTCCAGAAGAAAACCTTAGTACGAGAGCTGCTAAAATTAAAAGAGATATAAAGAAAATCTTGAAAACTTAGTTCTATAATTTTAAAAATTAAATTGTGAATTTTATGTTTTTTTTAGGAGATATAAAATTTTTAAAGCTCAAGTAGATACTAAATTTATTACTATTCTTATTGTATCAATGGTGACTGTATTAGTTGTGTCAAATATTTTGGTGCAAATACCTATTAATGATTGGCTTACTTTCGGAGCCTTCTCCTATCCTATAATTTTTCTTATAACAGACATTTCAAATAAAAAATATGGTCCCAAAAAAACTAAGTCTATAGTTTATATTGGTTTCTTCTTTGCTGTAATATTATCATTATATTTTGCAAATTATAGGATAGCAATAGCCTCTGGTTCTGCATTTATTTTTTCTCAGTTTTTGGATATTCATGTTTTTAATAGTTTAAAGAACAAAGTTTGGTGGTTTCCTCCTCTTATATCGTCTAGTGTTGCCTCACTATTAGACTCAATTATTTTCTTCGGATTTGCTTTTTCTTATACAAGTCTACCTTGGATAAATTGGGCCATTGGGGATTTCTGTATCAAAATATTTATGGCATTAATGTTACTATTCCCTTATAGAATATATTTAAGAAGAGCTTTACAATTATAGTCAATTTAAGGAAGACTTATGCAAAAAAAATTTGAACAACTTTTTGTTTTAAACCATCCATTAATAACTCATAAGCTCTCGTTAATGAGAGACAAGTTAACATCTACAAATCAGTTTAGGCTTTTACTAAAAGAGATTGGTCTCCTGATGGGTTATGAGGTAACGAGGTCTTTGCCTTTAAGAACCGAGAGCATTGATACGCCAGTATGCTCAACAGAAGGAAAGTTTATCGCTGGAAAAAAAATGGTAGTGGTCCCTATTTTAAGAGCAGGCCTTGGTATGGCAGATGGTTTGTTGGAGTTGGTTCCTTCAGCAAGAGTTGGTCACATTGGGGTATATAGAGATCCAGATACGTTATCGCCTGTGGAGTATCTGACTAAACTTCCTGTGATAGAAGGTAGGACATTTATTGTAGTTGATCCAATGTTAGCAACAGGAAACTCAGCAGTACATGCTGTTGATACATTGATATCAAATGGGGCTTCAATAGAAAACATAAAATTTATGGCTTTAGTGGCGGCCCCAGAGGGGGTTGAAAAGCTTTTGTCTAAGCACCCAAAAATTGAAATTTTTGTTGCTGCACTTGATGAAAAATTAAATGATCATGCATACATAGTACCTGGTTTAGGTGATGCAGGTGATAGACTTTTTGGAACAAAGTAAATATTTATAATTTTAATCTTTAAAAAGAGAAGCCAACTGATCAATCATAGCTCCACCAAGTTGATCTGCATCAATAATAGTTAACGCCTTATTATAATACCTTGTTACATCGTGACCAATACCGATAGCTATAAGCTCAATTGGGGTGAAGTTCTCTATTTTATAAATCACTTCATTAAGATGCTTATCTAAATAATCGCCATTATTAACAGACAATGTTGAGTCATCAACTGGGGCTCCATCAGATATAACCATAAGAATTTTCCTTTGTTCATATCTTTTTATCAACCTTGTATAAGCCCATATTAGAGCTTCACCATCAATATTTTCTTTTAAAATTCCTTCTTTTAGCATTAGACCCAGATTCTTTTTGGATCTCCTCCATGGCTGTTCAGCGGATTTATAAATTATATGTCTTATATCATTTAGTCTTCCAGGATTCGCAGGCTTATTATTAGTAAGCCATTTTTCTCTAGTTTTCCCTCCCTTCCATGCAGCAGTTGTAAAACCTAATATTTCTACATTTACACCACACCTTTCTAGTGTTCTGGCAAGAATGTCACCACACATAGCAGCAACAGTTATTGGTCTGCCTCTCATTGATCCTGAGTTATCAATTAATAAAGTTACAATTGTATCTTTGAAATTTATGGGACTTTCTTTTTTATAAGATAGAGAAAATGATGGGTTAGTTATAACTCTAGTGAGTCTAGAGGCATCTAAAATTCCTTCTTCTAAATCAAAGTTCCATGATCTATTTTGTTTTGCTAAAAGCTTTCTCTGTAGCTTATTAGCTAACTTACCGATAGTGCTTTCAATATTTTTCATTTGTTCGTCAAGTTGTTTTCTTAACCTTACTAACTCTTCTGCATCGCAAAGGTCATTTGCATTCTGAACTTGATCGTAATCAGTTGAAAAAATTTTATAAAATTTTTCTTCATTAATCTTATTGTATTTATTTAAAGTTCTTTGTTTTGTTTCGTAAGAATTTTCATAATCTACTTCTAAGCTATTCTGTTCATTTATCTCACTAATTTCTTCGATGTCATGAGTAGATTGTTCTCCGCTATCCATAGAATTTTCATCCGAATTATTTTCTTGAGTATCGTCGTCAATTGGATTCTCTACGTTAGCATCCTCATTGTTATCTTCATTCGGATCTTCGTTATACTGATCATCATCATTTTCATTGTCGTTATTTTTGTTTATATTTTCAATTAATCGTAAATCAGTTAATAATTGTTTTGATAATAAAGAGTAACTTTTCTGATCTAGAATATTTTTAGATAAATTTTCTATAGTTTCAGCGCCATTATCTTCAATAAACCCTCTCCATTTTCTCACAATTTTCCCTGCAGATTTAGGTGGTTTTTGGCCTGTAACTCTCTCGCGCAAGTATAATCTTATTGCTTCTGATATAGGTGTTTCTGTTGATTCATTATAATCATTTGAATCGTAAAATTTATCCAAAGAATATGATAGATTATTTGATACACCTGACAATTCTCTAGCTCCAATAGATTCGTATCTTGCTTTTTCAAGCACATTGTATACTTCTAAAGCTAGTTCTCCTTCTGGTTTGTTTTTAGAGTGCAATGTTTTATTGTGGTACTTTACTTTTAGTGCTTCAGAGTCACTAATACCTCTCAATTCATAAATTTCTTTTGTATTAGGTTCTCTTGAAGGAATTGGAAGCTGAACATTCTCATCATTATTTGTTGGAACGCTATCATTCGTAAAAGAAACTTCTAACTCCTTTTGATTTGCTAGAGCTCTAACTGAACTAGATATTGCTTTTTTAATTGGAAAAGATTCGTCTTCAGATTTCAAAATATTTCCTAATTTATTTTTTAGTTTCTATTACACTTTCTGGAAGTTCATCTCCAAAAGCTCTTTGATAAAACTCAGAAATTTGCTGTTTTTCAATTTCATCACATTTGTTTAAGAATGTAAGCCTAAATGAGAGAGCTATGTCTCCAAATATAATTGAATTCTCTGCCCAAGTAATAACTGTTCTAGGTGACATAACAGTTGAAATATCTCCAAGTTTGAAACTATTCCTTGTCATGTCGGCAACTTGAACCATCTTCTTTACGATTTCTTTTCCTGCTGAATCTTTGTATTTAGGAACTTTTGAAATAACTATATTTTCTTCTTTATTATTATCTATATAGTTCAGTGTTGTCACTAGATTCCATCTGTCCATTTGACCTTGATTAATTTGTTGTGTTCCATGGTATAGTCCTGTGGTATCCCCCAATCCTATAGTATTGGCAGTAGCAAATAATCTAAAGCTAGGGTGAGGGTTAATAATTCTATTTTGATCGAGCAATGTCATACTTCCGTCCGTTTCAAGAACTCTTTGAATAACAAACATTACATCAGGTCTCCCGGCATCATATTCGTCAAATACTAGTGCTGTAGGTGTTTGAAGTGCCCATGGAAGTATGCCCTCACGAAATTCAGTTATTTGTTTATTATCTTGAATTACAATCGCATCTTTTCCTATTAAATCGATTCTACTTATGTGTGAATCTAAATTAACACGAATACAAGGCCAGTTTAGTCTTGCTGCTACCTGTTCTATATGTGTAGATTTACCAGTTCCATGAAAACCCTGAATAAGAACTTTTCTGTTAAATTTAAAACCAGCAACTATTGCTAAAGTTGTTTCTTTATCAAAATGATATGATTTATCAATTTCTGGAACATAATCAGTTTTATTTGAAAAAGCTGGGACCTTAAAATCGGTATCAATATCAAAGATTTTTTGAGCAGATAGCTCTTTATCGGGGGTATTATTTTCATTTTTTGCTTTTTCAAGAGTTTTTTTATCGTACATCACTAATCCTAATTTATAATTTATACATATCCAGATGAAACCAGAAGAGAATATGCCTCGTTAACTCTTTTTAGCCTTTCTTCAGCATCCTTTGATCCTGAATTAAGATCTGGGTGAAATTTTTTTGCCAACTCCTTGTATCTATTCTTTACTTCAATAGGGCTTGCAGTTGGTTTTAAAGACATTACGTTTAATGCTTTTGCCACTGGTGCTGTAGTAGTAGTTCTTTTTGTATTAGATTGATTATTTTCAGATAAATCTTTTTCTTCAAACAATCCATATGGTTCCTTAACTGAAAACTCATGAGTTTTATTTTTTGAACCTAAGTCCCATGTTGGTCTATGCCATGTAGCGCTATTGTGCCTATAAGTTGATATTTGATCCTCTGACATATCCTCAAAATAGTTCCAAGATCTATTGTATTCTCTTACGTGTTCAAGGCAAAACCAAAAATATTCTCTTAAATTATCCCTAGATTTCGGAGCTCTATGTTCAGCCTTCTTCTCACAATTAACATGGTCACATAACTGAGAGCTCTCTTTTTCTTTTAATATTTTTCTTGGGTCGTATACCATTAATTGTTTTTCTTAATAAATGAAATTATATTAAATTGTGAAATATGATCACAAATTGGAAAAAATATTTTTTAGCAAGGAGATTACTTTGTCAACTTCTACTAATTCTTTTTTTGATAGACCAGTAGCAAAAACTATACATAAGAAGTTATCTGAAGCTCTTAGTCCAGTCAAATTAGAGATTCAGGACCAGTCTCACCTCCATAAAGGGCATGTTGGGGCACCTGCTCACGGTGAATCCCACTTTGATGTGTTGATTGTATCTGATATTTTTTATCAAAAAACTAAGGTTTCTAGGCAAAAATTAGTTTTTAAGATTCTTAGGGTTGAAATGGAGAATAAAATTCATGCGTTATCATTAAAGACACTTACTCCAAAAGAGTATGAAAAATTATAATAAATTTTTAAAGGATGAGTTATTATCTAGCCCTTTTCTAGAGGAAAAACCCTTAAAAGAGTTATTTGGTTTCTGTGCCTTTTTATAATTTCAAAACGAGTATCAAAAAAATTAAATATTTGTCCTATTTCGGGTATAGATCTAGATTCATGAACAACAAGTCCAGCTACAGTCACCGCCTCTGTATGGGGGAGATTCCAACCTAAATCTCTATTAAGATCTCTGATTGTTACCGTTCCATCAACTAGAAAAGTTCCATCACTACTTCTCCGAATCCCTTTTTTGGCAATATCATATTCATCAGATATAGGTCCTACTATTTCTTCAATTATATCTTCTAGAGTTATTAGTCCCATTAAAACGCCATACTCATCTACTACTAGGGCAAAATGTTGATGTTTATCTCTGAAAGCAGTCATTTGTTCCATTAGGTTTGTGGATTCTGGCACAAACCAAGGTTTTAACATTATTTTTTTTAAGTCTATATCTTGAATTTGATTTTTATTATTTGCAATTTCTCTAAGTAGGTCTTTAGCATGAAGTACACCAATGATGTTCTCCTTTTCACCATACCAAATAGGTATTCGAGTAAATTCACTATTTAAAACTTGTTCTATAATTTTATTATTGTCTTGCCCCCCATCTATCATAACCATATTTTTTCTATGTATCATCGCGTCTGTAACCCACCTATCTGACAAATCAAAAACACCTCTTAACATATCGCTTTCATTTTTAACGATACTACCTTCTTGAGCGTGTAATTTAATTGCACTAACAATTTCTTCTTGAGGTGAGACAAGACGCGCAACAGCTTTTTTATCTGCTCCGAATATTCTTAGTGCTATTCCAACTATAGCTTCTATACTTATTACAATAGGTGATAAAATAATAACGATAAATTTTAGAATGGGAGCTACTCTTAAGGCTGATCGGGTAGGATGTCTTAAAGCATAGGTTTTAGGAAGAACCTCAGCAAATATTAGTATTAAAGTTGTCATAATTATTGTTGCGTAAGCAACCCCAGCATCACCTGCCCAGGAAATTAATAAGCTAGTAGCTAAAGCTGATGCAAATATGTTTACAAGATTATTTCCTAATAATATTGATCCAATTAATCTTTCTCTAAGGTTTAATAATTGAAGAACAGTGGTGGCTTTTTTATTACCACCGGCCTCTAAATGAGTAAGTCTTGGCCTTGAAGCCGCAGTCAAAGCTGTTTCTGAGCCGCTGAAAAAAGCTGAGAAAATAATTAGAATTAAAACAAAAATTAAAGTTAAAATAATATAAGTTTCCATTTTTTATAATATTTTTGATAAAGTTAGTTTAATTTCTTCTTCTGATACATTGTCATATACTATAGCCTTGCCAATTCTTTCAGCTAGAACAAAAACTGGTTTTCCATTTTTTATTTTTTTATCTTGAAAAATTGGCAAGTATAATTCGTCTAAAGTTAAATTATTATTAATTTCTTTCAAGTCTACAGGTAATCCTACTGAAACAAGATGACTCTTAACTCGGTCAAGATCTTCTTTTTTACAAATTTTCATATCTACTGATAATTCAAATGCAAGTCTAATGCCTATTGACACAGCTTCACCGTGCCTAATTTTTTCACTAAAATTAAGGGCTTTTTCTATAGCATGTCCAAACGTATGGCCCAAATTAAGAAGGATCCTCTCTTCACCGGTTTCTGCTTCATCATTTGAAACTATACATGCTTTAGAAAAAGCGCATTTTTTTATAGCATATAATAATTCTTCCTTGCTGTTATTGATTATTTTAGTAAAATTTTCTTCCAACCATAAGAAAAAATTGAGATCATTTATCAAAGCATATTTTATAATTTCACTATAGCCTGACAAAAATTCTCTTTTAGGTAATGAGTTCAAAAGTCTAGTGTTGATATGGACTAGCTTAGGTTGATGAAATATTCCGACTAAATTTTTTCCATATTCATTATCTATGCCCGTTTTCCCCCCAATAGCACTGTCAACTTGTCCAATAAGACTTGTAGGTACTTGAATAATGCTTATTCCACGCCTAATGACTCCAGCTGAAAATCCAGCTAGATCTCCTACTACTCCTCCTCCCAAAGCAATAATTAAGTCGTCTCGTTGAATTTTTTTCTTAATAAGTTCATTAGTAATAAATTTGAACCAATCAAAGGATTTAGATTGTTCTCCAGCTGGGATAACAACTTTAAAATTTTCTAAATTATTATCATCTAAAATATTTGAAAGATTTTTCAAATATAGATTCTCAACATTGCTATCAGTAATGATTCCAATTTTTGATTTAGAATAATTTTTTAAAAGATAGTTTATTAGTTCATGAAAATTGTCGTATCCTATATTTATTTCATACGAACGATTATTAGATAGATTAACCTTGATTTTCTCATCCATAATTTTTGTCGCGCTTATTCTTTAAATTGAATTTCTAAATTATTTATTATTTGTTCAATTAACATTTTTGGTTTTGTATTATTGGTTTCAATAATTATATCTGCTTTAGCATATATAGGGTCTCTAATATCTGATAATTCTGTAATTTTTTCTCTTACATTCACTCCCTCTAACAAGGGTCTTTTTTTTGAGTTTATTAATCTATTAATTATAACGTTTTGATCTGTTTTTATCCACAAAGATGTTGATTTATTTAAAATAATATTTCTGGTATAACAATTTATAAACGCACCCCCACCCACAGCAATTATAGATCTATTCTTCGAAAGAAGTTTTTCTATAACAGTAAATTCATATTCTCTAAATTTAGTTTCACCCTCCAATTCAAATATTTCATTGATAAATTTTTTTTGAAAAACCTCTATTTCTCTATCAGAGTCATAGAAAGGAAGGCTCATTCGAGAGGCTAAAAGCCTACCAATTGTAGATTTGCCCGCCCCCATTTGTCCAATTAGAGTGATTGGAAGATCTTTTTTCTTAGAAATTATACTTACGTTTGTCATATTATTTGCCATTTATATAAACATTAATAGAATAAATTGAAAGTATTTATTTGATTAGCTAATATGACCAATATTTGCCATATTTTCATTATATTTTGTTTGAAGGTATAATGGTTTTTTTCTTCAGGTTTAAGGTTTCTAATGTCGTATGTTGCCAAAATTTTAATATTATTCTTCATAATAGCAGTTTTAGGAGGATTGTTAGCGCTAGTCACATGGGAAATGTCTCCGGATGTGGCTGAGGTAGAAGAAATAATTTTACCAAGTAACTCAAAAAAATAGGTGTTTGAGTGTTAAAAAAATTATTAAAATCAAATAAGTATCTTTTTTTTGCAAATGTGATTTTACTTACTTTTTGTTTCAAATTGTACGCTGAGCCTTTGGATTTAATTGTTCCATCAAAAAACCATGATAATGGATCAGTTACTGACGAAAATAAATTAATTGAAGGAAGTATTGAGCTAACAAAAGAAAAGGTTGGTGGTCAAATTGATGGAATAAGTATTAAGGAGCTTGACCCGATTGATCCATCATCAGTTGGTCTTTATAAAGCCGAGGGATTTGGCCTATCACGAAATTTATGGCAGGGAACGAATAGAAGTTATATCGAGGCCCTTATCCCTCTTTTGCCTGAAAACTATAGTTCACTTGTTTTAAGAAATTTATACTTGCGTCTTTTGCTTTCAGAATCAAGCCCACCTCCATCACTTAATGATCCTGTGAATTTACTTGAAATAAGAATCGATAAACTTTCTAGGTCAGGTTATGTCAGTCAGGCTGCAATGTTATCAGAGCTCGTTCCTAAGCACGCGGTATCAGGTAGGTTTGATAAGTTATATATAGAAAGTAAATTACTTGAAGGAGACAATTTATCAGCCTGTGATAGAGTTGAAAGAATGTTCGATGAGGGAAATAGTAGTTCATTTTTGCTTAAACACTTCAGCCTTTGCAAAATCTTTTCTGGTGATGTGAGTTCTTCTAGATTAGTGATAGATCTTTTGCATGAGCTAGATCCAATGGATAAAAACTTTTTTAGTTTAGTAAGCGTATTAATTGATGGAGAAAATGTTGATGTATCAGGTTTTGATTCATTATCTCCTATTCATTTAGCTATGATTAAAGCGGCTAAACTAAAGATACCGGATGGAATGACAACTGATGTTAGTCCAACTGTGTTGATGTCTATGGCAGTATCACCAAATACTTCTTTAACAACAAGAATTTCAGCTGCTGAAAGAGCTGTTAATTTAGGAATACTAGGCTCAGAACAACTATCAAGTATATACTCAAATATTGTCTTTACAGAAGATAGAGTTAATGTTGTTTTTGATGGTAATAAATTAGAAGAGCTGGATTCAAAAGCTTTGCTTTTTCAAATTGCAAAAACACAAGTTGTTCCAGAAGCAAAAGCTGAGGTACTTTATAAAGCTTCTTTAATTGCACATGAGGAAGGTATGCATATAACTAATTATTTGGTGAACAAGGAGTCTTACTCAGTAATTAAACCAAATAATAGTCTTATTTGGTTTGCAGGTGATGCAATGTCAGCTCATTTATATTATGGCGAAATAGAAAATGCAAAAAAATGGTTTAAACTTCTTGATAATTCTAATAATTTTAAAGATATAGATACTGAAAAAACTTTTTTAAATTTTTGGCCTATTTTTTACATTATTGACCCTGAAATATCCAAAATTAGCATATCCGAATGGGTAAAAAAAATGATGAGTATAGGTAATGGAACAAACACTAGACAGATAGAGGTAACTCTTAGCATGCTTCAAAAACTAAATTACGATATATCCCAAGATATATGGATTAATTTAATTTTGAACAGTAAAAGTGAAGAGATTTTTGGTCCCCCGATAGTTTTTAATTCAAATCTTGAAACTGCTTTTGAGAATGGCAAAATAGGTGAAACTATTTTATATAGTTTGCTAATACTTGGTAAAAATCAAAATTTTTTGACGCCTTCTTATGGGCTGCAGGTCGTTGAAGGTCTTAATAAAGTAAGACTTGAAGAGGAGGCTAAGAATTTGGCGATAGAAGTTTTGTTGTCTTATAACAAGCCAAGAATTATCTCGGTAAAGGAAAAAGATATAGATAATAATTCGTTATCAGAAAAAAATAATTATTAGATAAAGAAATAAATTTTTTAGTAGGCAATCAAATGAATCCTTACATTGAATCTTTTTTAGAAATGATAAGTATAGAAAGAGGTTTATCACAAAGAACTTCAGAAGCATACCATAAAGACTTAGTTAATTTTGAGATTTTTTTAGGAAAAAAAATAGATTTAAGTAAAATCAGTGAAACAAATGTGTTTGACTATATTAAAAGTCTTTCTAAAAAAAAATTATCTGCTACTTCAATTTCAAGAAAAATTTCTAGCCTTAGACAGTTCTATGGTTTTTTATTTAATGAAAAAATTATAAATGAGGATCCAACAATTTCTCTTGAGTCACCAAAGACCAAAAAAAAACTTCCAAGAAATTTATCTATAAGTGAAGTTGAGGCGCTTTTTGATCAAGCAGAAAAGTTAGATGGTCCAGAAGGAAATAGATTACGAGCTATGCTTGAAATACTTTACGCCACTGGTTTAAGGGTCTCTGAGTTGATTTCTATTCCAATTGCCTCAATCAAAGGAAATAGGAAATTTTTGGTTGTTCAGGGGAAAGGGGGCAAAGTTAGGTCTATACCTCTTACAGAAAAATCAATAATTGCTATAGATATTTATTTGAATGATAGGTCTTATTTTTTGAAAAATAATAAAGAATCTGATTATCTATTTCCTTCTAATAGTCGAAATGGATATATTACTAGACAAAGGTTTAGTCAGCTTTTAGAAAAACTATCTGATATGGCTGGTTTTGCTAGAAGATATATTTCTCCTCATGTTTTAAGACATGCGTTTGCAACACATTTACTTTCTAATGGTGCTGATTTAATATCTGTTCAAAAAATGTTGGGTCACTCAGATATTAACACAACACAGATATATACTCATATTGTTGATGATCACAAAAAAGAATTAGTATATTCTAAGCATCCACTTTCAGAGACAAAATAAAAATGAATAGTATTTTAGATTTTGAAAAACCAATAGTAGAGCTTGAAGGAAAGCTCAAAGAGTTAAGTCATCTTTCTAATACGGGAGACGAAAAAGTTGATATAGAAATAAAAAAATTAGAGAAAAAAATAGAAGTAACTCTCAGCGAAATTTATAAAAAATTAACTCCTTGGGAAAAAGTACAAGTAGCTCGCCATCCAAATAGACCTCATTTTTTGGACTATGTAAATGGTTTTATTGATGATTATGTTCCTTTATCAGGTGATAGGTTTTTTGGAGATGATAAAGCTTTAATTGGAGGAATAGGATTATTCAGAGGATATTCAGTTGTTTTGATTGGACATGAGAAAGGCTCAGATACAAAGACCAGGGTGGAAAGAAATTTTGGAATGGCGCATCCAGAAGGTTATCGGAAAGCTTCTAGGTTAATGAATATTGCAGATAAATTTGGCTTACCAGTATTAACATTTGTAGATACTGCTGGAGCTTATCCTGGAGTGCAAGCTGAGGAAAGAGGTCAAGCTGAAGCAATAGCAAGATGTATTGAAGCCTGTATAAATTTAAATACGCCCCTAATATCAACTATTGTTGGTGAGGGTGGCTCTGGTGGCGCAATGGCTCTTGCTGCTGGAAATACTGTCATTATGCTTGAACATTCAATTTATTCTGTTATTTCTCCCGAGGGCTGTGCATCTATTTTGTGGAGAAACGCTGACAAAAGCAAAGATGCTGCAGAAGCATTAAAGCTTACATCTGAGGATATGTTAAGGCTGAAAGTTGTTGATAGAGTTGTTACGGAACCCCCAGGTGGCGCTCATAGAAGGCCTAAAGAAGTAATAGCTAATTTAGCTCATGCATTAGAAGAAGAGTTAATCGAATTAAATTTCAAAGAAGAAAGAAAATATTCAGATCATAGGAAAAATAAATTTCTTACAATTAGTAGAATAATAGGAAATTAAAATTACAATTTTCCATGACAATGTTTATATTTTTTCCCCGACCCGCATGGACAAGGCGCGTTTCTTCCAACTTTCCCCCAAGTGTCTTTTTCAGTCTGTAACTTTTGTTTATCATCAGTATTAAGTGTTTTCTGACTTGAGTTATCTTTATTTGAGCCTGAGTTTTCTAGTGTTTCTAAATTTATTTCGATATTAGAAAGATACATGATTAAATTTTCCCTAAGAGAAGAGAGCATCGTCTCAAACATATTGAAGGCTTCGGATTTGTATTCGTTTAGTGGGTCTTTTTGTCCATAAGCCCGCAAGCCTATTCCTTGTCTTAAATGATCAAGCCCTAATAAATGTTCCTTCCAATGTTGATCCAAAACTTGTAATGTTAAGTTTTTTTCGACCATGTTCCATACTTCAGGGCCATATAGATCTATTTTATTATTAATAAATTTTTCAGAATTATTCCTTATTTTTTCTTTGATTTCTTGATCTGCTATTCCCTCTTCCTGGGCCCATTCATTTATTGGAAGATCAATTCCAAATATTTTTTTTACCTCATTTGTTAATTCTGATATCTGCCACTGTTCAGCGAAAGCTTTTTCAGGAATATTTCTAGAGACAATTATATCAAGAACTTCCTCTCTCATATCTTTAACAATCTCTGATACATTATTTGATTTCATGATCTCTATTCTTTGTTCATAAATTACTTTTCGTTGATCATTCATAACATCGTCAAACTTAAGTAAGTTTTTTCTAATATCATAGTTTCTTGCCTCAACTTTTTGTTGAGCTTTTTGAATGGCTTTATTGACCCAAGGGTGGACGATTGCTTCATTTTCTTTAAGCCCTAGCTTTTTAAGCATTCCATCCATTCTTTCTGAACCAAAAATTCTCATTAAATCATCTTCCAGAGAAAGATAAAAATTTGATTTACCTGGATCTCCCTGTCTGCCTGCGCGACCCCTAAGTTGATTATCGATTCTTCTGCTTTCATGCCTTTCGGTTGCTATAATTGCCAATCCCCCAGTTTCTAAAACTTTATTTTTTTCTGTTTCAAAATCTAATTTTGGCATACTTATTTGTTTGTCATAATTTTTTTTGTTGGAAATAGATTGATCTTCAAAAGACATATCAGGATTTCCGCCCAATTTAATATCTGTTCCCCTGCCTGCCATATTTGTTGCTATAGTCACTGCTCCTATACTTCCGGCTTGAGCAATAATCTGAGCTTCTTGTGCATGATATCGTGCATTAAGAACTCTGTGTTTAATTTTATTTTTTTCTAAAATTTTTGATAATTCTTCTGATTTTTCTATTGATACTGTTCCAACTAATACGGGTTGCCCAACTTTTTGGCATTTTTTTATGTTTGATACTATAGCAAATATTTTTTCATCATTTGTTCTGTATATCTCATCATCTTGATCATCTCTGATTATTGGTTGATTGGTTGGCATTTCAACAACATTTAGGTCATAAATATCATTAAATTCCTCTGCTTCAGTAATAGCAGTTCCTGTCATGCCGGCTAATTTGGGGTACATTCTGAAGTAATTCTGAAATGTAATAGAAGCAAGAGTTTGATTTTCTTGTTGGATTGTTACCAATTCTTTTGATTCTAATGCCTGATGTAGACCTTCAGAATACCTTCTTCCTTCCAGTGCTCTTCCAGTGAATTCATCAATAATAACTACACTATCATTCTTGACAATATAGTCTCTATCTTTTTGGAACATTTTATGAGCTCTTAGAGCTTGGTTTGCATGGTGAACCATAGATACATTTTCTATATCATATAATGAGTCACCTTTGAGGAGCCCCGAAGCATCCAAAAGTTCTTCTAACTTTTCAACTCCGTCATCTGTTAAAGTAACTGTCCTAGTTTTTTCATCTTTCTCGAAGTCATCTTCACTTAATTTTGGGATTAATTTATTGAGAGATTTATACAGGTCTGAGCTTTGCTCGCCTGGTCCGGAAATTACAAGTGGCGTTCTTGCCTCATCGATTAAGATAGAATCAACCTCATCAATAATTGCGAAGTTGAAAGGCCTTTGAACCATTGATTCTAGATCATATTTCATATTATCTCTAAGATAATCAAAACCAAGTTCATTGTTAGTAGAGTATGTAACATCAAAACTATATTGTTTTCTTCTTATTTCGTCATCCAAACCAGGAACAATACATCCAACAGAAATATCAAGAAAATTATAAATTTTCCCCATCCACTCTGAGTCACGTTGTGCAAGATAGTCATTAACTGTTACGACATGAACGCCTTTTCCGCTTAATGAGTTTAGATATACTGGTAAAGTTGATACGAGGGTCTTTCCTTCACCTGTTTTCATTTCAGCTATATTTCCTTTGTGTAAAACAATACCACCTAGGATTTGCACATCATAGTGCCTTTCATTTAAAACTCTTTTAGATGCTTCACGTACAGTTGCAAAAGCTTCTACTAATAAATTATCCAGTTTTTCTCCCTTTTTAATTCTTTCTCTAAATTCATTTGTCTTAGCTTTTAAGTCTTTATCAGCAAGATCTTTGAAATCATTTTCAATAGCATTAACTCTATCAACAATAAGGTTGAGTTCCTTAATTATTCTGTCGTTTGATGTTCCAAAGATTTTTTTTGCTAAATTAGTTATCATCTTAATTTATTACCCAAGTTGATATATTCATTATTAATCTTTCATGAAAGGAAATTTTTAAATTATTAACACTTAAATTAATTTTCTTATATAGTATAAAATTGATATATATATAATTAAAATATTATATTCCAGAGAGAAAAAAAACAATGGCATTAAGTAGTATTATCAGTTCATCTATATTTAAATTAAATTATCTTGTATTTCTTACCTTATGCGGGTTTTTATTGATAATAAATACAGCAAAATCAGATAAAATAATAGCAGAAGTTGACAATCAAATAATATCTGAGGCCGATATGGATATTTTTATTGGTAACTTATCTAAGGAGGTCAGAGCATTACCAAAAGATAAATTATACGATTTAGCCCTTCAACAATTAATTGATAACAAAATTATAGCTCTTTTGGCTAGGGATAAAAGAATACATAAAACACAAGAATTCTTGACTTTAAATAATGTTGCTGAAGATAGAATACTGCACGACATTTTTTTAAAAGATTATTTAGAAAAAGAGATAAATGAAAACTCAATTAGACAAAAGTATTTATCATATATTAAAAAATATGATCAATCTTTTGAAGCTAGAGCAAGTCATATTTTGCTCAAAACTGAAAAAGAAGCTATATACATAGTTTCACAGATTAAAAATGGTAAAGATTTTTCAGAAATGGCTAAAAAGCATTCTATTGGTCCTTCAGCCGTTTCGGGGGGTGATCTTGGTTATTTTTCTCAGGAAATGATGGTTAAAGAGTTTTCTGAAGTAGTCTTTAATATGAAGATAAATGAAATATCTAGCCCAGTTAAAACTAAGTTTGGTTGGCATATAATTAAGTTAGTAAACAAAAAAAAGATGCAGCCACCTTCAATAGACAGTTTGAGGGAGAGTCTTATTCAAAAATTAAGCATAGATTTAAGGAAAAAAATAATTACGTCAGGCAAAAAAAAATATAAAGTAAAATTATACAATTTAGATAATTAAAACATATAACTTGGAATTAGTAATGGTTGAAGATTTAATAAAATCCCCTTTTTATCCCTCAAAAATAGAGGATTTGCCAACAGTAAATGGCATAAATCTTATTACTGGTTATTCCCATATCAAAGAACTTGGCCCTGATGTAGGCATTGTAGTTTTTGATAATTTATCAAGTGTTGCTGGTGTTTTTACAAATTCTGAAATGGCTTCAGCGCCAGTTGCTTGGTGCAGGAGTATTATCCAAGAGGGAAAGGCGAAGGCATTGATTGTTAACTCCGGTAACGCAAATGCCTTTACAGGCAATCAGGGGAGTAAAAATGTTATAGCAAAAACAGCTGCTTTGGCAAAGGCTATAAAATGTAGAGCAGATGAAATTTTTGTTGCTTCTACAGGGGTAATTGGGGAACAGCTTCCTATTCAAAATATTTTAGATAAAATCCCTGATTTGATTAAAGGTTTAAGAAAAAATGATTGGCTGAATTTAGCTCAGTCCATTAGAACAACGGATACATATCCAAAACTAGGTTCACTAAAATTCACAATCGATGAAGATGAGTTTGTTTTAAATGGGGTAGCTAAAGGCTCAGGAATGATTAATCCAAATATGGGCACTTTGTTGGGTTTCTTTTTTACAGACGCATGCATTCCAGCTAATATTTTATCATATTATTTAAATGAAATTAATTCTAAAACATTTAATGCTATAACTGTTGATGGTGACACCTCTACTTCTGACACTATATTATTGTTTTCTACAGGAAATGAAAACTCTCATAAAAAAATTAGTGATGTTAATGATCCAAGATTAGATAATTTTATATCAGTTTTAAATAGGCTTATGAAAGATCTTGCGCATCAAGTAATTAAGGATGGAGAGGGGGTGAGTAAATTTATTACAATCACTGTTGAAAATGCAATCACAAGAGATTCAGCTAGAAAAATAGCGAATAAAATTGCTAACTCTCCATTAGTAAAAACTGCAATAGCTGGTGAAGACCCAAATTGGGGAAGAATCATAATGGCGATAGGTAACGCTAAGCAAAAAATAGATAAAAATAAATTAAAAATCTACTTTGGGGAAATTTTAATTGCTGAAAATGGATCAGTAAGTGAAAGTTATTGTGAAAACCAAGCTGCTATTTATATGAAGAATAATGAGATACTTATCAGAGTAGATTTAGGTTTGGGATCCGAAGAATTTACAGCATGGACATGTGACTTTACTAAACAGTATATTCAAATTAACTCTGATTATAGGTCTTAGCTAGCATTAATGTCTGCTTCCAGAAAAAAAACAGATGTGGTAATACTTGCGTTGTTAGATGCAGACAACAAAATTTTAATTTGTAAGAGGCCTAAAGGTGCTTCTATGCCAGGATACTGGGAATTTCCTGGGGGTAAAATTAAATTAAATGAATCGCCAGAAGATGCGTTAATAAGAGAAATAAATGAAGAATTATCTATTGATATTGTTCATAGTTGTATAGCTCCATTAACATTTTCTACTTATGATTACAAAAATGAATCCATTTTAATACTTATGTATGTATGTAGAGTTTGGAATGGTAACCCTGTAGCAATAGTTGCAGAAGAAATAAAATGGGTTGATATAAAAAATTTGAGAAACTTTAAAATGCCGGAGCCAAATGATAGTCTAGTTGCAATGATAATTGATTATTTGTAATTATATTATTATTTAATTATTTAATACAGATTTGAGCGAAATTTCCCCTGATCCTGGCTTTAAAGGTTTTTGTTGAGATTTATGAGGCTTCCATCCTGAAATGTATACAATGTCAAAAGTTGCATATATTTTATTATTTTCATTTCTAAAATTTTCAGAATAAACTTCAAAAGTTTTGTTTAATACATCTCGTCTAAGAAAATTTTTTGATCTAGATTTTAGGCAGTTTGCTTCACCCATCCATCTTATCTCATTTAATAGATCAATGGGTTCGCTAAATTGAATTTGCAATTTATCAATATCTGAAACATTTAGTGAAAAGCCAGACCTTTGAAGAAGATTTCCTGCTGTTTTAATATCAATAAAAGGAGAAATTCTATTTGATTCTTCTCCTAGAATACTTGTTTCTGCAATTCTAAATGACTCACGTAATTCAATTAATGTGTTTTCACCAAACATAGACGCAATAAAAAAACCATCTGGTTTAAGAATTTGTCTTATCTGATATAAAATACCAACTAAATCGTTTGCCCAATGAAGTGATAAGTTGCTAAATATTAAGTTCATAGAATTCTCAACTACAGGTATGAGTTCTTGATTTATTTCAAGGTCTCCGCCTAATCCAGAGCGAATAAAAAACCTAAGGTTTTTATTTTTAAAAAAATTTTTTTCAATCATAATATCATTTAAAATGTTTGGCTTACTTGAAATTTCTAGCGCTTGATTGAAATCTTTTTTAATGTCAAATAATCTTTCTATTAAACGACGACCTATTTCCTTAAAAAGAAAATTATCGTAATTTTTGTTTAAAAGAGATCTTTTTTGTTGAGTTCGTAAAGATTTTAGATCGAATATAATTGGGTTGTTCATTTATATAATTATATCTATAATTAGGTTATTTTAATAAATAAAACGACTAAATAACATTTGTAGAAGGTATTGATTATGTCAAAAGTTGAAATTTATACAACATTTTTATGTGGTTATTGTGCCCAAGCAAAAAATTTTTTGAAAAAAAATGGAATAGAATTTGTAGAAATTGATGTTTCTTATGATCATAAGGAAAGAGAAAAAATGATTCAACGCGCAGGAGGAAAATATACTGTTCCTCAAATTTTTATTGATGGCAACTCAATTGGTGGTTATGACGAAATGATAGAATTAGAAAACAACTCTTCACTCAGAGAGCTTTTAGAGTGATTGTGTAAATTTAATTGTTAAACGTTTCGTGTATACAACTAAACTCGAGTGATAATTTATCTCATAATATTGATGTGGTAAGACGTTATTCTTTCCAAGCTATTAATGAGGGGGCTGATTTATTGTGTTTCCCAGAAAATGTTCTTCTAATGTCCTCAAGTAAAGAAAATCTTCTAAATAATTCTGAGATAGAAAAAAATAATAAAGGACTAGTTTTTTTTAGAGAATTAGCAATCAAAACAGGTAAATGGATTTCAATTGGCTCGCTATCAATAATCACAGATAATGATAAATTGGTAAATAGGAGTTATTTAATTAACTCTGAAGGAAATATTGTTGGAAGTTATGATAAAATTCATTTGTTTGATGTAATGTTGTCTAAAAATTTATTTTATAAAGAATCAGATACGTATGCATCAGGAAATAGTGCTGTACTCATTAATACACCTATCGCCAGCTTCGGGTTGACAATATGTTATGATATTAGGTTTCCACAATTATATAGAGATCTTGCAATTTCTGGAGCGAATATTATACTTGTTCCATCAGCTTTTACTAAAGTTACAGGCGAGAAACACTGGCATATACTTCTAAGGTCAAGGGCGATCGAAACAGGTTGTTATATTATTGCTGCTGCACAGACAGGAAAACATTCAAAAAGTCGTGAAACATATGGTCATTCTCTAATTGTTGATCCAGATGGTGTTATATTAAAGGATGCTGGAGAAAAGCCGGGCATTATAAGTTTGAATCTGGACTTTGATAAAGTTGAAAAATTTAGGAAAAAAATTCCCAGTCTATATTTAAACCCTTCTTATAAATTAAAAATTATTTAATCCTTGCTAATTGTCTGTTAAATTAAGAAAAATACTTGAATTTATTTGAAGTATATTATATTCCAAGTTCCTAAACTTTTTTGGTGAATTTACATGATATCTTTTGATTTGCTTTGTGATAATGGTCATACTTTTGAAGGATGGTTTTCTACAACTAAAGACTTTGATAAACAAAAGAAATATAATTCTATCGAATGTCCCTTCTGTTCAAGTAAAAAAATACAAAAAGCTCTAATGGCTCCGAATGTGTCCACGACTTCTAATGAAAAATTACCCAGCTCTAAATCTGAGGAGCATGCAAGTCAATATGAAAAGCCTAGAAGTAAATCCCATAACTCCCCTGAGGTGCTTTCGGCATTAAAAGAGTTAAAAAAAGTTGTTGAAGATAATTGTGATTATGTAGGTGATAAGTTCGCCGAGGAGGCTAGAAAAATTTCATATGGGGAAACCAAGCCTAGAAGTATTTATGGGGAAACTTCTTCTGATGAAGCTAAGGAATTACATGAAGAGGGTATCGATTTCGGAATCCTCCCTTGGGCAAACAGGGAAGATGCATAAAAAAATTATTTTTTAATAACATAGCCAATATAGTTTATTGATAGGTCGTTACTAATACTCCATTTATTGCTCAATATATTATAGGACATACCCTTAAATTCTTTTGGAAGAAAACCTGAATTTTTACATAAATTTCTCAATTCGGACGGTTTTACAAACTTTCTCCAATTATGAGTTCCTTTTGGAAGCCATTTGAGAATATACTCAGCTCCGATAATTGCAAAACCTAGAGATTTTAGTGTTCTATTAAGCGTTGCTACAACCATTATTCCTTTATCATTTAATAAAGAATTACATGATTTAACGAATATATCTATATTCTTAACGTGTTCAATAACTTCCATATTTAAGATCACATCAAACTTTTCACCCCAATTATTCAGGTCCTCTGCTGTGGCATTAATATAATCAATCTTTAGATTGCTGCTTTCCGCGTGTATTTTAGCTATTTTGATATTTTTAGCCGAAGGATCAACGCCAACTACTTCTGCGCCCAGTCTTGCAATTGGCTCTGATAAAAGACCTCCCCCACAACCTATATCGAGAATTCTTAGTCCTTTTAGTGGTTTCGGGTTTTTATTATCTTTGTTGAAGTAAGATATTAGATTGTCTCTAATATATGAAATTCTTGCTGGGTTCAGAAGGTGAAGTGGTTTAAAAGGGCCATAAGGGTCCCACCAAACCTCAGCTAAGGCACTAAAGTTATTGATTTCGTTTTGATCGACTGTATTGTTATTTTTTTCCATTTGAATCTTAATTAGTTGATAGTTTTAACAGGTTGCGTATATTTGAACTGAAATTGAGATATTATAAAAAATTTTTAAAAAATGCTACATCTTAAATAATGGCTAGATATGTACTAAAATTTGGAGGAACTTCAGTATCTGATGTCCCTCAAATAAAAAATATTGCTAAAAAAATTAAATTGATTGCGGACCAAGGGAATGAACTCATTGTAGTTGTATCTGCGATGGCGGGGAGAACTAATGATTTAATTTCAATGGTCTCTGAAGTTAGTCAATATCCCGATCCAAGTGAGTACGATGTAATAGTATCATCAGGTGAGCAGGTCACCGCAGGACTATTGGCTTTATCTTTAAATAAATTGGGTTTAGTGGCTCGAAGTTGGATGGGGTGGCAAATTCCTATTTTTACTGATGGTGTTCATTCATTTTCAAGAATAAATGAAATAAGTAGAAAATCTATTGAAAAAAGTATTAAAAGTGGAGAAATTGCTGTAATAGCTGGTTTTCAAGGTGTCTCTCGCTCAGAAAGAATTTCTACACTGGGGAGAGGTGGCTCTGATACTAGTGCAGTTGCACTTGCTGCCGCCTTTGGAGCTGATAGGTGTGATATTTATACTGATGTTGAAGGAGTTTATACTTCAGACCCAAGAGTCGTTGATAAAGCGAAGAAGCTTGATAAAATAACTTATGAAGAAATGCTAGAAATGGCTTCTTTAGGAGCAAAGGTATTACAAACTAGATCGGTTGAATTGGCCAAAAATAAAAAAGTTAGACTTCAGGTTTTGTCTAGCTTTAGCAATATTTCTGGCACAATGGTAGTAGATGAGGATGAAATATTGGAAAAAGAAATTGTAAGTGGAATAGCTTATTCCCCCAATGAAGCAAAGATAACTGTTAGCGGTGTTTCGGATAAACCTGGAATCGCTGCCAGGATTTTTGGCCCATTGGCAGAATCTGATATTAATGTTGATATGATTGTTCAGAATATTTCTTTGGATAAGAAAACAACTGACCTTACTTTTACGGTAACTAGAAATCAATTAAATCAAGCAATATCTGTCTTAGAGAATTATAAAAGTTCACTAGACTTCAAAAAAATAATTTCAAATAATCAAGTTGTAAAAGTTTCAGTCATAGGTGTTGGCATGAGAAGTCATCCTGGCGTGGCACAAAAAATGTTTTCAACGTTAGGGAAAAATGGAATTAATATTCATGTTATATCAACATCAGAGATTAAAGTAAGTGTTTTAATTGATGAAGAATATACTGAATTAGCAGTTAAATCCTTGCACAATGTTTATGGTTTAGATGAAAATTAAGTTATGAAGCCCTCTAGATTAAATTCTCTTTGTAAACGAGGTTCCGAATTTCTTGGTGCGGAGTACCCAATTCTTGGAGGTGCTATGAGTTGGCTGTCTGAAGCAAAACTTGTTTCGGCAATATCCAATGCTGGAGGCTTTGGAGTAATAGCATGTGGTTCGTTAAATCCTATACAATTAGAAAATGAAATAATTAAAACAAAAAAATTAACAAAAAATTTTTTTGGTGTTAACCTTATTACAATGCATCCATTATTAAGTGAGTTAATTGACTGTTGCATAAATCAAAATGTTACACATGTTGTTTTGGCAGGAGGGCTACCGCCATCATCATCTATTGCAAAGCTTAAAGAAGCTGGAATAAAAGTAATTGGATTCGCTCCTGCTCTTTCCTTAGCTAAAAGATTAATAAGGTCAGGCGTAGATGCTTTGATTATAGAAGGTCTAGAAGCGGGAGGGCATGTAGGGCCAGTATCTACTAATGTTTTGGCTCAAGAGATATTGCCAAATATATCTGAAGTTCCAATCTTTGTGGCAGGTGGAATTGGACGAGGGGAAGCTATGTCATTTTATCTTGAAATGGGCGCAAGTGGGATTCAAATGGGAACTCGATTTGTTTGTGCTAAAGAATGTATTGCGCACAATAATTTTAAGAAAGCCTTTTTAAGGGCTAATTCAAGAGACGCGGTAATTAGCATTCAAGTTGATGAGAGGTTCCCTGTTATTCCTGTTAGATCTTTAAGAAATGTTGGAACTAAACTTTTCCAAAAAAAACAGATAGAGGCGATAAAGGATTTTGAATCAGGTAAAAAGACGCTACCTGAAGCCCAATTAGATATAGAGCATTTCTGGGCAGGAGCTTTAAAGAAAGCGGCAATTGAGGGTGATGTAATTAATGGTTCAGTAATGGCTGGGCAAAGTATTGGTTTGATTACTAAAGAGCAGACCTTGTCTGAAATAATTGATGAATTTATGGATCAGGCTAATTCTAAATATAAAAATTGATTATTGTTAATTAGACTAATTTATATTAACTTTTTTAGTCTATGTATTGCAGTTAGATAGGTTTGTGTCGATGATTGATAATATATCCGATAAATCAAAAAGCAACAAAAGGCTAAATTTAAAAAAAATTAACAATGATTCGGATTATTACGATGGAGTTGGTACGGAACTAAAAAGTGCTCGGATAAGATCAGGAAAAGAGATTTCTGAAGTAGCTAGAGATATTAGGATTAATAGATCTTATATAGAATCAATAGAAAAAGGAAAATTTAATGATCTGCCAGGTGAAGCTTATATTATTGGTTTTCTTAATAGTTATAGTAAATATCTCGATCTTGATCAAAAAATTGTTATTGAGCAATTTAAAAAAGAGACAGTCAGAAAAGAGAATCAATCTCTTGAATTTCCAATTACACGAGATAGCAATGCCCTTCCTACAAGAAAAATAATTTTCTCATCTATTTTTTTGCTGTTAATTAGTTATCTAGTTTATGTATATTTTCAAAGAGAAAATAGTAATCTTGAATATGATATAAGTTCTGTTCCAGAACGAATAATTAATGAAGCAGAAAATACTTTTATTAAGTCTACAGAGAAAAGTGAACAAGTATCAGGAAATATCAAAAGAGAAGGGAGGCAATTAAATTCTGAAGAAAAATCAGAAAGTATTATTAAAGAAGATCAAAATTTTGATCAATCTTCTAAAGATGAAATAAATATCTTAAACTCTCAGGAAGAGAGCGATAGTCCTGCAGCAGAGAGCGATAGTTCTGCAGCAGAGAGCGATAGTCCTGCAGCAGAGAGCGATAGTTCTGCGTTAACTTATAGTAGTTCTGTAGAAATCAATAATGAAGAATTAGAT
>MDSV01181384.1_pt1 | contig 28199 bp, 26 predicted proteins | sample 810851 | NCBI WGS metagenome assembly MDSV01 (sample SAMN05326640, study PRJNA326480) | marine metagenome | isolation source: seawater | place: Atlantic Ocean: North East | collected 2012 | reverse complement strand
CTCAGCAATTTCATAAGTAAAGACTCCACATACACCTACCCCTTTACCATGAATATGCAACATTATTTGAGTTGCCTCATCCCTAGATTTATTAAAAAACTGCTCTAAAGCAAATATTACAAATTCCATTGGAGTATAATCATCGTTAAGCATTAGAACTTTATACAGCGGGGGTTTTTTTGTTTTTATTTCCGTTTTAGTAATTAACCCTGTGTTTAGATCACTATCCTGGTCCTCATTATTTTCAGACATTACTAAATTATTTAAACTTTTATCAGACATAAGATTACCCATTGTACAAACTAAACATTATTCCAGAATTATTATTTTATCAGACCTGCGAACATCCTCAACAGTTATTACATTTGAAATAAAAAGACTAAAAATAAGAAAATTACGAAGTAATTGATTTATATATATTTTTTTTAAATTATAACAGTATATACCTATATATAGTTATGTTTTTTTAAACTTAAAGAATAAAAGATATATCTTTATTAATGGTTAATAGACACCAGGATTTCTATGCCTTATGATTCGGGTATAATTGAGATTTAAACATTTGGTAAAATTTTTGAATTTATTTTGTAATTTTATGAAATCATTTTGCTTAAATATAGGTTTTTTAGTCTATTTAATCCCTATATTCTTTTTTTGCATTATTCCAGAAACAGAAGCTAGGTATTCAGCAATAATTATTGATAGTAAGAATGGAAAAGTTCTGTATTCTAGAAATGCTAATAATTTAAGATATCCTGCATCATTAACTAAAATGATGACACTTTATTTAGCTTTTGATGCTTTGTCAGAAAAAAAAATTAGACTTAATCAAAAACTTAGTGTTTCAAAAAGGGCAGAAGGGCAAACACCGTCTAAAATTGGTCTAAGAGTTGGAGATAAGATAACAGTTGAGAACGCAATTCTTGCAATGGTATCCAAATCTGCGAACGATGCAGCTACAGTTTTAGCAGAATCATTGGCTGATTCTGAAATACTTTTTGCAAAAAAAATGACAAAAAAAGCTAGAGATCTTGGTATGAAAAGAACCAATTTTAGAAATGCAACTGGCCTACCAAATAGAAGACAGAGAACTACTGCAAAAGATATGTCCATATTATCAAGAGCCATACTGGAAAACCATAAAAAATATTATCATTATTTTTCTACTAAAGAATTTGTTTATAATGGGAAGAAGTATGAAAATCATAATCAACTACTAATAAATTATAAAGGAACTGATGGAATTAAAACAGGTTATATAAGAGCATCAGGTTTTAATGTTGCAGCATCTGTAGAACGTAATGGAAAGAGATTGATTGGAATTGTTTTTGGAGGTAAAACAGCTAAGAGTAGAGATAAACATTTAACTAAACTATTTGATAACGCATTCAAAATAAAAACCACCTATAATAGACACCAAAAACCAAAATTTAAACCAATCATTCCAAATAGTTTGAAATTGAAGAAACATAGTTCGAGTTTGTACATCAACAAGAAAGAAGACTGGGTGATTCAGATAGGTGCGTATTTAAAAAAAAGTGATGCATACGCACAAATAGTAAAGGCTTCTAAAATTTACCCCTCAGGTCTATCTAACTCAACAATTTCAATATCACCAGTAAAGACAAAAGGTAATATTTTATTTAGAGCTCGAATGAAAAGCTTGCCTGAAGAAAAAGCCAAAAAAGCTTGTAATATTCTATCAAGCCATGGAATACCTTGTAATGCTATAAATTTATCTGGCAGTTAAGTTATTCAAATACTTTGAGATTTACATTAACATTATTTTCTTTTAGTAAATCGATAATATTACTTTTTAATTGCGCTAAACCTAATTCATCTTTTGATTCACACCTTGCAGTTAAGCAAGCTTGAGTATTTGAAGCTCTTAAAAGCCACCAACCATACTCGCAACTTACCCTCAATCCATCAATCCTACAAATATCATGATTTGGGTTTTCTTGCATTTTAGATATTATATTTTCAATAATATCAAATTTTTCTTCCTCAGGGCAATCTATCCTTGCTTCTTTTGTGTTAACCATTTTAGGCAAATTATCAAATATTTCATCTAATGATTTATCTTCTAAATTTATAGCCTGGAGCATTCTTAATGAACAGTAAATAGCATCATCAAAACCATAATATTCATCAGAAAAGAATATATGCGCACTCATTTCTCCGGCAAGTTTAGCTCCAGTTTCTATCATTTTTTCTTTTATCAATGAATGGCCAGAAGCCCACATTATCGGATTACCACCAAGTCTTTCAATTTCATTAAATAAAACTGAACTACATTTAACATCACCAATTATTGTCGCCCCTGGATTATTTTTTAAAATAAACTTTGATAAAATAGCTAAAATTTGATCTCCCCAAATAACTCTACCTCTTTTATCAATGACACCAAGCCTATCTCCATCACCATCAAATGCAAAACCTAAATCACATTCATTTTTTCTTACCACATCCTTTAGCTGCTCAAGATTATCTTCTACTGTAGGGTCAGGATGATGATTAGGGAATGTACCGTCAATAGTTCCATTAATTAAGAAATGCTGCCCAGGTAGCTCTAATATCAAACGAGATATAATATTAGATGCGGCTCCGTTACCAGGATCCCAAGCAATTTTTACTTTTGGAGAAAAATTTATATTTTTGATTAAATTACTTACATAATCTTTTTCAATACTTAATTGAGAAACTGATCCTTCACCATAGTTAAAAACACCGTCTTTAGATATTTTCCCTAAAAGTTTTATATCATCACCATGAAAAACTTTTTTAGGCATCATAAATTTAAAACCATTAAATTCTGGAGGATTATGAGAACCAGTTATCATTATTCCGGCATCGGCATTTTGATTGTAAACACTATAATACAGCATAGGACTAGGACCACATCCAATATTAATACACTCCATACCTGTTTCTGAGAGACCCATAATTAACTTTTCTGCTAAGACTGGTGAGCTTAATCTCCCATCAAAACCTATACATATTTTTTTTCCTGAATATTTATTCTTCATTAATGAGCCAAAAGATAAACCAATAAAATAAGCATCATCTAAAGACAATGTATCATCTAAAACACCTCGAATATCATATGCACGAAGTATTGACTTATGAAAATTATAACTTCTCTTAGTCAAAATGGCCTGCTAGTTTTTCTTCCAACACTAATGTAATGAAATCCATGCCCAGAAATATAGGAAGGGTCAAACATATTCCTAAAATCAAAAATAATTTTTTTTTGCATTGCGCTAAATAATTTTTTTAAGTTTATATTTTTCTGACTAAATTCATCCCATTCTGTCATTATAATAACAGCATCAGCATTTTCAGCTGTTTCGTAAAGGTTATTTCCCCAAAAAATAGGGCCTTTTAATTTTTTTTTCGCCTCATCAATAGCTTCGGGATCATAAGCTCTGATTTTTGCACCGTATTCTATTAGTCTTGGTATCAGCTCTAGACTTGGGCTATCACGAAGGTCATCAGTGCCAGCTTTGAAAGAAAGACCTAATACTGCTAATTTTTTATTTCTTAAATCATTTCCAAATTCCTCTTGAATTTTGGAAAAAAGTGAGGCTTTTCTTGAATCATTAACTGCCACAGCTGCTTCAACAATCCGCACAGGTGACTCATGCTGAGCTGCGGTATGAATTAATGCCATTGTATCTTTGGGGAAACATGAACCGCCAAAACCAGGACCTGCACTCAGACCCCATCTTCCAATCCTATTGTCTAGACCCATACCTTCTGATACTTCCTCAACATTTGCACCAACTTTTTCACATAAATTAGATATTTCATTTATAAAACTAATTTTGACTGCTAGGAATGCATTTGATGCATACTTAATTAACTCTGCTGTTTCTGGTTCTGTTTTAAAGAATAGATCATCTTTCCCTTTTAAGAGGGGTTTATGTAAATCAAATAGAATAGAGTGAGCTTCTTCTGATTTGCTTCCAACTACTACTCGGCTAGGATTCATAAAATCATCCACCGCGAAACCCTCCCTTAGAAATTCTGGTATTGAAGCCGTCTTTACTGTGATATTCTTAGAATTAGTATTTAAAATTTTTTCGACAATTTTATGGGTTCCTACTGGAACTGTTGATTTTATTACAACTATACTATTTTTATTTATATGAGATGCTATTTCTTCTGCTGCCTGAAATACAAAACTTAAATCAGCAGAACCGTCATCTTTCCCTCTAGGTGTTCCTACCGCAATAAATATCACATCTGAACTAACAATTTCATTTGATAAATCTTGAGAAAATTTTAATCTTTTTTCATCAATATTTTTACATACCAATTCATTCAAAGAAGGTTCATATATTGGCACTACTCCAGATTTTAAATCATTGATAATTTTCTCATTTTTATCAATGCAGACTACATCATTACCTATTTCTGCAAAACAAACACCTGAGACTAGCCCAACATACCCAGTTCCAATCATTAATATTTTCATTTTATTCTCTTTACTTTGAAGTAAAAGATTTAATATATTCAAGCATGTCAGAATGAAGGTCATTTCTTCTCATTGCAAAAGATATGTTTGCTCTAAGAAAACCAATCTTACTTCCACAATCAAACCTTTCACCTTTAATTTTTAACCCATAATATTCTTCATGTTTGGCTGTCCACGAAAGAGCGTCGGTTAACTGAATTTCATCTCCAGTACCTTTTTCATGTTTATCTAAATATTCGAAAATTTTAGGAGTAAGAATATATCTTCCTACAACAGCATAATTTGAAGGAGCTTGATCAAAACTTGGCTTTTCAACTAAACCTTTAATCTTAATTTTTTCTTTGTCATCTGATTCTATATCAAGAACTCCATAATTAGATATTTCTTTTCCTTGAATCTCTTCAACTGCAATCATACCTCCAATACCACTATATTGATCTATCATTTGTTTTAGACATGACGTTTGAGACATAAATATATCATCTGCCAATAAAACAGCGAACGTGCTGTCTCCAATTAAATGCCTTGCACACCAAATTGCATGCCCTAAACCTAATGGCTCCTGCTGCCTAGTATAGGCTACCGCTCCTGGTTTTGGCATCCACCCAATTATTCTCTCAATATCATCCATCTTTTCTCTTTTCAATAAAAGGCTTTCAAGTTCGGATGATTGATCAAAATGGTCTTCTATAGCAGTTTTTCCCCTCCCTGTTACAAAAATGAATTCTTCTATTCCAGCTGAAATTGCCTCTTCTACTGCGTATTGTATTAAGGGTTTATCAACAATCGGCAACATTTCTTTTGGCAAAGCCTTTGTAGCAGGCAAAAACCTTGTGCCCATACCACCAACTGGGAAAACTGCTTTTTTTACTTTACTTTTCATTTACACCTCAAAAGATTATTAATACTTTTTGCCACGCAAATCAAAATTATTCAAGCAATTAAAGATTTTTTAATAAAAGTTCTTTTGCAAGGTTTATTTTGGAGGCTAAAAAGTTTGAACCACCTTGATCAGGGTGTATTTTTACCATCAACCTCCGATGAGCATCCTTTATTTGCTCCTTTGTGGCCTTATTATCTAACCCTAGGATCAAATAAGCTTCCTTTATACTCATAGCACTGGAAAGATCACTTTGATCCGAATATTGGTTATAACTATCACTTTTTCTCCAATCTTTATCTGATACTCTATCAAGATATGCTTCAATTAGATCTTTTGTATCTTTATCAACATCTTTAAGTTCACTTCTTAATTTAATCAAATCATCAACTGACATCTCCTCAAGCCTTCTTCCTGAGAAACTCCCTTTCTTTATATATCCAGTTACTGAACCATCTTCATGGCTCAAAAACATAGATACAAATGCTGTTTCAAAAGATGAGGTGCCTTTGGATTTTTCTTCATTATTTTTACTTGTATAGCTTGAGGAAAATCTATTGTTTAAAAGTTTTCTCAAAATATTGGACACCAAAACACCTATTATAGTTTTGAGTAAAAAGTAAAATAATGGAAGAATAAATATTAAAAAGAAAGAACTTACTCTTACAGCCAAATAAAATAAAATTATAATTATAATTATAAAAAAAAACCATTTTAGAAAATAAAAAATCTTTTTTGCACCAATTATGCTAATTGTTTTTAAAAAGAAAAAGACGCCTAAAAAAGCTAATATGCAATAAATAACCCAAATCATATTTTATTTCATTTTTTGTAAAAGTAGTTTTATTTCAATAGGAGCAACATCAATTTTCTTTCTTAAGCCATCTTTGCCTCCAGCTGCAAAAATTGCTATTGCCTTAAGAAGATTCTTTAACGTTTTCGAACTTGAAGAGTCAAACACTGAATATATACCATTAGTTATCCTAGCAATTTCAGAGAAAACAAATTTAACATTTGGATCACTTCCTTCCTGAAAAATAAAAATTGGTATTCCTTTTAGAGAAATTTTTCCTGTAGTATTTAAAATTAAATCGTAATTTTCTTCTACACAATCTCCTATGAAAATAATTGCATTTATATTAGATTTATTCGATTCTTCTAACGAATACTCTAAGAATCTATTGATTTGAGTTAAACCACCTAGACAATTAACATTTTCCATAAGCTTAATAAGCTTGTCAGAATTATCTATCCAAGGGAATGAATTAAATTTCTTAAAACCTTGGTAATAAGCAATTTTCATTTTTAAACCACCTAGTGATAGTGCAGAATCAAACATTTCAGATTGAATATGAGAAGCTTTATCCCATAATGGCTGCCTACTTGCAGTTGCATCAATACCAAATATAATTCTTCCAGGATTTGGGTTTTTCTTTTGGGGGACTTTTGATAATTTTTCAAGAAAGGACTCTAGACTATTACTTGATGCCTTGCCTACAACTGATTTCTGGCTTTTTTTTCGCATTAAACCATCTTAAACTAGAAAAACATATGTATTAGAAATATAGTAATATCATAAGAAATTAAAACCTTAAAAACGTAATTTTATGAATAATAGTGAATTTAAAACTGATATTTTGGTTATAGGAGCCGGTATAGTAGGATTAGCTGTAGCAAGGGAGTTTTCTGCCCAAGGATTCGACGTCATTGTGGTTGAAAGGAATAAATTCCCGGGCACGGAAACAAGCTCGAGAAACAGTGAAGTTATTCATGCCGGACTTTATTATCCATCAGATAGCCTTAAAACCAGACTTTGTATTTCTGGCAATAAAAAAATATATGAATACTGCAATAAATATAATGTCCCTTTTAATAATTGTGGAAAACTAATAGTTTCAACAACTGTAAATGAAGATGATAAGTTAGAGAATTTATATTTAAATGGAAAAAATAATGGTTTAGAAAATTTAAAATTTTTATCGAGAAAAGAAATTTTGAAAATGGAGCCGGAACTTAATTGTAAAAATGCATTTTTTTCTTCGACTTCCGGTGTTATTAATACACACAGACTTATTGAAAGTTTTATTTCTGAACTTCAATCATCAAATAGTATTGTAGCCTTTAACAGTGTGGTTAATAAAATCAATATAGAAAATGATAGTTTTTTTACTGAAATAAGCGGAAGTAATGATAAGGTTTTAATAAATTCAAAAAGTATAATCAATTGCGCAGGTTTATCTTCACAAAATGTAGCAAAAAAGATTGATGGCTTCGATCTTAATTTGATTCCAAAACAATACCTTGCAAAAGGGACCTACTTTACTACGACTAAAAGAATTCCATTCAACAGATTAATATATCCAATTCCAGAAAAACAAGGCTTAGGAGTTCATTATACAATTGACAGTTCCGGTAAAGGAAAATTTGGTCCAGATTTAGAATGGATTGATAAAATAGATTATTCGGTAGATATAGAAAAAAGGACATTTTTCTTCAACAAAATAAAAAAATTTTGGAAAAACATTGAGAAAGAATCGCTAAACCCTGATTATGCAGGAATTCGACCAAAAATATCTGGCCCATTAGAGAATCCTGGCGATTTTATTATTCAAGATTTTAGTTCACATGAAATTAAGGGTTTAATTAATTTGTTTGGCATAGAGTCGCCAGGATTAACCTGCTGCTTATCAATAGCATCCGAAGTTTCCTCAAGAATATCTCATTTAATTTAATAGAATATTTGAATATTAAATGATATAAATATTTTTTGGTTTAAAGAAAATCTATCATGAATAAAATAAAACACGAAGTTTTAATTTCCGGAGCAGGTCCTGTAGGCCTAACTGCAGCCTTGTCATTATTAAGAAAAAAAATAGCAGTTACATTGATTGATTCGTATATAGATGTTCCCACTGACCCTAGAGCTTCTACATTTCACCCTCCAACTATTGAGTTATTAGAGAATATCGGAGTTACTAACGAAATGTTAGACAGAGGTCTAATTGTAGACAAATGGCAATACAGGGATAGAGAAAAAGGTGTAATAGCTGAGTTTGATTTAAATATATTGTCAGATTTAACAAAATACCCTTTTAGATTACATTTTGAACAGCATAAATATGCACAAATGCTTTTAAGAGAAGTAATTAAATTTCCCAATTGTAAGATAATAAAAAATTCTAAAGTTATTAATACATCTCAAAATGATACTAATGTAAAAATCGATTACGTAGATAACAAAGGAAACAAAAAAGAAGTGTTTGGCACTTATTTAATTGGAGCAGATGGAGGAAAGAGTGTAGTTAGACAAAATTTAGGTGTAACTTTTAATGGCCTGACTTTTGAAGAGAGATTTTTAGTTCTTACCACAACTTTCGATTTTAAACCTTATGGATTTTCTGGAACATGCTATATATCAGACCCTAATGAATGGTGTTCTATTTTTAATGTTCCAGCTGACGGACCTCCTGGCCACTGGAGAATAGTTTTTCCTGAATCTACCGATAGAACAAAAGATAAAATATTTGATGATGAAGAGTGCCAAAGAAGAATACAAGATTTTTTTCCGCATCCCAATTCAAAAAAATACAAGATCATTCATAAAAATCTTTACAATGTTCATCAGAGAATTGCAGGAAAATTCAGAATTGGTAGAATTTTTCTTTGTGGAGATGCAGCTCATATAAACAACCCTCTAGGTGGAATGGGACTTAATTTTGGTATTCATGATGCATTAAATCTATCTGAAAAAATTTCCTCGGTCTTAAGTGGAAAAAATAATGATGCAATATTTGATAAATTTGACCGACAAAGAAGAATTGTTGCTGAAGAATATCTTTTAGCTCAGACCGCACAAAATAAAAAGGATTTAGAAGAAAAAGAACCCTCAAAAAGAAACGCAAAGCATAACTATCTTAAAGAAATATCTTCAAATAATGATTCAGCAAGAAAATATTTAATGAAAACGGCAATGTTTGAAAGTACAAAAAGAGCAAATCAAATAGAATAATTTTATAGGAAAAACATTTATGACTGACGCATTGGGATATAGACTAAAAATTGGAACAATCGCTCCTTCAACTAATACCATAGTCCAGCCTGAATTTAGTTTCATGCAACCACATGGAGTAACAACACATATGTCTAGAATAGTCACTCCAAATGTAAGTTTGACTTCAGATGAAGATTTTACTGCACATATAGAAAGAATGAGATCAGGAATGAATTTAGCTATTGATAGATTAATGACATCCCAACCAGACTGCCTCGCTAATGGCCTATCTCTTGAAGCATTTTGGGAAGGTTTAGAGGGAAGTCTAAAATTAGTTGAACAAATTGAAAGAGATTACGGTATAAAGTGTTCAATGGGAAATAATGCTATTTTAAAAGCACTTGAAACTCTAAATATTAAATCAAAAATTTCTATCATAACACCCCACAAACCTCTAGGCGATCAAAAGGTTAGAGAATTTTTCTCTCAGGCAGGATATGATGTTGTTGATTTATTTAGTTTTAATATCAACAAACCTGTAGATATTTGCCACGTAAATCAAACAGATCTAATTAAAGCAATTAATCTTGTAAATAAAAAAGAACCTGAGGCAATCATTCAAGTTGGAACAGGTCTATCAATGGCAAAACTAGCTGGAGTTGCTTGGCAGTGGTTAAACAAACCTGTAATAGCAATAAATACATCTATCTTTTGGCACGCATTAAGAAACAATGGTATTCAAGATAAAGTTTCAGGTTTTGGACCATTACTAGATAAATATTAAAAAAATTTTATCTTGTATTTGAAAAAAGAAAGTCTATAAGTTCAAGCCTATCATTTCCCCAAAAACTTTCACCTTGATAATAAAACCAAGGAGAACCAATCATGCCTATTTCAACCGCTTCATTTACCGTATTCTCGTGTAATACCTTTCCCTTAGAATTATTTACACAATCAATCAATAAACTTTTAGATGAATTAAAATTAGATAATGAACGCACTATATCATCAGAGTCTTTTAAAGCTTGCCCTTTTTGCCAAATTGATGAAGACATAGCCATACATACATTTCTTAAAACATCTTCATCACCATCAGCAAGTGCATACGCACAGGAATAAGCTTCATCACAATCAAATGGCGGTTTACTCTCAGGTGGGATGAATGGTAAACAATGAAATTTCGCCATTCTAATACTATCTTGCCTCATATATTTGAGTTTTTTTTCTGGCACACGAAAACCACCAAGATCAGAATAAATGCTATCTAAAACATTTCTCAATCTTACAGGCCTCCATAAAACCCCTATATTATATTTCCTTACAATCTCGTCTACTCTTTGAGAGGCTATATATGAAAATGGCGATCCAAATGATATATAAAATACTAGCTGGTCCTGCATAAAATTTATGCTGCCAAAAGTTCGATAGCAAGAGCAGTGGCCTCACCTCCTCCGATGCATAAAGATGCTACACCCTTGGATAAATTATGTTTTTTTAATGCATTATATAAGGTGACTACTATTCTAGAACCTGAAGCGCCAATGGGATGACCTAATGCACATGCGCCACCGTGGATATTTACTATACTTTGATCAATAGCTAAGTCTCTCATTGCTGCCATTGTTACAACAGCAAAAGCTTCATTAATTTCAAACAAATCTATATCGTTTGTTTTCCAACTAATTTTTTCTAGAAGATTATTTATGGCGCCTATAGGTGCGGTAGTGAACTTTGAAGCTTGCTGACTTTTAGTCGCATGACCAGCTATTCTAGCTAGAGGCTTAAGCCCTCTCTTTTCAGCTTCTGAGCTCAACATAAGAACTAAAGCTGCCGCTCCATCAGAAATAGCAGAAGAATTTGCTGCTGTAACAGAACCCCCGTCCCTGAAAGCAGGTTTTAAATTTGGTATTTTATCTATTTGAGCCTTAAACGGAAGCTCATCCTTTTCAATTAATAGTTCTTTTTTTCTAGATTTAATTGTTACAGGAGTAATCTCATTTTTAAAACTTCCATCTTCATTAGCTTTTTTGGCTCTACGCAAGGACTCAATAGCAAAATTATCTTGTTGCTCTCTAGTAAATTGATACTCTTGCGCTGTGTCTTCAGCAAAAGAACCCATTAATTTCCCAGGGCTTTCAATAGAATCTTCAAGACCATCTAAAAACATGTGATCATAAATTTTATTATTACCCATCCTATAACCTGACCTAGCTTTATCAAGAAGATATGGAGCATTACTCATACTTTCAAATCCTCCTGCCAAAGTTATTTTACTAGAACCTGCTTTCAATTGATCAACAGCTAACATTAATGAACGCATACCAGAACCACACATTTTATTTACAGTTGTAGCACCTGCACTTAAAGGGACACTTCCTTTCAAAGCGGCCTGTCTAGCTGGAGCTTGCCCAAGTCCAGCAGGAAGAACACAACCCATAATGACATCGTCAATATCACCTGGTGAAATAGATGCATTTTTTATTGCAGCTTCAATAGCCGAGGCTCCTAAATCTGGACCTGTTGCACCAGATAATTCACCTTGAAAATTACCTATAGGTGTTCTTGACAAACCTACTATAACGACTTCATCATTAGCATCCTTACTAATCATAATATATCCCCAATAATTAAATAATTTTAATAACTAACTTTAAAGATTGATTTATTGCCAATCAAATTTCATTGTACAAAGACTATGAATAAAAGTATATACTCCATTTGAATTTAAAACAAATATTTAAAAGTTTTTTAAAGATAGAATTTTGCAAAATAAAAATTGGCACTTTATATGAAACTAGTTTTTTCTAATATGCACCCAAATATCAGAGGCCCTTTATGGATGATTGGAATGGTGATTTCCCTTTGTATCCTTGCCATAGCTGCCAAGGAACTCTCTGAAAGACACGGGCCTTTTGAAATTTTAGTAATTAGACATGGGCTTGCAATAATTTTTTTATTACCTTTTATTGCAAGAATTAAAAACATTAAAACAAAAAAACTACCCCTTCAAATGTTGAGAAATACAAGCCATTTTCTTGCTACTACCGGTTGGGTAATAGCTATAACTTTAATTCCACTGGCTGAAGTTTTTGCTCTTGAATTTACTACCCCTCTATGGGTTGCAATTTTAGCAGTAATTTTTTTAAAGGAAAAAATTAATTTAGCTAAGTTTATTTCCCTTTTGCTAGGCATAATTGGCATTCTAATTATTCTAAGACCAGGATTTAACGAAGTCGGAATTGGCACATTAATTATGGTATTTGCAGCTATAGGTTTTGCTATAACTAATACTACTACAAAGGCACTTACTAAATACGATCAACTTTTGACTGTGCTTTTTTGGATGTCAATAATTCAATTACCTTTAGCTTTGGCTGCTTCATTGTTTGAATTTAATTCAATTTTAATTAGAGAAATACCTTGGATAATTCTTGTAGGATTCTGTGGGCTAGCTAGTCATTATTCTTTAACTAAAGCAATGCAAATAGCTGACGCATCTTTGGTTAACCCAGTAGATTTTCTCAGACTACCTTTAATAGCTTTACTTGGTTTTTATTTTTACAATGAAACAATTGATCTTTTAGTAATCTTGGGAGCCTTAATAATTTTTTCAGGTAACTATTATGCTATATGGAATGAAAGTAGAAAAAAAAAATAAATTCAAGTTAGAAACCATGCCGCTAAACCCAGAAAGGCAAAGAAACCAATTACATCAGTTACTGTAGTTACAAATACGGTTGCTGCTAGAGCCGGGTCTGCCCCTATTCGGTTTAGCAAAATCGGAATAACAATTCCAGAAAATCCTGCAGCAAGCATATTTATAATCATAGCCGCAAAAATAACAAGTGATAAACCTATATTAGTAAACCACAACCAAGCCGCAACCGATATAATTATTGCAAAAATAATACCATTAAACAGAGCCACCAACATTTCTTTATTTATAAACCTCAGAGAATTAGAATATGTAATATCTTTTGTAGCTAAGGCTCGGATAGTCACAGTTAGGGTTTGTGTCCCGGCATTCCCCCCCATAGAAGCAACTATTGGCATTAAAACAGCAAGAGCAACTAATTGCTCAATTGTAGCGTCAAATAAAAAAATAACACATGAGGCTATTATTGCTGTTATTAAATTAACAAATAACCATATAAATCTATTTTTAGTTATAATAAAAAAAGAATCATTTATACCAGCCTCACCTGCCCTTGCTAACCTTAAGATGTCATCCTCCGCCTCTTCTGAAATAACATCGACTATATCATCATGCATTATTACACCAATTAACTTATTTTCATTATCAATGACTGGCGCAGAAACAAGATCATACTGTTGAAAAATATACGCTACTTCCTCTTGATCCATACTTATAGTAATTAGCTTTCTCAAAGGCATCATTATTTCAAATATTGGCGTAGGTCTTTTAGACCTTAATAAAACATTTAAAGGAATAGACCCTAGCGGTTGATAATTTGTATCAACAACAAATAATTCATAAAATTCATCCGGTAAATCTCTAGCCTCTCTAAGATAATCAATTACATTGCCGACATCCCAATCTTTAGAAATAGCAAGGTGATCTCTCTGCATTAACCTTCCAGCAGAATCTTCAGGATACTGCAATGATGCTTGTAAGACCTCACGTTCACTCTTATCCATTTTTGATAATAGCTCTGAACGAATTCTAACATCTAAGTCATCAAGAACTTCAATAGCTTCATCAGTATCTAAATCCTCTAAAGCTTCCGCGGTCTGTTTAGAGCCTATTTGCTCAATAACTAAGCTCAAAAAAGTATCATCTAATTTTGATAACACTTCTGGCTTAAGTGAGTTCCTTAAAAGGTGAATTAACTGATTGCTATATTCTGGTCTAATTTTTTCAATCAGTTCAGCAACATCTGCAGAGTGAAGTTCTTGAGCAATAGCAATCACATCTCCATTTCTCTTTAGATCTATTTTTTTTTCAATATCTTTGACCAGATCATCTGAAAAAATTTTATTATTTAACTGTTTTATCTGATTATTTCTGTTGTTTAATCTACCAAGAGTTCTTTTAGACATATTTGAAAAAATATTAAATATCTGTCAAATTGCTTAGCGCTTGAACAGAGGCAAGAGCGGTTATATTTACTAAGCCTCTTACAGTTATTGATGGATTTACAATATGTGCAACTCCATTCAAGCCAGCCAAAATTGGCCCAACAGATAAACCGTCCGTTAGAGATTTAGCTAAAGCAAAACTTACAGAAGCTGAGTCTTGATTAGCCATAACTAATAAATTTGCCTCCCCATTTAAAATTGAATCCGGAAAAATATAATCTCTTGCAGACTCAGACAATGCTAAATCTGCATTCATTTCTCCATCGACTTTTATTGAAGGCGATTGTGCTTTTATTATATTAAATGCTTCCTGCATTTTAATTACAATAGGATCAGAATGAGTGCCAAAATTTGAATGAGTAACAAGAGCTACATTTGGTTTGACACCAAATTTTTGTACTACTTTGGATGACAAGTTTACTATTTCAGCTATTTGATCAGATGAAGGATTTAAATTTACTTCAGTATCCGCTATGAATATTGTCTTATTTGGCGTAACTAGCAGCTGAACGGCACATGGCGAGGTAACACCTTCTTCAAGACCCAATATATCTTTACAATATTGGAGATGCCTTCCATACCTCCCAACATACCCACAAACAAGCGCATCAGCATCTCCTCGTTTGACAGCTAAAGCGCCAATTACTGTATTTCTCGTTCTGACAATTGTTCTTGCTGCATTCGGAGATACACCTTTTCTAGACATTATGTCGTGATAAGCAGCCCAATATTCTCGATACCTCGTATCATCTTCAGGGTCAATTATTTCAACATCTTTATCAATGTTAAATTGCAAACCTGCCTTTTCCATTCTCATTTTAATAACATATTTTCTACCAATCAAAATGGGGGCTGCTATACCTTCATCTATAGCAATCTTTACAGCTCTAAGTACATTCTCTTCTTCAGCTTCCGCATAAGCAATTCTCATTGGATTTGATCTGGCTTGCTCAAAAATTGGCTTCATAACAAAACCAGTCCTGTATACATATTGTGCTAATTTATCTTCATATGCACGTAAGTCCTGAATTGGTCTAGAAGCTACACCACTTTCAATGGCAGCTTTCGCAACTGCGCTAGAAACTTTAATAATCAATCTTGGGTCAAATGGTTTAGGAATAAGATAATCTGGTCCAAATTCTAATTGTTGACCAGAATAGGCTTTAGCTACCACATCTGATACTTCAGCTTTTGCTAGATCTGCTATAGCAAAAACTGCAGCTATTTTCATAGCTTCATTGATTTCAGTAGCACCAACATCAAGCGCACCTCTAAACATAAATGGAAAACATAAAACATTGTTTACTTGATTAGGGTAATCAGATCTTCCTGTAGCAATCAATGCATCAGGTCTGACTTGTTTTACTTCTTCAGGAAGTATCTCCGGAATAGGATTAGCCAATGCTAAAATCAGAGGTTTTTTTGACATTTTTTTGACCATTTCTTGGGTCAAAACCCCTGCACTAGAAACCCCAAGAAATATATCTGCCCCATCGATTGCATCATTTAAATCTCTCGCATTAGTGTCAATAGCATATTTATTCTTATACTCATCTAGCTCTCGCTCTCTCCCTTTATGAATGACACCTTGTCTATCACAAACCACAATATTATCTGGCTGCATTCCCATTTCTACTAATAAATCAAGACAAGCCAAGGCAGCAGCACCGGCACCAGAACAAACCAAACTTGCTTTAGAAATGTCTTTATCTATAACTCTTAATCCATTAATTAAAGCAGCTGCAACACATATAGCCGTACCATGTTGGTCATCATGAAAAACTGGGATTTTCATTCTTTCTCTTAAAGCTTTTTCAATTATAAAACATTCAGGAGCCTTTATATCTTCTAAATTTATTCCTCCAAAAGTAGGTTCAAGTGATGATACAGTTTCAATAAACTTCACGGGATCGGAAGCATCGACTTCTATATCAAAAACATCAATATCTGCAAATTTTTTGAATAAAACACCCTTTCCTTCCATAACAGGTTTAGATGCTAAAGGGCCTATGTTTCCTAAACCCAAAACTGCCGTTCCATTTGTAATAACTCCTACGAGATTACCTCTAATTGTATACTTGGCTGCATCTAAAGCATTAGATTTTATCTCATTACAAGCGGCAGCAACACCGGGTGAATAAGCAAGCGATAAATCTAACTGATTAGCAAGCCTTTTTGTAGGCTGAACAGAAATCTTTCCAGCTGTTGGATTACGATGATATTCCAACGCCAATTTATCAAGATCATCGGACATAATTCCCACCAATTTGTATAGCAAAATTATAGCTTAAACTATCTAAGTGATAATATATAGTGTAAAAAAAATTTTATTTGTTAATAAATATCTGATTAAAAAAATTGGTTTGATTTTAAATGGTGCGGTCGAGAAGACTCGAACTTCCATGGGAAATAATCCCACAGCGACCTCAACGCTGCGCGTCTACCAGTTCCGCCACGACCGCATCATGTATGCGGAATATCAAATTTAAGACTAATCATCAAGGTCAAAATTCACAAGATGGGCTTTGAAAAAGCATTTTAAAAGAAATTTAGAATTTTAAGTTAAATATCTTCTAATTTTCCTACTATATTGCTGATTGTGACAGCAACATTTTCTTGGGAAACCATTACTTCCCCCTCAGCAATTAGTCTGTCATTAGCCATTATTAATGCAGGATCATCAACTGTTGTATCTAATTCTATTACAGCGCCCCTACCCATCTTTAGAAGTTGATGAATAGGCATATTTGACCTGCCTAGAACAACTGAAAGCTCAACGCTGACATTATTTACTGCTTTTTCATCTTTATTGGACATAATATATCTGCTTAAATCAATTGGTATTATTTAAAAAAAACGCCTAATATTTATCAAAACTTTATTAACGAAAGATTAATTTTTTTATTATGTCAAGTAAACAAAATATTAATTGGATAATTGCAAATAACCCTGTTCAATATGAAAACGCTATATCAAATATGAATGATAAAGTTGAGAAAATATTGACAGGTTGTGAAAAAGAGTGTGTCTGGTTATTGGAACATCCATCTATATATACAGCCGGTACAAGCTCAAGCAATGATGATCTCCTGAAAAATACAAATATTCCTGTTTTTTGGACAGGCAGAGGAGGAAAGTTTACATATCATGGGCCAGGACAAAGAGTCATGTATTTAATGATGGATCTGCGAAAAAGAGACAAAGATATAAGGCTTTTTGTAAAAAATTTAGAGGAAGTTATAATTCTAACTCTTAGCGATTTTAATATTCAAGCCAAAAGATTACCTGGGATTGTAGGTATTTGGGTTCAAAATAAACAAAATGAATTCTCAAAAATATCAGCAATTGGCTTACGTATCAGAAAGTGGGTAACTTTTCATGGCGTTTCAATCAATGTTTATCCAGATTTGAGCTATTACTCAGGGATTATTCCTTGCGGTATAAAGGAGCACGGCGTCACTTCAATAAGAAATGAAGGAGTCAATATTAAAATGAGTGAATTTGACAATAAATTACATAATAATTTTTTTAAAATTTTTAAATAACATATTATTAATCCTTAATATAAAATTTCCCAGTTAGGATTGATGATTGAATGCTATGCTCTTCTATACAATCTATTTCTTTTACATCTGATATAGAAGGTCCTGCATAGCAAAGTTTAATAATGAGGTTAATTTCGTGTCTTGGGCACTCAACCAATACTTCAACTGAACCATCATCACAATTAAAAACATATCCTGAATAATTCAAAGAGGTTATAGTTCTTTTCATCCATGCTCTGTACCCAACACCTTGAACATTTCCAAAAATCTTTAATTTAAATATTTGATTTAAACTATTCAAATTCAATTATAATATCATCAATCATGAGAGAGTCATTTGTTTTTTTGTATATATTTTTTACTACAGAATCTTTGTCAGATATCAAAACATTTTCCATTTTCATTGCATCAATAACAACTAAAGCATCACCTTTATTAACATGATCACCCTCTTGAACATTAATTTTTATCAAAAGACCAGGCATAGGAGAAATCAGATACTTACTTAAATCAGGTGCCTCCTTAACAGGAATATATTTAAGCAGCTTACAAGTTTTTTCATCCCGAATGATTATCTTACACTCATACCCTTGCAAACATAATATTTGACCCTGCTCTATGATATCAACTTGAGCATAAAAAGGTTCGTTATTGATTTCTCCAAAAATTAAATTTTCACCAGGTATCCAGTCACTAGTTATCCTAAATTCTAAGTTTTTTATTTTAACTTCACAAAAATCTTTCTTGTACTCACAAATGAAATTTACTTCTTTGTCATTAATGAAACAAACTTTCTCAATAATTTCATTTTTCATAAGTCTGTGATTTAATTTCCAATCAATAAATACTCCTATGGCAGCAGCATTAGGATATACGGTGTCATTAAATTTATTTTCTGCGAAACCATTAGGCCAATTAGATAAAATGAAATCTGTTGAATAATTCCCATCTTTAAATTCTGAAATAGATAAAATATTCCTCATAAAATTAATATTATTCCTAATACCTCTGATAATAAAGCTATCAAGAGCATGTGACATTCTTTCAATAGCTTCTTGTCTTGAAGCCCCATAGCTTACTACCTTAGCGATCATTGGGTCATAAAATCTTGAAATTTCAGACCCTTCAATAACACCACTATCTATTCTAATGTTTTCTAGATTAGGCTCCTTATACTTCACTAACCTACCAATTGATGGAACAAAGTCTCTAATAGGATCTTCTGCATATGCCCTACATTCAATAGCAGCACCCTTAAAATTTATATCATTTTGAGATAATTTAAGCTCTTGACCATTTGCAATCAAAATCATTTGTTCAACTATATCTATACCAGTTATTAATTCTGTAACAGGATGTTCCACTTGAAGTCTTGTATTCATCTCAAGAAAATAAAAATTTTTTTCATTATCTACAATAAATTCAACAGTACCAGCAGAGGTATAATTTACAGCAGCAGCGAGATCTTTCGCCTTTTCACCCATTGAATTCCTCATTATCTCATCTAAAAACGGACTTGGCGCCTCCTCTATTACTTTTTGATGCCTTCTTTGAATACTGCATTCTCTTTCACCAAGATGAACTATATTTCCAAAACTATCAGCTAAGATCTGAATTTCAATGTGTCTAGGTTGAACTATTAACTTTTCAATAAAAATTCTATCATCACCAAAAGACGATAAAGCCTCGCTCTTAGCTCTGCTTACCCCCTCAGAAACTTCCTCAGAATTATTAGCAATTCTCATTCCTTTACCTCCACCACCAGAGGAAGCTTTGATCATAACGGGGTAGCCAATTTTATCAGCAATTTCAATAGCATTTTTATTATCATTTACTTCCCCAATATAACCAGGAACAGTTAAAACTCCAGCTCTATGAGCTAGCTCTTTTGATCTAATTTTATCACCCATTATTGAAATTGCTTCTTTAGATGGACCAATAAAACATTTACCTATTTTATTTACCGCATCAACAAAGTCTGAGTTTTCAGATAAAAAACCATAGCCTGGATGAACCGCATCTGCACCACTATCTTGAATTACACGAAGAATTTCATTCATATTTAGATAACTCATGTTTGATTGAGATTCTCCTATAAAAAAAGATTCATCAGCCATATCTACATGCTTAGAAAATTCATCTGCACTTGAATAAACAGCTGCAGTTTTTATTCCCATTTTTTTTGCAGAGCTAATAATTCTGCAAGCTATTTCACCTCTATTGGCAATTAAAATTTTAGAGAACATATTATTGATCCAATTTAAATCTATAGTGGAATATTATCGTGTTTTTTCCACGGGTTTACTAATTTTTTATCTTTCAACATTCTCAAAGAGCCAATAATTCTTTTTCTTGTCTCTCTTGGATATATTATGTCATCGATAAAACCTCTTTTTGAAGCAATGAACGGATTAGCAAATTTTTTACGATAATCTTCTGTTAATTGTTCAACTTTTTCTTTATCTTTTGCTTTGTCCCTGAAAATTATTTCAACAGCTCCTTTAGGGCCCATAACAGCTATTTCCGCTGAAGGCCAAGCATAATTTATATCTCCACGAAGATGCTTTGATGCCATGACATCATATGCACCTCCATAAGCCTTTCTAACTATACAAGTGATTTTAGGAACAGTTGCTTCTCCATATGCAAAAAGTAATTTTGCTCCATGCTTTATAATACCACCATATTCTTGATCTGTTCCAGGCATAAAACCAGGCACATCTACAAATGTAACAATTGGTATATTAAAACAATCACAAAATCTAACAAATCTAGCAGCCTTTTTTGATGCATTAATATCTAAACAACCAGCTAAAACCATCGGTTGATTAGCCACAATACCAACAGTATTACCATCAAATCGACTAAAACCAATTACAATATTTTTAGCAAAATTTTTCTGTAATTCAAAAAAATTTCCTTCGTCTACAACTTTATTTATTAATTCTAATATGTCATAAGGCTTTGTAGAATCACCAGGCACAAGATTTTCTAGTGAACGCTCTTCCCTATCAATAGGATCTTTAGTTTCTTGTCTCTTAGCAAAATTTTTATTATTTTGAGGGAGAAAATCAAAAAATCTTCTTGCTTGAGACAAAGTCTGAATGTCATCATCAAATGAAAGATCAGCCACAGAAGATTTAGTAGTATGAGTGACTGCTCCACCTAATTCTTCATGAGATACTTCTTCATGAGTTACAGTTTTTACAACATCAGGTCCAGTCACAAACATATGAGAGGTTTTGTTTACCATAAAAATAAAATCTGTCATAGCCGGAGCATACACAGCTCCTCCCGCACAAGGACCCATTACCAGAGAAATTTGAGGAATAACACCTGAAGCTAGGACTGTCTTCTGAAAAACATTCGCATACCCACCTAAAGACGCTACACCTTCTTGAATTCTTGCACCGCCCGAATCATTAATTCCAATTAGGGGGGCCCCAACTTTCATTGCTTGATCCATCACTTTGCAAATTTTTTCTGCATGAGTTTCAGATAGTGAACCGCCAAAAACTGTGAAATCCTGACTAAAAACAAAAACTAATCTACCATTAATTTTACCATGACCTGTAACAACTCCATCACCAGGAATTTTAGTATCTCCCATACCAAATTCAGTTTCTCGATGCTCCACAAACATATCAAATTCCTCAAAAGAGCCTTCATCAAGCAGCAAACTTACTCTTTCCCTTGCTGTTAATTTTCCTTTTTGATGCTGTTTATCAATACGGTTTTTACCACCTCCATTCAAAGCCTCTTTTCGCTTTGCTTCTAAATCGCTTAGATTTTGCTTCTGATAAGTCATCTCACGTCCTTATAAATAAATTACTGATTTTAATAATACATTCAAAATTTATTTTTTAAAAATAAAATTACTCAATATCAATTCTTTCCTCAAAAATAGTTTCCATTTTTTCAATTTTTTTTGTATCATAATTAAAACCAATTTTCTTTATAAAACTACCTATGTGACCTGGAACAGGAGCAACAACACTTGTTTTTTTTTCATTTAGGTCATTAAAAAAAATTTTTCTGGACAATAGTTGCATCATATCCATTTCTAGAAGATCTCTAACTCTTGCAAAATTATTTGAACTATACTTATGATCACCCACTATTGGAAAACCACTACTTGAACAATGGACTCTTAATTGGTGAGTTTTTCCCGTTATAGGAGACATTAAAAGCCATGAATATTTGTCATTGCTTTCCACAACACTATATATGGATTGCGCTCTTTGACCCTCAGAGCTTATGACTACTTTTTCATAATTTTTTTCTACAGTTTTCTTTTTTATTGGCGAGTTTATAACACCAAAATTCTCTTTTGGCCTTCCATAAACCATTGCCCAATATATTTTATGTATTTTAGAGTTTCTAAATTGAAATTGAAGCTCTCTTGAGGAATCTATATTTCTTGCAATAATTAGAGCCCCTGAAGTATTTTTATCAATTCTATGAACGAGCTTCAAAGAACTGCTCGAAATGGAGTTTAATGATAGAATGACATCATCTAAACTTTTTTTAATTTTTGTACCACCTTGAACCGCAAGACCATAGGGTTTATTTATTACAATTATATTTTGATCACAGTACAAAATTCTTTGATAAAAATCTTTATAAAAATCATATTTTTTTCTGTGAAAAGACTTCTGCTTTACAGACAAAAAAGGTGGGAATCTTACCTCATCACCTTCACTTAATCGAAAAGATGGCTTTACTCTTTTACTATTTATTCTAACCTGTCCTGTTCTAATTATTTTTTCAATATATATAAAATTTAGATTTTTAAAATTATTTTTAAACCATTGATCCACTCTTTTACCGTTATGATTCCTTTCAATAATGTAACGATTGATACTCATCATATAAATACTTTCATAATGTACACGCCTAAAAGAACGCCGAAGAGACTAACAATTATTGAAAATAGTATATATAATAATGCTTCAAAAAAATTTCCTTTATAAAAAAAATCATAAAAATCAGCAGAAAATGCACTGAATGTTGTAAGACCTCCCAGAAACCCGACTGTTAAAAAAGCTTTCAATTCTTCCTTTACTGGCAACTTTGTGGAAAAAATATGAATCAACACCCCCATTAATAGACAACCAATAAAATTTACTATTAAAGTTTGAATAGGATAACCTATTCCAATCAATCTTGATGATAATTGATATATCATATATCTAATAATTGAACCGGAAGCACCGCCAATACCAATAAAAATAATTATCTTCACTGAAAAACCCACAAATATAATCTAAATCTCAAGCTTTTAGTCATTACTAGTAATCTTTTCTTTCCATTCTGCAATTCTCTTTTTTATTAATTTTTCATAACCTTTGTTTAGTGGTTTATAAAATATTTTATACTCTAAATCGGAAGGAAAATAGTTTTGCCCAGAAATACCTGAAGGCAGAGAATGGTCATAAACATAACCTTCTCCATAGCCTAAATTTTCCATAAATTTATTAGAAGCATTAATTATATGTTTTTGCGGCGGGAGAGAACTATTTTTTTTTGCATAATCCTTTGCATCATTTAAAGCTAAATATACAGTATTTGATTTTAGGGAGCTAGATAAAAGAATAACAGATTGGGCTAAAAATATTTCTCCTTCTGGAAGTCCAACAACATCAAAAGCTTGCTTAGCGCTTAGTATTTGGCCCAAAACTAAAGGGTCAGCCATACCAATATCCTCTGAGGCTACCCTTAAGAGCCGTCTAAATATGTAATCTGGAGACTCACCTCCAATTAGCATTCTAGCTAACCAATAAATTGAAGCGTTAATATCAGATCCCCTAATACTTTTATGTAAAGCGCTTATTAAAGTATAGTGTTCTTGTTGAGACTTATCATATTTGAGCGGTCTATATCCAATTATATTTTTTATTTCATCACGGTCGATTTCTTGACCTTCCAAAGAGTTTAATATCTCAAGTATATTAACTAGAAATCTTGCATCACCATCGACTTGGCTGACAAGTTCATCTTTTCCTTCTTGTGTGAGGTTTATATCTTGATCTATCAGTTTCAATGCTCTTTCCAAAACACCATATAAATCAGTTTTATTGAGACTTTTTAATTGAAAAATATGACATCTAGAAATTAAAGAATTATTTAATTCAAAAGAAGGGTTCTCTGTAGTAGCTCCAATTAAAATAACCAACCCTTCTTCGAGTGCGCCCAAAAAAGTGTCTTGCTGAGATCTATTGAAACGATGAATCTCATCAACGAACAATATAGTTTTAATCCCATTAACAAGTTTTGTTCTCGCTATATCAATAACTTTCTTAATTTCTTTAATACCAACTTCTGCGGCTGAAATTTGATGAAAATCATAATTTGAAAAATTAGATAACAGTTTAGCTATTGTAGTCTTCCCAGACCCTGGAGGTCCCCACAAAATCATAGGCATGATTTTTTTTGAATTAACCATATTGATAAAGAAACTTTCTTTATCTAGCAAATGATTTTGACCAAAGATTTCTTCAAATTTTTTTGGCCTTATTCTTTCAGCTAATGGTTTGTTGTTATTGTCCTTAGAGTTTATGATTTCAAATAAATTCATTTTTTATTTATTGAAAGACGGTACTCTCTTTCACCCCGCATGAAAATAATAATCCATTTTGTGTCTTTATCTAATATTGGTTTTAGATCCCTAATTCTTTTAATTTTTTTTCCATTAATCTCTTTAATAATATCACCAGGTCTAAGACTAACATTATATGACCTTGAAAATCTACTAACACTAAGAATGATTATACCACTTGAATACTTAAGTGAATTTATACCTAATTCTTCAGCCAAAGCTGGTGATAAATTTGCTATTTTAGATCCTGATAAAGGACTCTCTCCTATAATTTCGGTAATATTTTTTCTTGGAGTTTCAGGTGGAGGGGATAGTTTTACTTTTAGGTCGATTAATTCTTCATTTCGAAGGATTTTAATACTCACAATTTGACCTATTTTGGAGATTGCAACCCTGTAACTAAGAGAAGAAAAATCAACAATAGGTATATTATTGAACGATATAATAACGTCATTAATTTTTATACCCGCTTTATTGAAAGAACTTCTTGCATTTATTTCAGTTACGAGTAGTCCCTGGAATTTTTTTTCTATGCCTAATCTTTCAGAAAGCTCTCTATTCAAATTTTTTCCGTACAAGCCTATCCAAGGCCTAATTATTTTTCCACTTTCTTTAACTGAATTAATTACTGAGGCCACCATATTTGATGGTATGGCAAAGCCGATACCCACTGAACCTCCAGTTCTAGAAAAGATAGCTGTATTTATTCCAGCAAGCTTTCCAGTGGAGGTAACGAGTGCTCCTCCTGAATTTCCAGGGTTAATTGCTGCATCTGTTTGAATAAAGAATTCATAGTCACCCACACCTACCTTCGTCCTAGCAAGGGCAGAAATAATTCCCGAAGTTACCGTTTGACCTACGCCAAAAGGGTTACCAATAGCAAGGACTATATCTCCTACCTCTAGTTCGTCAGAGTTCATAAGCTCTAAGTATGGCAAGTCACTATTTTTATTAGTAATTTTCAATATAGCTAGATCTGTCCTGGGGTCTGAAATAACTATTTTCGCATCAAATTCTCTTCGATCGGCCAAAGAGACAAGAATATTACTTGAATCCTGAACTACGTGATTATTAGTTACTATGAAGCCTTCACTATCTATAATTACCCCTGAACCTAAAGAATTTATTTTTTTTAAGCTTTTTCCTGGAGGGAAAAACTCCTCAAAAAATTTTCTAAAAAACGGATCACTGGCAAAAGGAGAGCTCGAATTTTTTTGAATTTTTTTGGTATAAATATTTACAACAGCTGGAGCTGCAAGTTTAACCAACGGAGCATAAGAAAAACTATTTTGTTTAATATATTGCTTATCATCAAGTTTATGAGCAAGAGTTTCAGGAAAGATAACAATAGTAAAGCATAAAAAATATGAGAGAATATAAAGAAAAAATAATAAACTAAAATTTTTCTTCATATTATTTTGTTTACATTTATTTTATATTATAAGCAGAGCTAATCATAACTAAAATATTTACTCAGTCTTCGCTTCGTTTTCATCGGATTCAGTTTCTGGAATTGGACCTGAGTCTATACCCTTAGCTTCTGGGTCACGATCAACAAGCTCAATTATTGCCATAGCTGCAGAGTCACCATATCTAAAACCACTTTTGTATACTCGGGTATAACCCCCAGACCTTGAAGAATAACGTTCTGCCAGTACTGTAAACAGCTTATTTACCTGATCAGTCTTTCCAATCTTAGATAAAACCTGCCTTCTTGAATGCAAATCTCCTCTTTTTCCTAAAGTGATAAGTTTATCTACTATGGGTCTCAATTCTTTTGCTTTAGGCAGTGTCGTTTTAATTTGTTCATGCTTAATTAGCGATGTAGCCATATTAGCAAACATAGCCTGTCTATGTGAGCTCGACCTATTTAATCTTCTTCCAGTTTTACGGTGTTGCATAACAGTTACTCCTAAAAAACTAAAAGTTATCGTCTAATTTTTTTGCAAGTTCTTCAATATTTTCTGGCGGCCAATTAGGCACTTCCATGCCTAGATGAAGACCCATTTGCGCAAGAACTTCTTTTATCTCATTTAATGATTTTCTTCCAAAATTAGGTGTCCTAAGCATTTCTCCCTCCGTCTTTTGAATTAAATCACCAATGTAAACTAAATTATCATTTTTCAAACAATTTGCGGACCTAACTGACAATTCTAATTCGTCAACTTTTCTTAATAAATTTGGATTAATCTCAGGCTCTGAACCGCTATCTTCAGGTTGGTCTGGCTTTGGCTCTTCAAAGTTTATGAATAATTGGAATTGTTCTTGTAAAATTCTTGCTGCAAATGCCACAGCATCTTCAGGTGAGATAGTTCCATTGGTTAAAACTTTCAATGTCAATTTGTCATAGTCAAGCTTTTGTCCCTCTCTAGTGTTATCAACCTTATATGAAACACGACGAACAGGACTGTATACCGCATCAACAGGAACCAAACCTATCGGTTGGTCTTCAGATTTTTCTAGATCAGCAGCAACATAGCCTTTTCCATTTTCAATAGTCATCTCCATGCGAATTGAAGCTCCTTCATCAAGTGTGCATATCACATGAGAAGGATTCATTAATTCTACATCATGACCTAGTTCAATTTGACTACCAGTAACTTGACCGGGGCCTACCGCATGCAAGCGAACTTTTTTAGGACCTTCTCCATGCATATTTAATGCGAGCTGTTTAATATTCAAAACAATGTCTGTAACATCCTCTCGTACGCCAGCTACCGATGAAAATTCATGCAATACTCCATCTATTTGCACTGAAGTTACAGCAGTTCCTTGGAGGGAAGATAGTAAAACTCTCCTCAAAGCATTACCTAAAGTTAAACCAAAACCACGTTCAAGAGGTTCAGCAACAATCGTAGCCTCTTTATTTGGGTCTTCACCTTTTTCAATACTTAAATTTTCAGGTGATATTAATTCTGTCCAATTCTTTTGAATAAGGTCTACAGTCCGATTGAACACAACGTCTTCCTTCCATTTCAAATTAAAAAATTACATTAAAACCAAATTAATTTTCTCAAACTCTTCGCCTCTTCGGAGGCCTGCAACCATTATGAGGTATCGGGGTCACATCTTTAATACTCGTTACTGTCAATCCAACTGATTGGAGTGCACGCAAGGCAGACTCTCTACCTGAACCAGGACCGCGTACAAAAACTTCAAGGGTTTTCAGACCGTGCTCCTGCGCTTTTTGGCCTGCATCAGCAGCAGCTAATTGCGCTGCATATGGTGTTGATTTTCTAGAACCCTTAAAACCTTGAGATCCAGCTGAAGACCAAGAAATCGCGTTACCTTGAGCGTCAGTGATTGTAACAAGAGTATTATTAAAGGTAGCATTTACATGAGCCACCCCTGAGGAAATATTTTTCCTCTCCCTTTTTTTTACTCGACTACTTGTATCTTTTGCCATCTATCTATGCTTTCTTTTTGCCGGCGATAGGTTTTGCCGGACCTTTTCTGGTTCGAGCGTTTGTATGAGTTCTTTGCCCCCTCACAGGAAGCCTTCTTCTATGTCTTAAACCACGATAACAACCAAGGTCCATTAACCTTTTAATATTGATAGAAATTTCTCTTCTTAAATCACCTTCAACAGTATAATTCCCATCAAT
>MDSV01157169.1_pt1 | contig 28204 bp, 24 predicted proteins | sample 810851 | NCBI WGS metagenome assembly MDSV01 (sample SAMN05326640, study PRJNA326480) | marine metagenome | isolation source: seawater | place: Atlantic Ocean: North East | collected 2012 | reverse complement strand
GCGACCTCGCAGATTTGCCATCCAGGGATAATACCAGTATAAGTCCACATAACTTTTTTGGAGCCACCGGAATCACCCATGGCCGCGACGGATATTATCGAGCGCGTGCGCACTGCCCTTGCCGGCAGTTCAGCCGATATCCCCTTGTACAAGCGGCTGAAGGCGGCGCTTGAGCAGGTGATCCTGTCCAATGCGCTGCATGCCGGCGAGCGGTTGCCGGGTGAGCGGATTCTGGCCGATGCGCTGGGGCTTTCGCGGGTCACGGTGCGCAAGAGCTTTGCGCTGTTGCAGGAGGACGGGTTGCTCAGCCGCCGCCACGGCGCGAGAACGGAGATCGCCTCCAAGGTCGAAAAGACGCTGTCGACGCTCACCAGCTTTTCGGAAGACATCCGCTCGCGCGGCATGGAGCCCGGATGTATCTGGCTTTCCAAGCTTATCAGCCGGCCTTCGCCCACCGAAATGATGGCGCTCGGCATCGGCGGCAGCGAGCAGATCCTGCGCATACAGCGCATCCGCACGGCTGACGGCAAACCGATCGCGATCGAGATCGCCAGCGTGCCGCAGCGCTATCTGCCCTCGCCCGAACTGGTCGGAAATTCGCTCTATGAGGCGCTGGAGGCGCGCGGCTTTCTGCCGCAACGGGCGGTTCAGCGCATGCGCACCCGCGCGGCCTCGCGCGAGGACAGCGAGCGGCTCGCCTGCCCGCCCGCCGCGCCGCTTCTGGTGACCGAACGCCGCTGCTTCCTGGCGCAGGGCGAGGTCGTGGAATATTGCGAGACGCGCTATCGCGGCGATGTCTACGACTTCGTCTTCGAGCTTCAGCGATAATACCAGTCATAAACTGGTTGCATTCTGGTCTCTATTGCGGTGCTATGGGCAAAAAGCAGCGAGGATTCCGGTGCAGCCAGACATTCTGAAAAACAGCCTGATCGTTTCATGCCAGCCCGTGCCCGGCGGGCCGATGGACGAGCCGGTGTTCGTGGCGGGGTTTGCCATGGCGGCTGTCGCGGCCGGTGCCACCGCGCTCAGGATCGAATCCGCGCGCTATGTCCGTGCCGTACGCGAGAAGGTCGACGTGCCGATCATCGGCATCGTCAAGCGCGACCTTGAAGACAGCCCGGTTCGCATCACGCCGTTCATCTCCGATGTCCAGGACCTGGCGGACGCGGGCGCGGATATCATCGCGATCGACGCCACAGACAGGCCGCGCCCGGAGACCCTTGCCGATCTCGTCGTCGCGGCCCGGGCGCTGGGCAAGCTCACCATGGCTGACTGCTCCTCACTCGAAGACGCCCGCCATGCGCTGGATTGCGGCATGGATTTCGTCGGCACAACGCTGTCCGGCTATGTCGGCGGCCCCGAGCCGGATGACCCAGATATCGCGTTGATCACCGAGATGGCCCGGCTCACGCCCTATGTCATTGCCGAGGGCCGGATCCGCACGCCGCAGCAGGCAGCCGATGCCGCCCGCGCCGGGGCCTTTGCGGTGACCGTCGGCTCCGCCATCACCCGTACGGAGCACACCACGGCCTGGTTCCGCGACGCGCTCGCCGACGCCTACGGCACTGCCGACGACCGGCCGGTTCTGGCCATCGATATCGGCGGCACAAAGTCGATGGCGGCGCTGATCTCCGGTCGCAAAGTGCTTGAACGGACCAGGGTGCCCACGGCGGCCGGCGGCACGCCCGACGGCTGGCTTTCAGCCATCCACGCTGCCACCTGCGGCTGGCATGGCCGCTATGGCGCGGTCGGCATTGCGGCCACCGGGCTCGTGGAGGATGGCGTTTGGCAAGCGCTGAACCGGGCCACGCTCAACATTCCGGACCGCTACCCCCTGAAGGATAAGGCCGAAGCCCTGTTCGGGGCGCCCGTCTTCGCGCTCAACGATGCCCAGGCGGCGGCCTGGGGCGAATATCTGGCGACCGGCAAGACGATGGGCTCCATCGTGTTTCTGACGATCTCGACGGGGATCGGCGGCGGCGTTGTCAGCAAGGGCACTCTGATGACCGGACTTGCCGGGCATTTCGGGCTGACCCGCAGTGCTTCCGGCGGCACAGCACCGCTTGAGGACCGGGTCTCCGGCAAGTTCGTCGCTGCCGAAACTGCCCGGTTGGGCCACGAAGAAGACACGCCGGCGGTGTTCAAGGCCGCCGCCAATGGCGAGGCCTGGGCCGCCGATATCGTCGACGGCTCGGCCGCCAAGGTCGCCACGCTCTGCGCCGATATCAAGCTGATGTTCGATCCCGACGCCATCGTCATCGGCGGCGGCATCGGGCTCGCCGATGGCTTTCTCACCCGTGTTTCGCAGCATCTTGCAGCATTGCCGCCCCGGTTGAGGCCGGAACTTGTTGCGGCGCGCTGCGGGGCCGAGGCCGGGCTGATCGGCGTCGCCGATCTCGCGCGCGGCAACAATCAAGACAAGTGCATCATCTGAAGACTGAAGAAACCCAATAAGAGAAGGGAACTCGACATGATGAAGAAAACCACACTGGCGGCGATCGCCGCGCTTCTGGCCGGCACCGCCCTGCCCAATATCGCCAATGCCACGGTCACCGTGCTCGGCTGGCCGGGCGGCTCGGAAGAGGCTGCCCTGCGCGCCGCGACCGAGGTCTACAACGAAACCGCCTCAGACGAGGACAAGGTCGAGCTGATCTTCTTCAGCCGCGACGGCTTTTACGACAAGCTTCAGGCCGATCTCGCCGCCGGCTCCGATGCTTTTGACATCAACCTGATCGCCACCTATTCGATCGGCCGCTACGCCCCCTATATGGAGCCGATCGACCTTGGCGATGCGGCGGAAAGCGTATTCGGCAAGGCGGTTCTGGAAACCATGCAGTATGAGGGCAAGCAGTACGGCGTGCCGACCGACCTTTCGCTGCACTTCATGTATTACCGCACCGACCTGATGGACGAGTTGCTGGGCGATGACGACGCCAAGGCCGAATATTCGAAGATCGCCGAGGAATATCTCGGCAAGGCGATGGAACCGAAGCCCGCCGACGAATGGACCTGGGATGACTGGGCGGCAACGTCGCTCTACTTCACCAAGTCCATCAACCGGGCAAGCCCGGTGCGCTACGGCACCGTTCTGCAGATGAAGAACCTCCTGTTCAACATGATGGTGTTCCAGTCGCTGCCGCGTTCCTATGGCGCCGACTGGCGCGATGGCGACGGCAACATCACCATCGATTCCGAGGGCTACCGCAAGGGTCTCGAACTCTACAAGACGCTCTATGATGCCGGCGCCACGCCGAAGGATTCTCTGTCCTACGAATATGCCGAAACCAATGCCGCGTTTGCCGCCGGCCAGGTGGCAACCGCGCTGCAGTGGAATGCGGCGGCAGCCGAACTGACCGATCCCGAAAAGACCCCGGCCGTCGCCGATGTCACCGGCGTGGTCGCCCCGCCGGCGGGCCCGGAAGGTCGCGCCGACCATATTCACGGTCTCGGCCTCGGTCTCAACAAGAACGCGGCGAACAAGGAAGGCGCGCTGAAGTTCCTGCAATGGCTTGCCACGGAAGACGCCGCCCTGCTCTACGCCGAAAACGGCGGCTCGCCGGCGCTGATGCCCGATGTGGTCGCCAAAATCGCCGAAGAACGGCCGGATCTGGTGGACCTCGGCAATTTCGCCAGCCAGTATGGCTATGTGATGGATGGCGGCACATCGGCCAACGCGCTGTCGATCTACGAAGTGCAGGCGCGCGAATTCACCGGTTACTGGTCCGGCCAGCAGAGCCTCGACGAGGCGCTCGCCAACACCAAGGCGGAAATGGAAAAGCTGCTGAACCAGTAACAGGAAACCCCATGGCGGCGGCGATCACCGCCGCCATGACGGCTCCCGGATAAACGATGAAGATCGGCGGTTAACCTCATGCAACTTGTGAAACCGGGCGAAGGACGGCTGTTTCTGTCCCCGCTCGTCATATTCCTGCTGCTGTTTCTGGGCTTTCCGGCGATCGTCAACCTGGTCTACTCCATCTCGTCGGTCTCCTTCGAGAATCTCCGCGCCCCGGAACTCAGCGGGCTAGGAAACTATCTGGAGGTGCTGAACGACCGCTATTTCTGGCAGGCCTCGTGGTTCTCGCTGCGCTTCGGCATCATCACGGCGCTGGCGGAATGCCTGATCGGCCTGTTCTTGGCGATCTTCCTCAATCCGCTTCTGGGCAAGCGGCCCTATCTGATGGCGCCGCTAATGCTGCCGCTGATGGTCGCGCCCGCCATGGTCGGCCTGATGTACCGGCTGGTTCTGCATGAGTTTGCCGGTCCCGTTCCCTATTATCTGTGGATGTGGTTCGGCAACAGTCCGGCCTTTCTGGATGCCGACAACGCCTTCAAGACGCTTGTCGTCATTGAAACGCTGCAATGGACGCCATTCGCGTTTCTGCTGTTCCACACCGCCTATTCCGCGATACCGACAGACGTGCGGGAAGCCGCCTCGCTCGACGGCGCGCGCGGATGGATGATGCTGACCAGGATCGAGCTTCCGCTGATCATGCCGACGCTGGCGATCGCCTTCTTCATCCGCTTCATCGACGGGTTCCGGGTGTTCGACAACATCTATGCGCTCACCGGCGCTGGTGCCGGCGGTTCCACGACATCGCTGTCGATCTACATCTATCAGGCCTTCTTCAAGCAGGGCGCGATCGGCAAGGCCGTCGCCGCCTCCGTTATCCTGTTCATCGCCTCGCTTGTCGTGCTCTATGCCCTGACGGCGCTTGGCGGACGCAGAAAGGGCCGGGCATGATGAAAACGCTGCGCTGGATCGTATTCGCCATTGCCGCGATCGCCATGAACTTCCCGGTGATCGTGACGCTGATCACCTCGTTCAAGAGCGCGCGCGAAATCAGTTCCAATGCCGGGCTCTGGATCAACAGCCCGACGCTTTCCAACTATATCTCGGTGCTGACCGACACGACCCGGTTCAACATCTGGCTTTACCTGTTCAACAGCACCGTGGCGGCGCTGATCGGCACGGTGCTGGCGATGATCCTGACCTTCCCCGCAGCCTATGCCATTGCCCGGTCGGAGGTCGGCCGAAAGGTCCTGTTTCCCGTCGTCGTCAATCTGCGCGCCGTGCCGCTGATCATCTTCGCGATCCCGCTCTACATGATGTATCAGTGGCTCGGCCTGCTCGACACCCGGATCGGCCTCGGGCTTATCCTCACGATCGTCAACATACCGCTGGCTCTCGTCATCCTCGTCAACGCCATTTCCGAAGTGCCGATCGAACTCGACGAGGCCGCCAAGGTCGACGGCGCGTCGACGCCGCAGATCCTTCGAAAGGTCATATGGCCGGTGGTCCGCCCCGCGCTGCTGACGACCTTCATCTTCGGCTTCATCACCGCCTGGAACGAGTTCCTGTTCGGCCTGATGCTGACCACCAGCAAGGCCGTGCCGATGACCGTCGGCGCCTCGTTCTTCTTCGCCGCCAGCGGCGGCGGAGTCAACTGGGGCACCGCCTCCGCCGTCATGGTCATCGGCGCGCTGCCGCCCGCCGTGATCGGGCTTTTGATGTACAAGCAGATCTTCGGCTCGATGACTACCGGTGCGGTAAAAGGTTAGGCCTTGGCCGCGCAAGCCGGTTTTGTTCGGCCGCGCGGCGACAACAGATTGGGGCCTTTCCACAAGGCCAGCACCGAAACGCTCAGGAAAGGGTTGCGCTTCATCCACGTTTCGGTAAAAATTTACTAGACCTGCCAGACCATTGTGGTCCCGGCTGCTTCGGGGGAGATGATGGTCACAATCCGTGAAATTGCGAAGGCGGTCGGCGTTTCGGCAGGCACTGTTTCCCGTGTGCTGAACTATGACCCCACCCTTTCGGTGAGCGAGGCCAAGCGCAAGGCGATCATCGAGACCGCCGAGGCGCTGGATTACGCAACGCCGCGCAACCGCAATCGCCGCAAGCCCGCGCCGTTCCGCCAGCCGCAACCGACCGCCGCCATGCCCCGCATCGCCACGGTTCACTTCCTAGAGCGCGACGAGGAACTGATCGACCCCTATTATATCGGGGTGAGGCTGGGCATAGAACGGCGGTCGCAGCATTACCAGAGCGAGATCGTGAAGGTGTTTCACGCTGACCTTTTCAACGAGGGCAGCCTGCTGCAGGGGGTTGCCGGAATCATCGCCATCGGCAAGCACAGACCGGCGGAGATCGCCTTTCTCGAAGAGTGTTGCGACCATCTGGTGTTCGCCGATTTCCAACCTTCGGACGAGCACTATGACTGTGTTTACAGCGACCTCGCGCTGGCGACCACGAAAATTCTCGACGGCCTCGCCGCTGCCGGCTATCGGCGCATCGCCTTTATCGGCGCGGAGGACAGGATCAGCTTTGGCGATGTGCCCTACAGCGAGGCGCGCTGCCGGGCCTATGTGGACTGGCAGAAGGCGCGCGGCACCTTCGACCCCACCCTGATCGCCCTCAACAATGACTGCAATGACGGGCAGAATCTGCGGCTCGAGGTCGGTTACGAGCATGCCCGCGAACTGCTCGATCGCGCCGAACGCCCGGATGTGATCCTCACCGCGAATGACAATATCGCGATTGGAACCGGGCGGGCACTGGCCGAAGCAGGGCTTTCGGTGCCGGACGACATCGCCATCGCCTCCTTCAACGACATACCGGTCGCCCAGTTTCTCAACCCCGCGCTTTCCACCATGAAGATACCGGGCGAGGCCATCGGCGAATGCACGGTCGACCTGCTGGTCGAGCGCATCAACGGTCGGGAATACACCAAGCGCGTTACCATCCCCGGCGAGATGATCTGGCGCGACAGCTGTCGTCATCCGCCGGTCGGGTAAATTTATTTACTGATTTTTACTAAAAATTTTATTGTCAAGTTTTCCGAATTGTAGTTAGCTTCCTTTGGGGCGGCAGGGAGAGCCGCCGGGCAATTGTCCAAACGGGAGGAAACCAATGGATAAGCAGAAAGTGCTGAGCCGCATCACGGGTGTGGCGCTGTCGGGAGCATGTGTCTTCGGTGCGACCGCCGCCTTCGCGGGTGAGATCACCATCTGGTGCTGGGACCCCAATTTCAATGTCGCGATCATGAAGGAAGCGGGCGAGATCTACACCAAGTCTCACCCTGACACGACCTTCAATGTCGTCGACTTCGCCAAGACCGATGTCGAGCAGAAGCTGCAGACGGCGCTGGCCTCTGGCGCGACCAATGCGCTGCCGGATATCGTGCTGATCGAGGATTACGGCGCGCAGAAATATCTCCAGTCCTTCCCGGGTGCCTTTGCGGCCATGGATGGCGTTGTCGATTACTCCGCCTTCGCGCCCTACAAGGTGCAGCTCATGACGGTGGACGGCAAGGTCTACGGCATGCCCTTCGACACCGGCGTCACCGGCATGTATTATCGCCGCGACTATCTGGACGAAGCCGGCTTCAAGCCGGAGGACATGAACAACATCACCTGGGACCGGTTCATCGAGATCGGCAGGCAAGTCGAGGCCAAGACCGGCCACAAGATGACCACGCTCGACCTCAATGACGGCGGCATGACCCGGATCATGATGCAGTCGGCCGGAAGCTGGTATTTCGACGAAAACGGCGATCTCAATGTCCTCGACAACGCCGCGCTGAAGGCAGCGCTCGAAACCCAGGCGAAGATCGCAGAGGAAGGCCTGATCTATCCGGCGACCGGCTGGTCGGACTATGTCAACGCCTTTACCTCCGGCAATGTCGCCTCGGTCATCACCGGCGTATGGATCACCGGCACCATCAAGGCGCAGGAAGACCAGTCCGGCAAATGGGGCGTCGCACCGATTCCGAAGCTGGACGGCGTCGAAGGCGCGGGCAACGCCTCCAACCTCGGCGGCTCGAGCTGGTACGTGCTCGACAGTTCCGACGTGAAGGACGAGGCGATCGATTTCCTCAACGAAATCTACGCCAAGGACACCGAATTCTACCAGAAAATCCTGGTCGAGCGCGGCGCGGTCGGCTCGCTTCTGGCCGCGCGCGAGGGCGAAGCCTACCAGGAGGCCGATCCGTTCTTCGGCGGCGAGAAGGTCTGGCAGAAGTTCTCCGACTGGCTGAACCAGATTCCGGCGGTCGACTACGGCATCTTCACCAACGAACTCGATGTCGCGGTCACCTCCAACCTGCAATCGCTGATCGACGGCAAGCCGGTCGACGAGGTGCTGAAGGCGATCAACGATCAGGCCAAGTTCCAGATCCAGTAAAGGCGCTTTGCCGGGGCGGCCCCGCCTGCCCCGGCTTTCGCCATCACGATTGTTGGAAAGCCGGCCCGCCGGCAACTGGGACCGACCATGGCTAATGCAAGACCCGGCAATCTGAAGCGGTTTTACGACGTCAACGGCTGGCTGTTCGTGGCGCCGGCCCTCATTCTCGTCGCCGCCTTCATGTTCTATCCGATCATCCGCTCGCTGGTGCTGTCGTTCTATTCCGGCCGCGGCATGATGATGAATTTCGTCGGTTTCGGGAATATCGAGCGTCTCTGGTATGACGCCATCTTCTGGCAGGCGCTGACCAACACGCTGACCTTCCTGATCATTCAGGTGCCGATCATGATCGTGCTGGCGCTGATCCTGGCCAATGCGCTCAACAATCCGCGGCTCAGATTCTCCGGCCTGTTCCGCACGGCGATCTTCCTGCCCTGCGTATCATCGCTGGTCGCCTATTCGATCCTGTTCAAGAGCATGTTCGCCACCGACGGCATCATCAACAGCACGCTGATGGCGGTGGGGCTCGCCGACAGTCCGATCGAATGGTTCACCGACCCGTTCTGGGCCAAGGTGTTGGTCATTCTCGCTATCACCTGGCGCTGGACCGGCTACAACATGATCTTCTATCTGGCAGCGCTCCAGAATATCGACAGATCGATCTACGAGGCCGCCCGCATCGACGGCGTGCCTTCATGGCGGCGCTTCCTGCACATCACCATTCCGATGCTGAAGCCGGTGATCCTGTTCACCACGATCACCTCCACCATCGGCACGCTGCAGCTTTTCGACGAGGTCTACAACCTGACCGAGGGCAAGGGCGGGCCGGCGAACGCGACGCTGACGCTGTCGCTCTACATCTATAACCTGACCTTCCGCTTCATGCCCAATTTCGGTTACGCGGCCACGGTCTCCTACGTCATCGTGCTGATCGTCGCGGTGCTTTCCTTCCTGCAGTTCTACGCCGCGAGGGAACGCACATGACGAGCCGCCGTCTCATCCGCCTCGCCGCCGGTTCACTGACCTATATCCTGCTCGGGCTCGCCGCCTTCATCTCGGTGTTCCCCTTCATCTGGATGGTGATCGGCGCGACCAACACCACCGCCGATATCGTTGTCGGCAAGGTCACCTTCGGCAACGCGCTGATGACCAATATCAATGCCTTCGTCACGCAGGTCGACGTGCCGTTAATCATGTGGAACTCGATCAAGATCGCCGGTCTCGGCACCTTCCTCACGCTCACGGTGACCTCGTTGGCCGGTTACGGCTTCGAGATATTCCGCTCGAAGCTGCGCGACCGGGTCTATGCCATCGTGCTTTTAACGCTGATGGTGCCGTTCGCGGCGATCATGATCCCGCTGTTCATGATGACGGCCAAGGCCGGGCTGATCGACACCCATATCGCCATCATCCTGCCCTTCATCGCCTGGGCCTTCGTGATCTTCTATTTCCGCCAGGCCACCAAGGCCTTCCCCTCCGAACTGCGTGATGCCGCCAAGGTCGACGGGCTGAAGGAGTGGCAGATCTTCCTGCACATCTATTTCCCGGTGATGCGCTCCACCTATGCGGCGGCCTTCGTCATCGTGTTCATGCTCTACTGGAACAACTATCTGTGGCCGCTGATCGTGCTGCAATCCAACGAGACCAAGACGATCACGCTGGTCGTCTCCTCGCTCGCCTCCGCCTATTATCCCGATTACGGCACGGTGATGATCGGCACGATCCTCGCGACCCTTCCCACGCTTCTCATCTTCTTCGCCATGCAGCGCCAGTTCGTCCAGGGCATGCTCGGTTCCGTCAAATAGGTCATACACATGCGTAAAGTTCAGAATTTCAATGCCGGCTGGGTGTTCTCCGAAGGGTTCGACAATGCGGCGATCAATACCCTGCGCGATGGCGAAAGCGTGCGCCTGCCGCATACCGCCGTCGAACTGCCCTTCAACTATCTCAACGAGAAGCTCTATCAGCGCGCCTTCACCTACCAGAAGGTTTTCGCCAGCGAGCCCGGTTTCGCCGGCAAGCGGGTCTCGCTGGTCTTCGACGCGGCGATGGCCGACAGCGTCGTTTTCCTCAACGGCAAGGAAATCGCCGCCCACAAGGATGGCTATACCCCCTTCGAGGTCGAGATCGGCCCGCATCTGAAGGACGGCGACAATCTGCTGACGGTGAAGATCGACGGTTCGGAAAACCCGGACATCCCGCCTTTCGGCAATGTCATCGACTATCTGACCTTTGCCGGCATCTATCGCGATGTCTGGCTGAAGATCACGACCTCGGTCGCGATCGACAACGTCAAGATCGAAACGCCCGACGCGCTCGCCGACGCCAAGACCGTGACCGCCGACGTGTTCCTGACCGACGAGACCACCGGCAGGCTCAGCGCGACGCTGAGCGACGCCGAGGGCAAAACGATCGCCGCCACCGAAGCTTCCGTTTCGGGCCGGCAGACGCGGCTTGCGCTTTCCGATCTGAAAGGCCTCCGGCTTTGGGATATCGATGACCCGGCGCTCTATACTCTCACCGTGACGCTCGAAACCGAGGCCGGCACGGACGATTTTTCCAACCGTTTCGGCTTCCGCACCGCCTCCTTCGCCAGCGATGGCTTCCGCCTCAATGGCCGGCTTTTGAAACTGCGTGGCCTCAACCGCCACCAGAGCTGGCCGCATCTCGGCTATGCCATGGGCAGGCGCGGGCAGGAAAAGGATGCCGACATCCTTAAATTCGAACTCGCCTGCAATATCGCCCGGACCTCGCATTATCCGCAGTCGAAATATTTCCTCGACCGTTGCGACGAGATCGGCCTGCTGGTTTTCGAGGAAATCCCGGGCTGGCAGCATATCGGCGGCGAAGCGTGGAAACGGGAATCGGTCGAGAATGTGCGCCGGATGATCACCCGCGACTGGAACCATCCGTCGATCATCATCTGGGGCGTGCGCATCAACGAATCCGCCGACGACCACGATTTCTACGCCGAGACCAACCGGGTCGCCCGCGCACTCGACGCCACCCGCCAGACCGGCGGCGTGCGCTGCATCGAAAACAGCGAGATGCTGGAAGACGTCTATACGATGAACGACTTCGTCCTCGGCGACGAGGAGCAGCCGGGCCGCAACCACGCGCGGATCTGCACCCGCGACCAGAGGCAGGTGACCGGGCTTTCGAAGACGGTGCCCTACATGATCACCGAGTATAACGGCCACATGTATCCCACCAAGCGCTTCGATCAGGAGAGCCGCCAGGCCGAGCACGTCACCCGCCACCTGCAAATGCTGAATGCGGTTGCCGGCGACCCGACGATCGCGGGCAGCACGGGATGGTGCATGTTCGACTACAACACCCACAGCGATTTCGGCTCCGGCGACCGGATCTGCTATCACGGCGTGATGGACATGTATCGCGAGCCGAAATTCGCGGCCTATGCCTATGCCTCGCAGGGCGAACCCGAGAACGGGGTGGTGCTTCAGCCCGTCACCTTCTGGGCGCGCGGCGAGCGCAATATCGGCGGCGTGCTGCCACTGATCATCCTGACCAATTGCGACTATATCGAACTCACCGTCGGCGACAGCGCGCCCAAGCGGGTGGAACCTGCACGTTCGACATACCCGCACCTCCCTCATCCGCCGGTCATTCTCGACAGCCACAATGTCTCCGCCGAAGAATTCGGGGACTGGGGCCGCCAATGGTTCGACGGCACGCTGACGGGCTATATCGACGGAAAGCCCGTCAGGACCATGAAGCTTGCCGGCAACCCCGTGCCGACGACGCTCGAGATCGCACCGGACGCGACCGAATTGAGGGCTGCGGACAAGGACTGCGTGCGCGTCATCCTGCGCGCGCTCGACCAGTGCGGCAACATCATGCCGTTCTTCGATGAGCCGGTCGCGCTTTCGCTCGATGGGCCCGGCCGAATCGTCGGGCCACAGGTCACGAGCTTCCGGGGCGGCACGGCGGGGCTTTACATCGAGGCGGGGGATGAGACCGGGACGCTGACGCTTTCGGTCCGCTGCGCCGCCTTTGCCGATGACACCATCGCCTTCACGATCAGCTGAGGTTTGCCATGGCAGATGTTTCCCTCAACCAAATCCGCAAGTCCTTCGGCGCGATCGAGGTCATCAAGGGCGTCGATCTCGACATAAGGTCCGGCGAGTTCGTCGTCTTCGTCGGTCCCTCCGGCTGCGGCAAGTCGACCCTCTTACGGATGATCGCGGGGCTTGAGGACATCACATCCGGCTCGCTGTCGATCGGCGGAACGGACATGACCGACGAGGACCCGGCAAAGCGCGGCATCGCCATGGTGTTCCAGACCTATGCGCTCTACCCGCATATGACGGTGCGCGAGAATATGGGCTTCGCACTGCGTTTCGCCGGCATGAAGAAACAGGAGATCGAGACCCGGGTAATGGATGCGGCAAAGATGCTGGAGCTGGAATCCTATCTCGACCGCAAGCCGAAGGCACTTTCGGGCGGCCAGCGACAGCGCGTCGCGATCGGCCGCGCCATCGTGCGCCACCCGGACGTGTTCCTGTTCGACGAGCCGCTCTCCAATCTCGACGCTGAGTTGCGCGTCCACATGCGCGCCGAACTCTCCGCCCTTCACGACCGGCTGAAGACCACCATGGTCTATGTGACCCATGATCAGGTGGAGGCGATGACGCTTGCGGACCGGATCGTGGTGCTGCGCGCCGGCAAGGTCGAGCAGATCGGAACGCCGCTGGAGCTGTTCAACACCCCGGCCAACCTGTTCGTCGCCGGCTTCATCGGTTCGCCGGCGATGAATTTCCTGCCGGCAAGCGTTGTCGATGCCGATGAAGCCGGACTGAAGATCAGCCTCCTCGACCAGGAGACCCTGGATATCGCGATCACCGGCGCAAGACCTGCCTCCGGCGGCAGGGTAACGCTCGGCGTGCGCCCGCAGCACATCAGGCTGGCGGCGGAGGACCAAACGGGAATCGAAATCGCCATCACCCTGGTCGAGGCATTGGGAACAGAAACCGTGATCTACGGAGAGGCCGGCAACGGCGAGCGTGTCATGGCCGTGCTCGCCGGTCAGCACGCGCTTAAAACCGGCACGACCATCCGCGTCACCTTCGATGTCGCGGATGTTCATCTCTTCGATGAAGCCGGTCAGCGCATGGCGCGTTGATGCCATCGGGAGCACTCGATAGATGAGCGTTCCTCACGCACTCATAACAGATACTCATTCGACTCAGCAGCCGCACCATATAAAATCCGGCATGCAGGGATGCTGACCGGGGCGGAGGCATGGACGAACAAGCCGATATCCAAACGACGGAGCGTCATGCCGGAGAGGCGCGATCGGGCGCGCCGCTGCGTCTTCAGGCGCCCGACGGCATGTGGCTCGGCGGCTTCATATGGAGCCATGGCGTGGCCGAAAGACCCGTGGTGGTGATATCGGCAGCGACATCGGTTCGCTGCCGATATTACGCGCGATTTGCCGATTACCTTTATGGTCACGGTTTCAACGTCATCACCTATGATTATCGCGGCATCGGCGAATCCCGCCCGAAATCGTTGCGCGGCTTCGACGCCGACTGGGTAGACTGGGGCGAACTCGATCTCGAAGGCGCGCTCTGCCATGCCCGGGCGGAATTTCCCGGCCAGCCGATCCAGGTTGTCGCCCACTCGATCGGCGGATTTGCGATCGGCCTTGCGCCATCGAACCACCGGATCGGACGCATCCTCACCGTCGGGTCGCAATTCGCCCACTGGCGCGATTATGCGGCCGGTCACCGCCTGCGGATGTATGCGAAATGGCATATCGTCATGCCGATGCTGACGGGGCTCTTTGGCTATTTCCCCGCCAAGCGTCTTGGCTGGATGGAAGACACGCCCGCCGGCGTGGTGCGCGACTGGAGCCGGATGAGAGCCCGTTTCGAGCAGACCGTGCGGCAGGATCGCATCATCGACGACCAGCGCCAGGCCGAGAAACTGCGCCAGCGCTTCGCAGGCGTGACAGCGCCGATCCTGGCGATCGGCCTCGACGACGATCCCCACGGAACACCCGCAGCGATCGACCGGCTTCTGGCCTATTTCACCGCCAGTCACCGCCGGCACTGGCGTCTCCATCCCGACGACATCGGCGTCGAGACAATCGGCCATTTCGCCTTCTTCCACGACCGCTTCAAGGGCAGTCTGTGGCCGATCGCGCTTTCATGGCTGCAAACCGGCGAGATCCCCGCCGGCGTGCCGGGCCGGCTGCTGGCCGAGACGAGGCCCTCGGAGAAAGACGCTTCCGACCGTACGGATCGTTGATCCCGATGAAGGGCCGAAGAGCGGCGAAATATAAAATATGAGTAATTCTGTCTTGATTTGGTGATGTGGCACTTCTAAAGAGCGGTCCGACGACACAGGCGAACGGGACCCGATATGGATATGCAGAAGACACTGGGCATCATTGGCAGCATGATCATTGGACTGACGGCTGCGCCGACGCTGGCCGCTTCCACCTCCTACCCGCTCACGATCGAAAACTGTGGTGCAACCGTGGTCTTCGAAAAAGCGCCGGAACATGCCGTTGCGCTTGGTCAGAACAGCGCCGAAATCATGCTGTTGCTGGGCCTGGAAGACAGAATGGCGGCCACCGCCTTCTGGCCCAATGAGGTTCTGCCCGAACTGGCGGAGGCCAACGCAAAGGTCAAGCTGTTGAGCGTCGAATTCCCCACGCTGGAGTCCGTCCTGGCAGAGCAGCCCGATTTCGTCGCGGCGATGCTCCCGATCCTGATGGGACCGGACAGCAAACTGGCCAAGCGCGATGACTTCGAAAGCCTGGGCATTCCCGCCTATCTCTCTCCGAGCGCCTGCTCGACCACGCTGGATACGGGCGACGCCTATGGAAGCCGCGACCAGCTCTGGAACATGGATCTCCTCTACAAGGAGATCGACGATCTTGCCCGCATCTTCGATGTCGAGGACCGCGGTCAGGCCCTCATCGCCGACTTCAAGGCGCGCGAACAGGCGCTGCGCGATCGATTTTCCAAAAACGAGGACCTGACATTTCTGTTCTGGTTCTCGAGCCCGTCGCCCGCCGACGACGCCTATCTGGGCGGCGGCAACGGCCCTTCCGGCTTCATCGCCGACCTCCTGGGCGGTCGCAACGCGCTCGACACCAAGGCGGAGTGGCCGACTTCCAGCTGGGAAGGCATCATGGCGGCCGACCCCACCGTCATCGTCGCCGCGCAGGTTGACCGCAACCGGTGGGACCTCGACACCGCCGAACACAAGATCGAATTTCTGCAAACCGATCCGACCGTGAGCCAGATGGACGCCGTCAGCAAGGGGCGCATCGTGGTCATGAGCGGGGCGGCCATGAACCCCAGCATCCGCACGCTCTACGGCGCCGAGGAAATCGCCGGACAGCTCGAGGCGATCGACCTTTCGAAATGAACACCGCGGATGACACGCGGGCCGGCCTCAGGCTGGCCCTGCTGCTGGCCGGCTCGGCCATTGTCCTGATCGGCGTGATCGCCCTGGCGACCGCGATCGGCGACTACAACATACCTGTGAGATCGGTCTTTCTGGCGGTCACCAATCATTTCGGCCTGACGACCGCCGATATTCCCAGGATCGAACAGAGCGTGGTCTGGAACCTCCGGCTGAGCCGGAGCCTCGTTGCAGCGCTCTGCGGCGCGGGTCTGGCGATCTGCGGGGCCATCCTGCAGGCGCTGTTGCGCAATGCGCTGGCGGAGCCGTTCGTGCTGGGCGTGTCGGCGGGAGCCTCGACCGGCGCCGTCTGCGTCATCGTGCTGGGCATCGGCGCGGGCGCCGTGTCGCTGTCGCTCGGCGCCTTCGCTGGCGCCTTTGCCGCCTTCGCGCTGGTGGCCCTGCTCTCGAATGGCGCGACCAGCGGCCCGAGCCATACGATCCTCGCCGGCGTCGCGGCCTCGCAGCTCTTCAATGCGCTCACCGCCTATATCGTCACCACCTCCGCCAATGCCCAGCAGGCGCGCAACGTGATGTTCTGGCTGCTCGGCAGTTTCGGCGGCGTTCGCTGGCCCGAATTTCAGTTGCTGGCCGTCGTGCTGTGCATCTGCCTCGCGATCTGCATCTGGATGGCCCGCACGCTCGACGCGTTCACCTTCGGTGACGAGGATGCCGCAGCCCTCGGCATTCCCGTGGCCCGCACGCGGCTGATCCTGTTTGGCGTCACGGCGCTGATGACGGCGACGATCGTCAGCCAGGTCGGCGCGATCGGCTTTGTCGGGCTCGTGGTGCCGCATGCCGCGCGTTATATCGTGGGGCCGGTGCATATGCGCCTCCTGCCCGCTTCGGCGATCCTCGGCGCCGTCTTCATGGTCATCGCCGACATCGCCTCCCGCGTGCTGGTGCCGCAGCAGACCATTCCGATCGGGGTTGTCACCGCGCTGGTCGGCGTACCGTTCTTCGCCATCATCCTCTATCGCGCGAGGCCCCGGACATGAGCGTCGTTGCAGACCAGTTAAGCTGGGGCGTCCGGCGAAAGGTCATCGTCAAGAATGTCAGCCTTGACGTGCGGGAGGGCGAAACCCTCGGACTGATCGGGCCGAACGGCTCGGGGAAGTCCTCGCTGCTGAGGCTCCTTGCCGGCCTGAAACGGCCGGATCGCGGCCATGTCGAGATCCATGGCCGCAACATAGCCCATGTGCCCCGACGCCTGCTGGCGCGAGAGGTGGCCTTCGTTCAGCAAAATGCGGCGACCGATACCAATGTCACGGTCCGCGACGTCGTCCGCCTGGGACGCACGCCCCATCGCTCGGCACTTTCCGGCTGGAGTTCGGCCGATCAGGAAGCAGTATCCGGTGCACTCCGTCGCGTCGGCATGGAGCCGCTTCAGAACCAGTCCTGGCAGACGCTTTCGGGCGGCGAGCGGCAACGCGTGCACATCGCCCGCGCGCTTGCCCAGAGCCCGCGGGTTCTGTTCCTCGACGAGCCGACCAACCATCTCGACATCCACCATCAGATCGAGATCCTGCACACCGTGCGGCAACTGGACCTGACGAGCATCGTTGCCCTGCACGATCTCCATCTCGCCGCGATGTTCTGTGACCGGATCATCGTGCTGAAGGATGGCGCCGTCGTCGCCTCGGGCGCGCCCGAAACCGTGTTGACCGAAGAGATGATCGGAAGCGTCTTTCGCGTTTCCGCCGCCGTCAGCGCCTCTCCCTATCACGGCCGGCCGCAGATTCACTTCCGTTCCTGCTGAGCGGCAGCGACCGGCTCCGTGCAGGCTCAGCACTCATGACGGGCGCGGAAGCGGGCGAGTTCGCGCTCGCTCGGCGTCCGGCCGGTATAGATCCTGACATATTCCGAGGCGCGGTTCACGCGCGTGGCGGTATCCTCGGCAACCTGCAGCGAGATATAGCCGATCTGCACCAGATAGACCGCGTGCGCCCGCACATCGGCCTCCTCCGGCGCGAAGCCGAAGCGGACGAACAGCGCCTTGATGGCCGCAATCCGCCTCTCGTCCGCGCTGGCGACGCGGGCCATGACATCGGCGGATTGCGCCGCCCAGCCGCGGACCGAAAAATCGAGACGCGGATCGAAATCCGTTTCCGCGATGAACACGCTGATCAGGTTGAGGATGGCCTCGCTCAGGGTTTCGGCATAGGCATCGCAGGCGTCGATCAGCGCGCCGGTATTGGTTTCTTCCCAATGCTCCAGAAGCGCGTTCAGCAGCGCCGCACGATCCTTGAAAAACCAGTAGAAGCTGGTGCGCGACAAAGAGAGACGTTCGGCTAGCGGCTGGATCTTGACCGCATCCACCCCTGTTTCGACAAAGACCTGCCGGGCCGCATCGAGCCACAATGCGCGCGAGCCGCGCCAGCCGGCAGTGTTTTCCGTTTCAGCATCCATGCGCCGCAGACTAGCCGCAAGGCAGACACGAAACAAGAAAATAGACGTGTACGTCGATTAACTTGACAGTAATGTACATTTATGGCGAACTTCCTCCAACCAGAGGAGACCGTCATGAACAATGATCCGCTGCTGCAGCCCTATCAGCTCAAGCACCTCACCCTGAAAAACCGCATCATGATCTCCTCGCACGAGCCGGCCTATCCTGAAGACGGCATGCCGAAGGGGCGGTATCGCGCCTATCACGTCGAGCGCGCCCGCGCCGGCGTGGCGCTGACCATGACCGCCGGTTCGGCATCGGTGGCGCGCGACAGCCCGCCGGTGTTCAACAATATCCTCGCCTGGAAGGATGAGGTGGTCGGCTGGATGCGGCAACTGACCGACGAGTGTCACGACCATGGCGCGGCCGTGATGATCCAGCTCACCCATCTCGGCCGCCGCACCCGCTGGGACAAGGCCGACTGGCTGCCGGTCGTCTCAGCCGGCCACGAGCGCGAGGCAGCCCACCGCGCCTTTCCGAAAAAGGCGGAAGACTGGGATATCGCCCGCCTGATCAGGGACTATGCCGATGCCGCCGAGCGCATGCAGGCAGCCGGGCTCGACGGTATCGAAATCCAGGCCTACGGCCACCTGATGGACCAGTTCTGGTCGCCGCTGACCAACGAGCTGGATGCGCCCTATGGCGGCTCGCTCGACAACCGGCTGCGGTTCACCTTCGAGGTGCTGAACGAAATACGCAGTCGCGTCGGCCCGGAATTCATCGTCGGCGTGCGCTATACCGGCGACGAGCAGCTTGAGGGCGGGTTCGACCGCGAAGACGGTCTCGAGATTTCGCGCCGGCTGAAGGAGAGCGGGCTGGTCGATTTCCTGAATGTCGTGCGCGGCCATATCGATACCGATGCCGGGCTGACAGACGTTATCCCCGTGCAGGGCATGGCCAGCGCCCCGCATCTCGATTTCGCCGGCGAAATCCGCGCGGCGACGGATTTCCCGACCTTCCATGCCGCCAAGATCCAGGATGTCGCGACCGCCCGCCACGCGATTGCCAGCGGCAAGCTCGACATGGTCGGCATGACCCGCGCGCATATGACCGACCCGCACATCGTAGCGAAGATCATCGCCGGCGAGGAAGAGCGCATCCGCCCTTGCGTAGGGGCAAACTACTGTCTCGACCGGATCTATCAGGGCGGGCTCGCCTTCTGTGTCCATAACGCCGCCACGGGCCGCGAGGAAACCATGCCGCACGCCATTGCGCCTGCGGAAAAGAAGCGGCGCGTGGTGATCGTCGGCGCCGGCCCCGCGGGCATGGAGGCCGCGCGCGTTGCCGCCGAGCGCGGACACGCGGTGACCGTGCACGAGGCCGCCAATGATCCCGGTGGTCAGGTCCGGCTCGCGGCGCAGAGCGAGCGGCGCCGCGAGATGATCTCGATCATCGACTGGCGGTTTGCCGAATGTCGGCGGCTCGGCGTCACCTTTCATTTCAACAGCTTCGTCGATGGCGAAGCGGTGCTTGCGGAAAAGCCGAATGTCGTCATCATCGCCACCGGCGGCCTGCCGCACACCGATGTGACGGGCGCGGGCGACGATCTCGTCGTTTCCGCCTGGGATATCCTGACCGGAGACGTCAAACCCGGCCAGAACGTGCTGATTTACGACGAGGCCGGCGACTATCCGGCCCTTCAGGCGGCTGAAAAAATCGCCGAAACCGGCGCGAAGGTTGAGATCATGACCCGCGACCGGGCCTTTGCCCCGGAGGTGATGGCGATGTCGCTGACGCCTTTCATGCGCGCCCTGCAAAAGCGCGACGTCACCTTCACCGTGACATGGAAACTGCAGCGTGTGACACGCGACGGCAACCGGCTTCTGGCGACGATCGACAGCGATTACGGCGGCGTGACCCGCACCCGTTCCGTCGATCAGGTGATCGTCAACCACGGCACCCGACCGCTCGACGATGTCTATTTCGAACTGAAGCCCGGATCGTCCAATCTCGGCGCGGTCGATTACGAGGCGCTGGTGGCGGGCGACCCGCAAGCGGTGCGCAGCAATCCCGAGGGTAACTATCAACTGTTCCGGATCGGAGACGCGGTTTCAGCCCGCAACATCCATGCCGCGATCTATGACGCCCTCAGGCTGGTTAAGGATATCTGAGACGCTCCGTTCGTGCTCAATAGCCGTAGTAAAGCGTCACCGTGTGCCGCGCTTCGGCGAAGAACAACCAGCGTTCGACCAGCATGCCGGCAAGTTGCAGGGGCACGGCGGTAAGGACGAGCACCAGCGCCAGCGGTCCGGGAAGCAGCAGAGACAGCACGAGACAGACAGCCGGCAGGACGAAGGCCAGCAGTTGCGCGATCAGGCGCAGCCTTGCGGCATGCTTGCGCGCGACGCGATAGCCCATTTCCTTCAGCAGGTAATTCTGCTCGCTGTGCGGGGACTGCACCTGGCGGATATCGCCCTCGCCCAGCCCGAGCGCCTCATTGGCGGTGGGCTGTCCCTTGCCGCTGTCGCGATAGGCCCAGTAACCGCGCTTGACCACCCATCCCGAGAGCGCAAGGACAGCCGCCAGCGCGGCGACCAACCGGCTGGCGGGGCCGAAAATGGCAAGCAGCGCGTTGAGCAGCGTCAGGCCGGTCATCGCGGCGAAGACCAGATAGGCGGGCAGCGTCCACGGGCCGTGCCATTCGGCGATCGGTTTGAGCGAGGCATAGATCATCGCCGTCATGATGACGGTCGCGACCGCGCCAATGGCGGCGAGCGCGCCGGCGAGCGCCATCCAGCCGCCGCTTTGCTGCAGGATCACCCAGCCGAAGGCGAGCGCGACAGCGGGGACATAGGTCGCGACGGAGGAAACGCCTTCGCGCGAGAGCCATGACGACCGCCACTGGCTGAAGGCGCGCCAGGCGCGCTCCGGACGGCCGAGATGGGCGGTCGAGGTCAATAGCCCGGCCGAGATCAGGCCGAGCGACAGGCCGAAGCCGACGAGACCGAACCACGGATCCGGCGGCAGCAGGCCGAAGGCGGCGGCAAGGCCTAGCAGGAACAGCAGGCCATAACCCGCGCCGGACGCGGTTGTGAAAAAGATGACGGAAAAGGCGGGATGCATCGGCGTCTACCTCGAAAGCATGCGGTCGACCCAGCCGAGAAAGCCGCCCTCGGGGGCTGCATCCTCGAGCGGCAGGGCATCCGTCGCGGTGGCGGCGTCGCGTCGCGGGCGCGGCGGCAAATAGCGGTTGGTCGGGTTGTAGCCAAGCTCCGGCATCAACGCGACGCCGCCGCGTTCCTCCGACAGCTTCGAGATTGCCGAATCCGGATCGCCGAAATCGCCGAAATGGCGCGCGCCGGTGGGACAGGCGGCGACGCAGGCGGGCACGCGATCCTCCTCGGCAAGGTTTTCGTTGTAGATCCGGTCGACGCAGAGCGTGCATTTCTTCATCACGCCGACATCGACGTCGAATTCCCGCGCGCCATAGGGACAGGCCCAGGAACAGAGCTTGCAGCCGATGCACTTGTCCTCGTCCACCAGCACGATGCCATCCGAGGCGCGCTTGTAGGACGCGCCGGTGGGACAGACCGTGACGCAGGCCGGCGTCTCGCAATGCAGGCAGGAGCGGGGGAAGTGGATGGTGGCCCCGCCCTTCGGCGTATCCTGCTCATAGGTGTGGACGCGGTTGAAGAACACCCCGTCCACCTTGTCGGCATAGGGGTTGAGATCGGTCAGCGGGGCCATGTGGCCGCCCGCATTCCATTCCTTGCACGAGGTGACGCAGGCATTGCAGCCGACACAGGTATCGAGGTCAATGGCAAGGCCAAGCTTCCGGTCGGTCTTTTCGGGAAGACAGGTCATTTCGCGCGCTCCCTTGGTTTGTGTGCCGGCTTGAATTCCGCGCCGTAGGTCAGCTTGTCGGGACCGTCGGAAAGGCCCGGCGGCAGTTCCGCCGGCGGTTCCAACGGGGCGGTGTTCCCCTCCTCCCCGGGCGCGCATTTCACAAGCCTGATGCGCAGGTCGAACCATGCCGCCTGCCCGGTCACCGGGTCCGAATTGGAGAACCGGCGGCCCTTGGCATCCGGCGGCAGCAGTTCGGTGATGGCGTGGTTCAGAAGGAAGCCGCGATTTGATTCGCCGGCATTTTCGTGCAGACCCCAGGTCCGCCGCCGCTTGCCGATGGCATTCCAGGTCCACACCGTCTGCGGGTTCACGCCCTCCACCAGCGAAATCTGGCCGCGCACCCGCCCGTGGGGGCTTTCGATCCAGACCCAGTCGTCATCCACGAGGTTCAGGCTGGCGGCGAGATCGCGATGTACGAACAGCTTGTTCTGGTTCATCACCTGCCGCAGCCACGCATTCTGCGAGCCCCAGGAATGGTACATGAACATCGGCCGCTGCGTCAGCGCGTGGATCGGGTAGTCATCCGCCGCAATCAGGCTCTGCTCAAGCGGCTCGGACCAGAACGGCAGCGGGTCGAAATAGGTGGCGACCCGGTTGCGTTCGGCCTCGGGCGGCTGGATCGGGCCATGGCCCTTCGCGGCAAGGCGGAAGCGCTGCAGCGGCTCGGAATAGATCTGGAAGATGATCGGCTCGGCCTTACCGAGAAAACCGAACTGCACCGCCGTCTCCAGATAGGCCTTGTTGGCCATCTTGTAGAACCGTTCCTCCGGCTTGAACTCATGATGCCAGAAGCCGCCATGTTCGATATAGCGCTTGAGCTGGTCCTTGTTCGGCGCGCCCCGGCCGTGCTGGTCGCCATCTTCGCCGCGCCAGCCGGCAAGCGGACCGATGCCGGGGCTGCGCTCGTGATTGACGATGTAATCGGCATAATCGCGATATTTCGCGCTGCCGTCCTCGTTCACGAAGCCGGGAAGCCCGAGCCGGGCACCAAGATCGATCAATACCGACTGGAAGCCGCGCACATCGCGGTCGGGTTCGAGAACCGGGTGGCGGATCGCATCGCCCGGTCCGTCCGCATGGCTGATCGGCCGGTCGAGCAGGCTGATGCAGTCGTGGCGCTCAAGATAGGTCGTGTCCGGCAGCACCAGATCGGCATAGGACACCGTCTCGGAATGATAGGCGTCGGAATAGATGATGAACGGGATCTTGTACTCGCCATTCTCGTCCGTGGCCGTCAGCATCCGCATCGTCTCGGATGTGTTCATCGACGAGTTCCACGCCATGTTCGCCATATAGAGGAACAGCGTGTCGATCGGATAGGGATCGCCCTCATAAGCGTTGCGGATGACCATATGCATCAGCCCGTGGGCGGAGAACGGCGCCTGCCAGGAATAGGCCTTGTCGATGCGGATCGGGCCGCCCTTCTCATCCACCAGCAGGTCGGCGGGATCGGTGACGAAGCCGAGCGGCGCGCCGCCAAGCGGCGTGTTCGGCTTGCCGCCATCCTTGCCCGCCGGCTTCAGTGGTGGCGGCACCGGCTTCGGATAGGGCGGCTTGTAGCGGAAGCCGCCGGGCACATCCACGGTTCCGAGCAGAACCTGTAGCAGGTGGATGGCGCGACAGGTGTGGAAGCCGTTGGAATGGGCCGAGATGCCGCGCATGGCGTGCATCGAGATCGGACGGCCCTTCATGGTCTTGTGCTCGCGGCCCGCCCAGTCGGTCCAGGCAACGGGGATCTCGATCTCCTCCTCGAAGGCGACCTTGGCGAGTTCCGCCGCGATGCGGCGGATGGTGGCGGCGGGCACGCCGCACTTGTCGGCAACCGCGTCCGGCGCGTAATCCTTCGACAGATAGCGCTCGGCGAGAAGCTGGAAGGCCGGGCTGACGGTGCGGCCCAGCGCCTGAAACGTGCCGGTCAGCGCCGGAGCAATTGTCGGATCGCTGGAAATGGCCGTGGTGCCCTTGTCGCGCTCCCAGCTCAGGATATTGCCGTCGCCATCGCGCAGGAACAGGCCGTCATCGGCGGCCCCCTCGTCGCGGATGACCAACTGGTGCAGATTGGTGTAGCGGATCAGGTAGTCGAGATCGACCTTGCCTGCCCGCAACAGCTCATGCACCAGCGCCAGCACGAACAGCCCATCCGTGCCAGGCCGGATGCCGATCCACTCGTCGGCGATCGCGTTATAGCCGGTGCGACAGGGATTGACGCCGACAACCTTGGCGCCATTGGCCTTGAGCTTTCCGAGACCGATCTTGATCGGGTTGGAATCGTGGTCTTCGGCGACGCCAAACAGCATGAAATATTTCGAGCGCTCCCAGTCGGGCTCGCCGAATTCCCAGAACGCGCCGCCGATGGAATAAAGCCCGGCGGCGGCCATATTGACCGAACAGAAGCCGCCATGAGCGGCGAAGTTCGGCGTGCCGAACTGCGTCGCCCACCAGCCGGTGAGCGATTGCGACTGGTCGCGGCCGGTGAAGAAGGCGAGCTTCTTCGGGTCCGTGGAACGGATGCGGGCGAGGCGCTCGGTGACGATGGAGAGCGCTTCATCCCACTCGATCTCGCGGTATTCGCCCTTGCCGCGCGGCCCGGTGCGCAACAGCGGCTTCCTGAGCCGCGCCGGGCTGTAGTGCTGCATGATGCCGGCGCTGCCCTTGCCGCACAGAACGCCGCGATTGACCGGATGGTCCTTGTTGCCATTGATGTAGCGCACCTTGCCGTCACGGATATGCACGTCGATCCCGCAGCGACAGGCGCACATATAGCAGGTTGTCTTCGCCACATGGTCGCCAATCTTTGGCGAGGTGACGACGCCATCGCCCTCATCCGGGGCGGCACTGTCACGCAGGGCTTGCTGCGACGGAGCGGCGTTCGCGCCGCGATCATTGCGCACCATCTGAGGCTCCTTCAAAGGTGAGGACGGTCGGAAACGATGGGGACGCCGCCGCGGTCAACGAACGACGATCATCAGGAGCGTGAGCGCTCCCAGCAGAGCAACAGAGATGCCGGTGATCAGCACTTCCTGTCGCGGCGCGAGGTGATGCGGCAGTGGACGCAGGCGCAGCAGGCGCGTACGTCTCATCCCGGTCAGGACCATCATGATGGCAAGCGCCATGGCGAAACTGCCACCGAGAATGGAGAGCAGACCCGGCGAACCGCCCTCGCGCAGAAGCAGCAGTCCACCATTGATGGCAACCACCAGCGCGGTGCGCACCCAGGAGAGGTCCGTCCGCTCGGGCTGCAAACCGGGTCGGCCCGGTATCAGGCGTTCGCTCATGGGCCTGTCCTTGTCCGGTCACAGCAGACCTCCGCTGACAAGCGCGGTGATCCCGGCGAGACTGCCGGTCAGGATGATGAGACCGGACAGAAACCAGATGGCATTGCCGCCCGGCAACGGTGCGTCATGGCACATAGCCCGCTGCACGCTGTGCCAGCGCCAGGTTGCGTAAATGATCGCCGCCAGACCGGCGCCTGCCAGCGCGATGCCGAACAACTTGTCGGGGTCGATGCCGGTCAAGGGTTTGGCGAAATGCATCAGCCCCACCGCGCCGGCCAGAAGCGCCAGCGCCGTGCGCACCCAGGCAAGGAAGGTTCGCTCATTGGCGAGCGTGAAACGGTAGTCGGGTTCGTGGCCCTGGGGCGGCAATTGCGGCCCGGTCAAAGCGCTGCCCGCATCCGGGCTTTCGATCCTATGATCGGCCTGAGGTTTGATACCTTCGTGACTGGCGTTGCGCATTGTCGGCTTCCTCATCCGGAATTCCGGTTAACGCATAAGTAGATAACGCCGGCGACCCGGTCCAATAGTGTGATCGGATGCATTCAATCTGGATTCAAGATGGATTGCGGACAGGAGAGCCGGCCCGACGATCATTTAGGGGAAGTGTCACACGCCGAGCCCAAGGCTCAACCTTGCCGTTCGGCCTCCGCGCCATTGATCGCTTCGACAATGCCCAACTGATTCAGGAACGCCGTCACCGCCCGGGTCGGACGGCGGGCGGCAAGCCGCAGGGCGATGAACTGGCGTTCGGGCAATTCGATCGGGACATGGTGCAGCAGGCCCGCCTCCAGGCTGGGCGCCGCGACCGAAGCCGACATCGCCGCCGCCCCGAGCCCGGCTTCGGCGGCCGCGCGCACCGCTTCGTTCGACGGCAGTTCCATCGCGATGCGGAAACCCGCCACATCCGCGCCCATGGCAAGGGCTGCGTGTTCGAAGGCGGAGCGCGTGCCCGACCCGGTCTCGCGCCGCACCCAGTCGCTTTCAGACATTTTTGCGGGATCGAGCCGCTTCAGTCCCGCCCAGGGATGGTCGGGCGCGACAACGACGATCAGCCGGTCGGCGGCGACGGGGTGACAGACAAGTTGCGGATGCGCGACCTCGTCCTCGACGAAGCCGAGCTCCACGGCCCCCGTCAGCACCGCATCGGCGACCTGCTGGGTGTTCTCGATCTTCATGCGCAGGTTGATGCCGGGATGGGCGCGGCGGAAGGCGGCAAGCCGCGCCGGCAGCCAGTAGCTCGCGATCGTCTGGCTCGCCTCGACCAGCAGCGTCCCGCGCAAAAACGTGCTGAACTCGCTCAGCGCCAGTTCGGCGCGCTCCACCTGCCCGAGGATCGCGCTCGCTTCGGCAAGCAGCGCCCGGCCGGCCTCGGACAACTCGATCCGCCGCCCGACGCGGTAGAAAAGCTGCACGTCGTAGCGCGCCTCGAGCTGGGCGATCGCATGGCTGGCGGCGGACTGGGCGATGTTGAGCGCCTGCGCGGCCTGCGTGACATGCTGCCGCTCGGCCACTTCGACAAAGATGCGCAATTGCTCGAAGGTCATCGCGGCTCCCCGCCTGAGCAGAAAGTCGTTTCCTTCCCGCAACTTGGCTTTTGTTTTTCTGGCACTATAGCTGCGGGACATGGGATAGGCAAACGGCGCAAAACGTCGTGAAATCGCGCAGGCGTGGGCCGTCTTGCTTTCGGATCGGGCAAGCCATAAGACAGGCCGATGGGCTCTTTTTCCACGGCGACAATTCGAGCGTGGGCCCCTCAACCCGCTGCCCTGAAAGGAAACCTCATGCTGAAAGGGATTGACCCGCTTCTCGGACCCGACCTGTTGCACGTGCTCGCCATGATGGGCCATGGCGACGAGATCGTGATCGTGGACGCCAATTTCCCCGCTGCCTCCGTTGGCGAGCAGACCGTCTATGGCTCGGCGCTTTCGATCGGCTGCGACGCGCTTCAGGCTCTGTCGGCGATCACGTCCTTGCTGCCGCTCGATGAGTTCGAGCCCGACCCCGTCCTCACCATGCAGATGGTTGGCGAACCCGAAACCGTGCCGCCGGTGATCGCTGAGGCCATGCCGACGCTCGACGCCCTCGGCCACAAGCCGGTCGGGCTGGAACGGTTCGCCTTCTACGAGCGCGCCAAGGAGGCGTTTGCCGTGGTCCAGTCCAGCGAAATGCGGCCCTACGGCAATTTCATCCTGCGCAAGGGCGTGATCTTCGCCTGACCGCCGGCGCGGCACAAGCGCCGCTCGACGGCGCAATCTTCATGATGGTTGCGAAGCGTCGGGTTGCCGAAGCCACACACCGCTTCAACCTGAAGGGCTTTGACGAATCCATGTCTCTTTCGCGGGACCCATCCCCGTTGCGCCCGGAATCGGATAGTCGTTTGGCGAGGGTTCCCGCGGCACGAGGCTTGGCACTATTCCCTCCGCGCTCAGCCGTTCGAGCTGTTGCCACAGCAGCGTGCGTACCGCGCGCACCGCGGCGGAGTTCGGGCGATCCGTGCTGGTGATGACGAACATCTGCCTGGTGAGCGGCAGGTCGGGGATCTGCCGGATGAAGAGCTTGCCCTCGCGCACGCCCTCCAGCATGCCCGCCCGCGGCATGATGGTATAGGCATAGCCGCAGGCAAGCAGCTTGCGCAGCAGCGAGGAACTGTCCTGCCGGGTGCGCAGGTTCAGATGCAGGCCGCGGTCGAAGGCGACCTGGTCGATGGTCCTGTGAGTGAGATGCCCCTGTGACGGCAGCACCAGCGGCGCGCGGCAGGCCTCGGCAAACGAGATCGGCCCCGGCTGATCGAGCGGCGTGCCGATGCCGCCGGCAAAGATCATCTCGTCGATATAGGCGAGTTCCGCCTTGACGTTGGACATGGATTTCGCCCCCGGCACGATGCCGACATCGACCTGCCCTTCCCGGATCAGTTGGGCGGCCGGATAGCTCATAGCGCGGCGCACCGTGATCTTCACATCGGGAAACAGCGCCTCCGCGCGCATCATCAGTTCCGGCGCCAGCAGGTTG
>MDSV01050100.1_pt1 | contig 28204 bp, 26 predicted proteins | sample 810851 | NCBI WGS metagenome assembly MDSV01 (sample SAMN05326640, study PRJNA326480) | marine metagenome | isolation source: seawater | place: Atlantic Ocean: North East | collected 2012 | reverse complement strand
TTTTGACAAAAGTGTTTCTAATTTAATAAAAAAAATCGAAAATGGATTCAAAGATTGATGCAAAAACCAAAAAATAAAAGCTGTAAGGAGAGTATTATTAATTTTTTGAAAAAGGAAGCCAAGACTTGTATTTAAATCAATATAAAGAGTAGCAATTAAAAAAACTATAATTATAGGAAAAAACATTAATGGTGCCATAAGTGAGTCCAGCAATCTATCATCAATTTGAGTGGTGGTTTTGGTTATTATCCTCCTAAGCTTATTAAGGATAAATTTGGCAAAAATTTTTCGAACTAATAAAGCAATAAAAAAAAGAAATATTATGATTATTAAATTATTAAAACTTATTCCAAGTGCACCTTTACTTAAAACAGTTTGAAAATTTATTTTTAATAGTTCAATAAAGTTCATTTGTTTTCATTATATATATTTAATATAATTGTATAAGAATTATTAATTTTTTGATTTAGCATATTTATTGTCTATTTATACGAATTATATTTTCTATAAATAAAATATAAAGATAATGGAAGCATAAAAATAAACCCATTCCAAGATAAGAAAAAGTTTCCTGATGGAACTATTGGAAGTAAATTCATTATTATTGCACTTAATAATGAATATTGAGCAAATACTCTGTGATCAAATTTTAGAACTTTTAATAGTTTAAACATTTTAATCAAAACAAAAGTAAAAAAAGAATAAATCATTATTGTTCCTAAAATTCCAGTTTCAGATAGAAGTTGAAGGAAAATATTATGAGGATGGGTACTACAGCTAAAATATGCAATATAATACATCTCATCAGAGCAAACATGTCTAAAAGTATTTGGGCCAGAGCCAAAAAAAGGATTATTCAAAAAAACCTTAAAAGCAGTTGAATAAAGCGTTAAATATTGGTTTTCTCCATAATTAAGAGTGGTTAGATAAAATAATACTTTGTCTAATAGTCTAGCGTTATGATCACTGTTTAAAAAGGGAATTACAAATAATATAATTAACGAAATTAAAATTAAAAAAAAAAATTTCAAATCAATATATTTAAAAATAAATAATATAATTAAAAAAAAATAAAATAAAAATAGAAGATATGCTGTTCTTTCTCCTGAGAAAACTATGATAAATGAAGAAATAATAAAAACAAAATATGAGAATAATTTAAAAGATAAATTAATTTTATTTAAGTTGAAAAGAAATATAGCTATTAATATTGGCAAGAGTCTTACAAGATAACCTCCTATTACCCATCTATCTCCAAATAGACCTGATAACCTACCGGGTATTGCTGAATTGCCAATTATATTTTTATGTTTAAAAATCTCATAAAAGCCATCTAATGAAATAATTAAAAATATAATTAAACCTGAGAAATAAAATATAATTTGAAATTTATCTAAACTAAATAGTCTTATTAATGCACATATGTATACCAAATAAACAAAATAAAGTAGTGAAGTACTAAAGGAATAAAATTGGAAATCTGAAAGAGTAGAGCTTATCAAGAGTAATAAATAATAAATCGCAAAAGAAAGGGAAAAGTTTTTATTTTCAATAATTATATTTCTAATTTCTTTAAAATAAAAAATTAAACTCACTAATAAAAATATTGCTATTAGATAATTTGTATAACTAACACCAAGAACAAAAGCTGGAAAAAATGAAAAACAAAAAAAATAAAAAAAAAGATTTAGAGATATATTCAATATTTTTTCTTTTTATATCCAATATTATTATTTGAAATAATTTTATAGAAAAAATTTCTATTTTTTTCTTGAAATGATTTGTTGATATTTTTATATAGATCTCTGTATTCTTTGAGAGCTAAGTTTTTTTCAATAGATTGAAATATATAATTTAAGTCTGTTCTAATAGAATTATCATCAACTAAAAGCTCCTCAAATAGTTTTTCACCATGTCTCAAACCAACTATTTTAATTGAAACATCACCTGTTTTTTTTCTACTTTTAATATTTTTTCCAGAAAATTGGACCATTTTCTTTGCTAATTCGTATATTTTGATAGGTTCACCCATATCTAATAAATATATCTCTCCACCTTTAGAAATTTTGAATGAGGAAAGGACTAAATTTGAGGCTTCTTCAATTGTCATAAAATATCTGATTATATTTTTATGAGTAATTGTTATAGGACCACCTTTATCTATTTGTGACTTAAAAATAGGTAAGACTGAACCAGAGCTATTAATAACATTTCCAAATCTTACACAGAAAATATTTAGGTCTTTATAAATTTTATTGTGATATTGAATCGATAGTTCTGCAAGCCTTTTTGTTACACCCATAACATTTGTAGGTCGAACTGCCTTATCAGATGATATGAGGCAGAAATAAGGGACCTTTAATTTGCAAGTTAATTCAATTAATTTATGGGTGTTAATGAAATTATTTTTTACTGCTGCAAATATATTTTGTTCAACTAAATGAACATGTTTATAAGCAGCAGCATGAATAACTAGATTTATTTTATATTCTTTGATTAATTGAGCAATACTTACTAAATCCTCAATATTTAATAAGTAAAAAGAAATATTTTTTTTGTCAATTTTTTCCTTAAGTTTAAAAAGGTTATATTCTGAACAATCAATTAGTATAAGTTTTTTAAATTTTAAATTCTCGATTTGCCTTACAAGACCACTTCCTATACTTCCCCCTGCGCCAGTGATTAAAATAGATTTATATTCAAATTCATTTTTAATTTTATTAAATTTATCCTCCCTATCAAAAAGATAATTAAAATCAAAGTAGGATAATAATTTAATATTATCTTCTATATGAATTCTTTGTACTAAAATATTCTTATCAAAAATAAAATCTCTAATTGAATTTCTAATTTTTATGAAAAGTCTTTCATCATAAATTAATATTTTATTAAAATTTAAATTTTTATAATTTTGTAAAAAAGATTTTAAATCAATGATTTTTGATCCATTAAATATTCTATCAATATTATCTTTTTTATTATCAACGTAATATTTGACATTGGATACCTTAGAAATCTCGATACCATCTTTGATATCAAATCCAATAACAACGGCATTATTGTTATCAAAATAAAATATCAAATTAAATAATCTAGATATAAAATATCTCTGAATTAGTAGGAAAAAAATCAATAATGTCGGAAAAATTATTGAGATAGATCGAGGAAAAAATACATCGAACCTAAATAATAATGCGAATGTAGATAGCATGATTACAAAAATTAAAGATAAATTAAAATAAACTTTTAATGATTTAGTATTAAAGAAACGAAAATACTGATTTTCTATATTTAGGAATAAATGTGCTAATAAGTAGATTAGGTTAACAAAATAAAACACCTCAGATATTTCAAAAATATTAATAAATTTCTCTAATCTTAAAAAGTATGAGAGATATAATGTAATATTAACTAAAAATAAATTATTTAATAAAATTAAAAGGTTTCTTATTCTTAGAAAATTTTTACTAGATCTATTTTTGTTTATCAAGATCATAAATTTTTTTAATATAGGTATCTTATTTTTTTGCATATTTTGAAAAGAAACTTTCTTTATAATCTATTACTTCTATTATTTTTCTTTTATTTAAAAATGAAAAGTATAGTAATTTGACAGTTTGAAAAACAATTACAACATCTAAGTATAAACTTAAGTTATTGACGTAAAAAATATCATATTTAAATTTATTTCTCCAATTAGTACTGTCATAAATTTTAACTTGTGCTAGACCTGTAATTCCTGGTTTAACATTAAACCTTTCTAAATGAGAATTTTGGTAATAAGGATCAAAGTCAGAATAAAGAGGCCTGGGACCAATTAAAGACATTTCGTTTCTTAAAATATTAAATAATTGTAATAATTCGTCAATTTTAAACTTCCTTATAATTTTTCCAATTTTTGTTATAGTCAGAGTTCCATTGATTATTTTCATAGAATTAAATTTAAAAATTTTAAAACTTTTTTGATTTTGACCTGATCTATTTTGAAGAAATATAGGGTTAACTCTATCAAAAATTAAAATAGTAAAAAAAGTTATAAGTATTATTGGTGAAAAAATTAAAAGTATTATTATAGATAATAAATAATCAGCAAAAGTCTTGAAATATTTATACATTAATTAAAGTCATAAAGATAACTTTGTATATTATTAGTTATTTCTCATATTTAAATTAATTTTATAATGATAAACTAATTATCATTTATATAGTCAAGAATTCTTATAAAAATTGAAGATTTTAATATCAGGTGCATCTAGTTGGTCAATATGGAAATTTAGGAAAAATCTTATTAATTTTCTTGAAAAAGAAAAATATGAATTATTTTATCATTTAAGAGACAATTATTTTCTAAAAAAAATTTCAAATAATAATAATTTTTTAAAATTAACGCATATGTTCGACATTATTGGTCTTAGGAGAGTATTAAAAAAAAATCAAATCAAAGTAGTATTAGAATATGATTTAAAAAATCTCATAAAACATAAAATTTTGAGATTGTTTTACAATAAATATAAAATCATAGTTATATGGGCTGGATTAGGAAATAATTATAATTCAAAAGGTTATTTTAATAAAGCAGAACAATTCTTATTAAAATTTTTAATGAGTAGTTGTGAAAAAATAATTTTAATAAACAAATTTGATTATAAAACTGTAAAAAAATATAAATTACATAAATTAATTACCTATATTACAACTGAAGGCTTTGCACATAATAATTTTAAACAACATAATATTGAAAAAAAAGATAATTATAAATTTGTTTCAGCATTTAGACCTATTAAGACTAAAGGAATTTTTGAAATTGTTAGTATCGCAAATAAGTTTCCAAATCATGATTTTTATATCTATGTTGTTAAAAATAATAAGACGATAAAATATAATTCTAAAAATATTGAGTTAACAAAACTGAAGAAATATAAAAACATTCATATAAAAAATATTGTCAGCAATTTTGAAAAAGAAATTACTAAATATGACTGTTTAATTAGTGCGTCTTATGGAGAGGGATTTGGAATGACAATAGCTGAAGCTGTAAATAATTTAATTCCAGTAATATCAACTAAAGTTAGTGGACCATTATCAGTTTATGACAGTAAAAGTCTAATTTTTATTAATCCAAAACAAATAAAAGATTTAGAAAATGGTATCAACATATTTTTAAAAAAAACTAGAAGGGAGAAAATAAGTATGGCTATGAAAGCAAAAAAAAATTTAAAAAGAATAGATAATAATCAAATTCATAAAAAGATCAGAGATATAATCAATGAAGCAAGTTGACGTCTTAGTTTTTACTAATAATCATCACAGACTTTTAAACAAAACTATTTACTCTATAAAAAGACAGACCTTTAAAGATTTTAATTTAATGCTGTTTAATAATTATAGAAATAATAATATTGATAAAAATCTTATAAAAAATGTAGATTGTTATTACCATTGTCCAAAAATTAAAGGCCCTTCAGCATTAAGAAATTTTGGATTATCAAAATCAAAATCAAAGTATATATCAATAATTGATGGGGACGATTATTGGCATAGAGATAAATTGAAATACCAATTATCAATTGCAAAAACTTATAAAGAGACAGTAATATATACGAGAATTATCAATGAATATGATCAAAAAAAAATAATCGATAAATCAAAATTAAACTCTGGCAATTTATATAAAAACCTAATATTAAATGAAATTTCAATAACTGGATCAATGTCAGGTGTGATGTTTACAAATAATATGATTCAAAAATTAGAAAAAAAATATAATTATATTTTTGATGAGAGACTAAATTATTGTGAAGACTTTGATTTTTTTATCAGACTATCAACTATGTTCAATTTTTTTGCTATAGATAAGGCTTTAGTTGTAATAACAAATAATCAAAATAGCCATCAGTCAAAGTTTGATAATTATGAACGATCAAAAATAAAATATAAAATGCTCTCTAATAATCTGAATAATAATATTGGAAATTTTACAATTATAGAGATAATAAAATTTAATTTAAAAGCAAAAATAAAATTAATAATCAAATATACTTTAAAAATAATTTTTTAAATATTTTTGAATTAAACCATATAATATTGGATTTAATAATATCATCAATACTGTGATACTTATTAATTAATTTAAAATTAAAAACTTTTGTGTTATCAGCAACTAAACTCATGTTATCATAGTTATGTAAATCGATTATTTCATAGTGACATTTTTGCTTTGTTATCATTTCTACTTTTTTTAGCATATCAGTTGTGGAATACCCTTTACCTGACCCAATGTTAAAGGTTTCATTTTTAATTTTCTTTTTAATTGAATTAATAATGATTTGGGAAACATCTTTTACATAAACAAAATCCCTAATATTAGAATTAATTTTTTTATTTAATGAATTGGTTCTAGCATAAATATTAATTTTTTTTTGATAAAGACATGAAAGCACCAAATTCGGTATTAAATGTGTTTCTGGAGAGTGAGTTTCTCCATATTTTAAAGTCGGATATAAAGAGCCGGTTATATTAAAGGGTCTAAATATTAGATAATTGATTTGAAATTCTTTTGCGTAACTTTTTACTATCTCTTCACAAATAAGTTTTGATTTGCCATAAGGGCTTTTTGGACTTTTTATTAAATTTTCAGAAATAAGTCCACTTTTTTCATTATAAACTGAACAAGAGGAAATATAAAAGTATTTATTTATTGATAATTTTTTACAAAAACTTAATGACTTAAATAAAGATTGAATATTGTTATGATAATAATTATATGGAATTTTTTTTGATTCATGAACATACGCTTTTGATGCTAAATTTATAAAAATATCATAGTTTTTTTTGGGTAGGGAATTTAATGAAGTATAAAATTTTTTATGGAATAAATTTATGGCATTAGAACAATTATCAACAATAAATACTTTATATTTTTTTTTTTTTAAAAGATAGGTCAGGTGAGTACCCAAATAACCTTGACCACCAAAGATTATAATGTTCATTGATTATCTATTATATTGAAGTTAATTTTAGAGTCATTTACATATAAATTTGTATCCTTAAATAATATATTACTATGCCATATTTTTGGAATACATATATTTGTAATATGTTTATTTTTATTTGAAGAAATAAATGAAGCTAATAAGCTAAATGTACTATTTGAAATAATATAATTTTGGTATGAAGATAGCTTAATAAACGACTTAATAGGGTCAATTTCTTTTATAAATTCCACATCTAGGTCTTTGAGATAATCAAGTTTGGAAACATAATCAATATCATCTGAAAAAATATAGAATTTAGTATTCCCATAAAGTTTTTTAAAATAATTAATTGATTTGATAAAAAAATTATCACCCAAAATTCCATGAATTTTTTTTACTTTTTTATCATTATAGTAATCTCCTCTTCTGATATGTATTGCGACTGGTATTTTATAAGAACCATTTCTATGAATTTTAGTTTGAAAATCAACATTAAATAAATTTAAAAAATCTGGATCTTTATTATAAAGGCTAAGATTTTGGAAATATCCTTTTATAAATATTACATCTTTATTAGACTCTATAATATTTCTTATTAAAAAATCATCAACTTTGAAAATTGAAATATCTTCAAACGTTGCATTCAGGGTAAAATATTTATAATAAATAAATTTAAAATCTGATATGAAATTTAAGTATTTTTCATCGAATATAAGACTTATTGATGGAGAAAATTTTTTATAATAATTAAAATTGATATTACTAATTAAAACCTGACGATTTGTGATTTTAGATAAATGTTGGCAAAATAAAAACTGAAATATTTGGTTACCAATACCTCCTATTGGAGTACAAATTATTTTTCTTTTATTAATAACCATATTTAATTTTAATTTATTTCATTACATTTAAATTTATTTATTGTTTCATATTTTTTTTATTAAATATTTCAATTTTAAAAAAAACAATTTTGGATAAAAAATCACTAGGAATATAATTATAAAAAGTGTTCTTAGGTATGATTTATTATTTATATTGATTTTTAGATTATGATAATAAATTAGAAAATTTAGTTCATGAATATCCTTAAATAAATCCTTACAAACCTCTAAATCAATCTTTTTTAGCTTATTAAGCTCAATCAAATCTTGATGTCCTTTTCTTATTAAGTCATAATTTTTTTGAATAAAAAATGTTTTAATTTGTTGATCAATACCTCTAAGAGATGATACGCTTTTGGAATGTATTCTATAGCTTAATAAATAATCTTGAAGATTATGCATCTTCGTATGTGTTGCTAACCTAGTCCATAAATCATAATCTTCAGAGGGTTCAAAAATTTCTCTATATCCCCCTACATCAATTAAATTTTTTTTTCTAATTAAACAAGATGGATGAGCAAATGTTGAAAAATTTTTTAATTTGTTTTTTATTTCAATATCAGTTTCAGGATATTTACTATTTCGTATAACCAAACTTTTCTCATTAATCAATTTAATATTTGATCCAACCACACTATATTCACTGTTGTTTGATAAAAACTCAAACTGTTTAGATAGTCTGTCTTCATGAGATATATCATCAGAGTCCATTCTGGCAATAAAACCATAATTTGAATACCTAATTGACTCATTTAGTAAAGACGTATAACCAATGTTTTCATTTTTTTTTATTAGATTTATGCGACGATCATTAAAAGATTCTAAGATACTTAACGAATTATCATTAGAGCAATCATCTATAATGATTAACTCAAATTTTTTAAATGATTGATTCAAAATACTTTCTATAGCATCTCTAAGGTATAACTCTGAATTATAAACTGGCATTATAACAGAAATCATCTTGTATACTCTTTGAACTTTCTTTTATAAAAATTTATGTTTGTAAATTTTTTTTCTGTTTTTAGCTTTTTTATTAAAGTTTTTTTAGAGTAAAAACTGTTAACAAATTTTACCAAAAAAATAAATAAATTAAATTCCTTAAAAATTAGATCTCGAGCAATTTTATATTCAAATTTTGGTTGTTGATTTTCTAAAATTTTTTCAACTAATTTTAAATTATAATCTATATCTATATCTGATAATTGGTAAAAGTTTGTATCAAAATATTTTTTTAGATTTTTACATCCTAAATAAATTGGATTACACATAGCGATAAGTGGATCTGAAAGTTTTTCTGTCCAAAAATCATTACCAAAATAATTTTCTATAGATATGTGATAATGATAGTCTAATAATGCATCTTTTTTATCTGAGATATAATTATCATTTCTGCCATAAACATCTATTTGATCTCTAAAATTATCGATTATTCTATCAATAATTTTATTTCTTATCTCATGTTCAAAACACAATTCTTTATTTGTTCTAATAACAGATATCAATTTTTTTTTTGAAGGATTAAGATTTAATAATTGATTGTAACTAAGATTTTTACTTTTATCAAATGCACTTCTGTTTACTCCAATATGCCATGGAAAATAAATATTTTGTGAAGAATATTTTCCACTGAAATAGTTATTTTGTGTAATGATTAGGTGCTTGAATTGATTTAGGTAATCCTGATGATATTGGTAAACACTAGGTGGCTCACAAGCAATTAATAGGGAATTTTCTTGATTATATTCTAAATTAATTGCTGTTTTACTTACTTTGTTAAAAACTACTAAAAAATCTATTTGATCATTCTCAATATCATCTCCACTAAAATAAAATTTACAATTTTCTAAACATTTATCACTAGAGGGTAGAAGTCGAGACCACTCTTCATTATCTTGAGAATTAAAATAAATATGATACATGTTTATTTAGTTTAGATTATATAAAAAATTAACATATATGCATAAGAAAGTAGCAATTATAACAGGTATAACAGGACAGGATGGATCTTATCTTGCAGAATTGCTTTTATCTAAGAATTATATAGTACATGGACTTATTAGAAGATCATCTTTAATTAAAACAGATAGAATTGATCATTTATTTAACGACAGAAAAATAAGAAATAAAAGACTTTTTCTTCATTATGGTGATATGACAGATGACTTGTCTATTTATAGCTTGATAAATTTAATCAAACCCACAGAAATATATAATTTAGCTGCACAAAGTCATGTAAAGGTAAGTTTTGAAATACCATTATATACTGCTAATGCTGATGCTCTTGGGACATTAAGAATACTTGAAGCAGTAAGAAATTTAAATTTAAAAAAATGCAAAGTTTATCAAGCATCAACGTCTGAGCTTTATGGAAATAATTCAAGCAAATATATGAGTGAAAAAACTTATTTTAATCCTGTTAGCCCTTATGCAGTTGCTAAATTATATTCATATTACATCGTCAAATCATATCGTGAAGCATATGGGATTTTTGCATGTAACGGAATACTTTTTAATCATGAAAGCCCGAAAAGAGGTGAAACATTTGTAACAAGAAAAATTATTTTAGGTTTAAAAGACTATATCAATTCTGGAAAGACATTAATTTTAGGTAATCTAGATGCTAAAAGAGATTGGGGTCATGCAAAAGATTACGTCGAGGGAATGTGGTTAATGTTACAACAAAAAAAACCGAAAGACTTAGTTTTAGCCACTGGTAAGAGCTATAGTGTTAGAGATTTTCTTATAAAATCTCTCAAATACTTGAATATTAGATTTTTGACAAAAAAGAATAAACTTGGAGAATTCTTTTTAGATAGTTCTAATGGACAAATTATTTGTAAAACAGATAAGAAGTACCACAGGCCATTAGAGGTTCCGTATCTGAAGGGAGATGCAAGAAAAGCAAGAAAGACTCTTAATTGGAAACCAAAATATAATTTTGATGCTTTAATAAAAGAAATGATAGAAGAAGAATTTGTCAATTAATACTAAGGTACTATTATTAGGTGGCTTTGGAATGTTGGGTACTTCAATAAAAAAATATCTTGTTAAAAATAAAATAAATTTTACAAGCCCACCAAAAAAAAACCTTAACTTATTAAATAAACGCGAAATAAATAATTTTATCGCAAAAAAAAAATTTACTCACGTCATTAATGCGGCTGGTTTAGTTGGGGGTATCTTGTCAAATATAAACAGAAATACTGAATTTTTTGAGAAGAATTTAGAAATGAACTATAACCTCATCAACGCGGCTTATAGGCATGAGATACCAAATTTTTTTAATATAGGTTCATCTTGTATGTATCCAAAGATATACCAAAGGCCAATGAGTGAAAATTACCTATTTTCTGGACCTCTTGAAGAGACAAATTTTGGTTACGCACTAGCCAAATTAAATGCAGCGTATTATTTAAAAATGAAAAGAGATCAAGAGTCTAACCTCAATTACTGTACATTCATCCCACCTAATCTTTATGGACCATACGATAATTTTGATCTAAATTCTTCGCACTTGATTGCCTCTATAGTAAGAAAGGTGATTGATGCAAAAAAAAATAATAGAAAAGAATTAATTATCTGGGGAACTGGTAAAGCAAAAAGAGAATTTTTACATGTTGATGATGTAGGTTGCTATATAGCAAAATTAACCAAAAAAAATTTTAATTTTCCATCATTCTTAAATATAGGTAGTTTCAGAGATCTTACAGTTAATCAATATTATAAAAAAACTATGGGGGCTATTAATTTAAAAGCAAAGTTAATCTATGACTTGACTAAACCAGAGGGAATGAAAAGAAAGTTAATGAATTCAAATCTTGCAAAACAAAAATATTCTTGGAAACCAAAAATATCATTGGATAAAGGTTTAATTGAAGTGATAAAATTTTACAAAAAAAGCTATGTATAAACTTTCTGAAGATACATTTGATGAAAAAGAAATTAACGCTGTAAATAAATTATTGGCATCGAAAAAAAGACTTTCTTATGGGGCCAACGTAAAAAAAATAGAAAAAAAAATAGCTGATATTCATAATAGAAAATATTGTATTATGACAAATTCTGGTTCTTCAGCAAATTTACTTGGCATAGCAGGCTTAATCTATGATAATAAGTTTAACTTTAATAAGAATGATGAAGTTATAGTACCATCATTATCTTGGGGGACTACCTATTCTCCATTAATCCAAATGGGATTAAAACTTGTTTTTGTTGATATTGATAAAGATAGTTTAAATATATCTGTAAATAATTTAAAGAAAGCAATAACAAATAAAACTAAAGGTATTTTTGCAGTCAATATCTTAGGTCTATCATGTGAGTACAAGGAAATTTTAGATTTATGTAAAAGAAATAAAATATTTCTATTCGAGGATAATTGTGAGTCTCTACTTGCAAAATATAATGGTAAAATGACAGGAACATTTGGTATTTTTTCGACACTATCATCTTTTTATAGTCACCATATATCTACTATTGAAGGTGGATTTCTTTTAACAGATAATTATAGACTATATTGTAATTGTTTATCATTAAGGTCTCATGGCTGGTTAAGGGAACAAAATGATAATAGTCACCTAAATAAAAACACCTATAACGAATTTGAAAAGTTTTATAAATTTATCCTACCAGGTTTTAATCTAAGACCTACAGAAGTTAATGCAGTTATAGGACTTGAGCAATTAAAAAAAGTCAAAAAATTTATTTCAAACAGAAGATACAACGCAAAAATCTTCTATCAATTGTTTAAAAATAATCAGTCAATCAGTCTTCAACAGTATAATAATGAAAGCTCTTTTTTTGCATTTGCTTTAACACTAAAAGGTAATTTCAAAAATAAAAGGAACGAAATATTGAAAATATTAAAACTTCTAAAAATTGAATGTAGACCTATAGTATCTGGCAATATCCTATCAAATCCAATGCTAAAATTTGCAAATTACAAGATTGTAGGCAATCTTAATGTTACTAAAAATATTGATAAAAATGGATTTATGATAGGAAATAGATCATCAAAATTTGATAAAGATGAGATTACACTTTTAAAAAAGTTAGAAAATTTAATTACGTAATATCACAATAAAACTTATATTATTTATAAATTTCATTTAATAGATAATCATTATAAGTGTCTGAGCGAAAGTCAATAAATCCAGAAATACCTTAAATAAAATAATTTACCTATTTTAATATAAGAAATTTTTTCTAAACTTTTCAAAATCGTGGAAATATTTGAATTCTTGAATATCTAAAACTTGATTGTCATTTAGAGTTAAATATTTATATAAATTATATCTATTAATTGCGTACTTTACATATGAGTTAGGAATATTTTTAATCTTATTAGGGTTATTTTCAAAATGATATCCTGATCCTACAGATGAGAAATGACACATTGCTGAACCATAATCAATTTTAAACTCATCATCTAAATTATTTAAGTTACTAAAACTTGTTGCTCTTTTTCCTAAATGGTCACAACCACCAACTAGATCAGGATCAATAATATAAATTTTACCTCCATTAGATATAATTTCATAGGAAACTGGATCAAAAAAATCAATAAATCGAATTTTATTTGGATTATTACCTAAAATGATACTTGTTAAATAATCAGTATTAAAATTAATCAAATCATTTTTTATATTTAAATTATTCATATTAAAAATTTTAAAAAAATTTATCAAATTATTTGATAGAAATTTTTTGTTAATTTTTTTCTTATTAAAAGCAAATAAATAAGTAGATACAGTATCTGGAAGGGTCCTATAACGCTCAATGTTGTAAGGATTATTTTTATAATTTCTTATTGGTCCGATCAGATCATAACCTTGATAAATTTTTTCAACAACATTTTCAACTATATTTTTAAAAAAAATTACATCACTATCAAAATGAATAAAATATTTAGCAGAGCTATTTTTAATAATATTTGACCATAAAGATGCAGTGCCATAATGACCAGAATTGAACTTTGATTTATCAAGCTCACTTATTTTTATATAATTAAAAGTATTATTGCGAGGTTGATAGAATATTTGAGAATTTTGATCAATAAAAATATTAATTGTGAGATTTTTATGATATTTGTCAAATGACTTAAGTGCATTCTCTAAGATAGGTCCACAGTTGATTCCTTCAGTCCAAATAAAAATATTGTCTTGAGAATTCAATGTTTTAATTTCCAACTTTCCCAAATCCAAGGGTATCTCCAAATTAGTTTATATTTTTTTTCTAATTTATTTTTTATTTGATTATAACGATTTTTGTTTTCATAAGATTTATGAAACTGTATTTGTAAATTTACAAATCTTCCTTGGAGATCAGAGTTTAGTATGTCCTCCAAAATAGAGTATTCTGCTCCTTCAACATTTAACTTAAGTAAATCAATTTTTTTTAAATTATTTTTTTTAATAAATGAGATTATTGAAATTGCTTTTACAATTGATTTATTATCTTTCTTTGAATTTGAAATAAATGTTTCATCTCCTAATTTTACTAAATTTACATTTTTATTTGCATTACTGAGAGCTTCACTAAAAACTGATATTTTTTTATTATTTTTAAAAATTTTTTTTAATTTTGAGTAGTAAAATTCATATGGCTCAAAAATAAAGATTTTACATTTATATAAGTTAAAAATTTTCTTTGAAAAGTCTCCATTATATCCCCCTCCATCTATAACAATACTATTTTCGGACAACTGATAGTCGTATCTCTTTTTTTCTCCATTAAAAAGTACAAATAGAGAGTGAACAAATTTCTTTTTATAGACTAAAATTATGACACTATAAATTTTTTTTAAAAATCTAGGTATCATTACAGATATTTTTTGATAATTGAATCTGTTGGTCCTTCATCAATGATGGATCCATTATCTAAGACTATTATTTTATTCACTAGCAACGACAACAGCACAGTAGAATGAGAACCTAACAAGAATGCCCCCATATTATTTATTTTGTCATTTATCCTATTTTCCAAGAAATTTCTAAAGTTTTTATCACCTGTAGATAAAAACTCATCGCATAATAGTACATCTGTATTTACCAATGAAATAGCAAAACATAATCTTAATTTCATACCTGAGGAATAAGTTTTTATTGGCATATTTATATAATTACCTAAATCAGTAAGATTTATTATTTCATCAATATTATTATTAATTGTCTCTAGAGATAATCCCTGCAATAATCCAATTCTCTTAATATTGATAAGTCCACTTTCTTCTGATGAGAGACATTTCATAGGGTCGAGCAATAATTTACATGAGCACTTTTGAATTATTTCACCTGAAGTAGGAGGATAAATGCCACCTAATACTGAAAGTAATGTACTTTTTCCTGAGCCGTTATGACCAATTATTCCCAATCTTTCTCCCTTAGATATTTTAAGATTAATATTTTTCAAAGCTGAAATATCAAACTTATTATTTTTATAGGATATATTAGCTCCAATTTTATTATTTTCTTGAGCTCTAAGATTTTTATTTTTAAAAATTATTGGATAATTAAAGTTCAAATTTATAGTTTGTAATAGAGTCAAATTAAATCCAAAATTTTATATTTTTAAAATTTATATTAATAATAATGATATTTACTATGGATATAATAATTGTAAATATAATCAAATATATCCAAGAAAATGAAGAGATAGAATTGCCTAAGATTGGGGCTCTAATAAGCTCAATATAATGATAAAGAAAGTTTGGAAAAACAATATATGATTGCATTTTTTCACTTACTTGGCTGACCTTCCATAATACTGGTGTGAAAAAAATCATTACAGAAAAGGTAGTCTGAACCAATGGTTGTAAATCTCTGAATCTGAGAGTTAATAAACTTACAAACAAGGCAATCATAAATGAAATAAAGACAAATAGAGGTATTGTCATTATTAAATATAACAAATTCAAGGTCAGAAAATTGTTATTCCATATAATATTAATTAATAAAATTAAGGGCAAATGATGAAGAAAAATTAGAAAACCACCAATAGAATGTTTTAATGGTATAAGAGAAATAGATAAGTTGAAATTTTTTAGTAAATTACTATTAGTAATAAAAATTTGGCATGAACCTGTGACAATGAATGAAATATATCTCCAAATTACAACACCACAAACTAAATAAGGTAAATAATCGTTAAGATCCATAGCCATTATTCTTGACCAAACAACTGATAGGACAATTAAGAAAATAGCTAAACTTAAAGTCTCCCAAAAAGGACCTAATTTAGAGTGAGCATATCTTACTCTAATTTCTGATTTAGATAATTCAGCAGCTAATTCAATATTATAGAATGATTTTTTTAAATCTGTGAGAAAATGACCTTTAACTATCATGTTGCTCAAAAATTGGTAGAAATGTTTTATTAGTGGAATAAATTTTTGAATTTTGGATATTACTTAATTTTTTAATTAATAGCCATTCATTTAATGTCAAATCAATAAGTTTATATGCATCAGTATCAAAATTTTCAAAAATATTTTTTTTTATATTTTCATCATAATAATGAGGTATAAGAGCATATATTGGAAAGTGTAAATTATATCCATGAATATATATTTCTTTATATTTCATTTTTAAAGATAGATAAGAGGCGCTTATCAAAACATTTGATATTGCAGGAAAAATTTTAAACTTTAATAAACTAGATATATTATAATTTGTTATTTGAGAAATTGTTTGGTCAAGATAGTAAATATTTTTTTTGTTACCAAGAATTTTTTTCCATTCTATTGTTAAAAAAAAAATTGTATTTTGTTTTAAAGAAACAAATTTTTTAAATTTTTCAATTCTAGTATCACTATATAATTCTTTTTCATATGGGCGATGTATCATCATATGATAGTTAGGATTAATTGATTTAGTTAAATTAGTATCATAAAAGTGATTGACAGTAAAAATATCTTTATCTTTATTATTCTCTATAAAAGATAAATCAATATCAGGAGAGTTTCCCAGAATAATTATATTTTCTTTACCGGAGTTCTTAATAATATCTTCAAGATTTTGTCTTCGAAAAATTATTTTATCGAAAAATATAAATGAAATTTTTTCTATTTTTTTAATTATAAATTTTAATAAGTTGAATAGAAATATAAATACCACGAGCAGAAGTCTTAAATTTCCATTTTTTGGAATATGAACTATAGATCTCAATTTTGGCGTTTATATTCAATAATTTTCTTTTTTAAATCATCAACTGACAAAAATTTTTGATTATCACTTTTGTATTCAAAATTAGAATTTACTTTCTTAATTTTTTTATCTTTTATCATTATTTTGTCATAAAGGTCTTTTGTTCCGGAGATGTCTATAATTGCATAATATTTTCCTAAATCATATGTGTTTAATGACTCATTTTTAGTTATTAAATCTTCGTTTATTTTTTCACCTATTCTTTTTCCAATTAATTTTATGGGATAATTTTTGCCAAAAATTGCTTTCTTCAAGTCAACTATTTTATAAGCATCTAGTTTAGGAACAAAGATTTCACCCCCCTTCATATTTTTAATAACCCACAAGACCATTTCAATACTTTTAGATAAAGAAATGTCAAATCTAGTCATATTTTTATCAGTAATCATTGGGGCTTCACCTAATTCCTTATTATTTAAAAAAATTGGAACTATCGAACCTCTGCTACCAAATACATTTCCATACCTAACAACAGAAAAAAAAGTTTGTCTTGAACCTGTAATCCTATTAGATGAGGTAAAAATTTTATCTGAGCAAAGTTTAGTTGCGCCATACAAATTAATTGGTGCTGACGCCTTATCAGTTGACAGGGCAATTATTTTATTAACATTATTAAATATACAAGCTTCTACGACATTTTGAGAACCTAAAATATTTGTTTTTACAAACTCAATTGGATTGTATTCAGATGCCTCAACATGTTTTAATGCAGCTGCATGAATACATATATCTACCCCTTCTAGAGCCTGGATTAACCTGTCTTTATCTCTAATATCCCCAATAAAAAATCTAAGTTTAGAACTTTCTATTCTTTTCTTCAATTCAAATTGTTTATATTCATCCCTACTAAAAACAATAATTTTATTTATATTCTTATATCTTTTTAAAAGAGTGAAAATAAAATTTTCACCAAAACTACCTGTGCCACCAGTGATTAGTATGTTTTTGTTATTTAACATTTTTAATTTTGTGATTGTTTAAAAAATTAATTAATGACTTACAAATTTTTTTTACATTTTCATACGATAGTTCATAATATAAAGGTAAAGATATTGAGTTATCAAAATAATTCCTAGATTGAGATAGTTTTGATTTGTATTTGTACTTTACTAAAGAAAATAAAGAAATCGGTTTATAATGAGAATGTAACAAAATTTTTTTTTTTATAAATGCATTAATTAAATCTGACTTATTAATATTAAGTTTTTCGAAATATACATTAATGATAAACAAATGACATGCAGAATTTTTTATTTCACCATCATTATTTATTATTTTTATAAATTCTGATGAGTCTTTTAGAAGATTATTGTAATAAAGTGATAAATTCCTTCTTTTTCTTAAAATCTTATTAATTTGATTTAATTGTGAGTTTCCCAATGTGGCCGAAATCTCATCCATCCTATAATTATATCCCTTTAAAATAACATCATAGTCCCAATGATTTTTCTTAATAATACCATGAGATCTAAGAATCTGTGATTTGTGAAAAGGAGTTTTGTTTTTGAATGATATAGCTCCACCTTCTCCTGAAGTTATTGTTTTCAGAGCATGGAAAGAGAAAATTGAACATTCAAAATGTGAACAATTGCCTACTAAAAATTTTTTATTTTGATATCGATAGCTTGAACCAAAAGCATGACATGCATCTTCAATTACTTTAAATTTATATATGTTTTTTAGTCTAATTAATTTTTCAATATTTTTAGGTACTCCACCTAAATACATTGTAACTAATGCTTTGATTTTTTTATTTTTTTTTAAAATTTTTAACAATGAATCGATACATAATTGACCATTAATCTTATCAACATCGCATATTATAATTTTAGCACCAATCTCTGTTAGCATATTAAATGATGCTATGAAATTTATATTAGGTATTATAACGATATCATTTTTATTTATTTCTAAAGATTGAAATGCTAAATGAAGTGCAGCCGTACCACTTGAGCAAACAGTAACATAATCAGATTTAAGATATCTTTTTAAATTTTTTTCAAATTTGTTTAAATTAGGCCCTGAACATATTATAGATGACTTGAGTGTTTTTTTAACTTCTTGGATATTTTCTTTAAATATAAACTGTGATCCGTTTTTCATTTATTGTAAATTTATCATAATATACGAAGATAAATAAAAATATTAAATAATTTTTATAATTTTAGATCAACTCTTTCTGAATTAAATATATTTTTTAAATCAAAAATAACTTTATTTTTTTTGCAATAGTTTTCAATTTCGCTTAATCCTAATTTTTTAAAATTATTATGAGCTACTGCTATCATGACGGCATCATAAGTATTTTTATTGATTTTTAAAGTTGGATACTTTTTGTATAATTTTTTTATTTCATTTCTATCAGCGTAAGGATCAAATAAATCTACTCTACACTTATAAAATTTAAGCTTATTAAAAATGTTTTTAACACCAGAATTTCTAATATCTGGGCAATTTTCTTTAAAAGTTAATCCCATAATCAAAACTCTAGCATTTTTTAAGCGTATATTCTTTTTTTTCATTTCTCTTAATAATTCTGAAGCAGCATAATTTCCCATTTCATCATTAATTTTCCTACCTGCTAAAATGATTTTCGGATGGTATCCTATTTGTTCTGATTTGTAGGTAAGATAATAAGGGTCAACTCCAATGCAATGCCCTCCAACTAGACCTGGTTTAAATGATAAAAAATTCCATTTAGTACTTGCCGCATCTAATATGGCTTGAAAATCAATATTCATTTTTTTGAACAACATCGATAATTCATTAATCAATGCTATGTTTAAATCACGTTGGGTATTTTCTATGACCTTTGCAGCCTCAGCAACTTTTATGCTTGGGGCCATATGAGTGCCAACTTTAATTATTTCTTTGTACAATTCATTCACGAGCTTAGCAATCTCTGGGGTTGACCCTGAAGTAATCTTGATAATATTTGAAATAGTATGTTTTTTATCACCAGGATTTATTCTTTCTGGACTATATCCACAATAAAAGTCACGATTATATTTTAGTTTTGAAATTTTTTCTAAAACAGGAATGCACTCTTCCTCAATACATCCAGGATAAACTGTAGACTCATAAATAATTAGATCTTCTTTTTTTATAATCTTACCCATTAGTCTTGATGCCTCTAAAATAGGTTTTAGATTAGGACGTTTAAATTTATCTAATGGTGTTGGGACTGTAATTATAAAACAGTTTGATGGTTTTAAATCACTTTTATTATTTGTAAATTTTAAATACTTTAAAGACTTAAGTTCATTTTTTGTAAATTCTAAATTTTTATCTATTCCAGAATTTAATTCTTTTACTCTTTTCAGATCGATGTCAAAACCTATAATTTTTCTTTTTTTAGCAAATTCTAATGCAAGTGGTAAACCAACATATCCCAAACCAATGATAGCTATTTTGAGGTCTTTAATATTACAGGTCATTTTTTATAGTAATCCAAGTACCAATTTACAAATTTTGATATCCCATCAATTACTGATGTTGAAGGCTTATAATTTAGATGTTTATTTAGGTTGTCTACATTGGCAAATGTTTCAGGCACATCTCCTGGCTGTAATGGTAAAAAATTAATAATTGCTTTTTTTTTTAAAATTTTTTCTAATGCTGATATATAATCCATTAGCTTTATTGGAGAATTGTTTCCAATATTGAATACTCTCCAAGGTGCGTTACTTGTAGCTGGATCGGGATTGTTACTATCCCAATTAAAATTTTTCTTAGCTGGAGAGTCTAATGATTTTAAAATTCCCTCCACAATATCATCAATAAAAGTAAAATCTCTTGTATGATTGCCATGATTAAAAACATCAATAGCTTTATCTTCTAATATATTTTTAGTAAATTTAAATAGCGCCATGTCAGGCCTTCCCCAGGGTCCATAAACTGTAAAAAATCTAAGACCAGTTGTTGGTAAACCGTAAAGGTGGCTATATGCATGTGACATCAATTCGTTAGATTTTTTCGATGCAGCATAAACTGACAAAGGATGGTTAGCAGAGTCGTGTTCTGAGAAAGGTATTTTAGAATTTGCCCCATATATACTTGAAGTACTCGCATAAACCAAATGTTCAACATTTATTTTTCTACAATTTTCTAAAATATTTGCAAAACCTACAATATTACTCTCAATATATGCCAGTGGATTCTTCATAGAATAACGCACACCTGCTTGAGCTGCTAAATTAATTACCTTTTTAATTTCATTATTTTCAAAAATATTTTCTAAGCTTTTTTTATCCGCAATATTGAGCTGATAATGTTTATAATTTGAAAAATTAATAAGAAATTTAAGTCTATCATCTTTTATTACGGGGTCATAATAATCATTATGATTATCAATGCCTATAACCTTCTCCCCTCTTTCTAAAAGTTTATTTGAGACTGCCGCCCCTATAAAACCAGCTGATCCAGTCACGAGAATCATGATCTGCCTATTATGTTTCGGATTAAATAGAATGACTCAGCTGCATTTACACCAATTTTTTTTCCATTAAATTTTAATTGAGAATTTATATGCTTGAGGCTGTGAATTTTATGCTTGAAATAATTTATATCACTATAACATCTATAGGATTGTATTCTTTTTTCAGATTTAAAGTCAATTTCTTCAAACCAGTTTTCTTCTATATTTCCATTAACAGAAAAGGACCAATCAGTTGATCCTGGTGACTTAAATCCAATAACTTTTGAAATTTTTGATCCAGAAATTGGTCTAGAGGCAATCATTACTGCTTTGTTAGTAATTTTTTGATCAACATTTATACCATTTTCTAAATGAGTCCAAACGCAACTAGGCTTATGCCTTTTCAATAAAATCTCAATGCTTTTTACAAAACTTAATAGTGGTTCATTATCAAATTGATTGTCTGGGTACCTAAAAAAATACTTCACTTTTACTCCTAATATTTTGCAAGATTTTTCAAATGATTTTTCAAGGTCTGTATGTAAATTTGATATATTATTTTTTTTATTAAAATTTTTAATTCTAGAACTAATTCCATCACCCATAACTACTATGCCAACATTTTTACCTGCATTTACTAACTTAGTTATTATTCCAGACGCTACCAATGCTTCTGTACCAGGGTGAGCAAAGACAAAGAGATGGTCTAAGTTAAAAAAAGTTTCTTTATAAATTTCTTTTAAAAGAGCTATTATTCTCTGATTTCCTTTACCATCAATATATGAATTTGCTCTGGATGACATATCTGCACATACTTTTTGATTATTGAATAAATATTTGATCTTAGATTTTAGCTTACTCCAATTAATACCTGTTTCGGCACATCCCAAATATTCAATAGCTTTAAGATCTGCAAACCACTTAGCAGAATTATCTTGATGTGAATAATGTGTCATTGCAATTACTGGTACACCGATACTCATAGCTTCAAATGCAGATGTACCAAAAGCAGATACAACAAAATCACTTTTTTTCATATTTCTAATGATTTCTTTAGCGCTTAGATTTTTCAAAAAAACAGCAGTTTTTTTATTTTTAGTTAAAGATTTTTTAATTTTGCTAAGATCAATTTTATTATTACTTAACAAGATTTTTAAATGCTTTACTTCTTTACACTTAACCAATTGTTCAATTGTTTTTTCCAACATACTAAATGGATCGGTGCCACCCATTGATAAAAAAATGCATCCATTAAATGGTACTATTAATTTAGATTTTGAATTGCTAAATTCCTCTCTCAATGAAACAAATCTTGGAGATATATTTCCACTTACTTTAATTTTAGTACCATCAGGATAAATATCTATAAAACTCCTAAAAGAAAGAGTTTCTATTTTAGGCTTTCCAATATTAACCACTCTAATATTTGAGTTATCCAATTTTTCAATTAATTTTTTTAATTGATTAATATTTGAGTCCAGCCAAGCATCATTCCATGCAATATCAAAAATTATGATTTTATATTTTTTATATTCCTGAACTTGGAAATAAATTTTCTTTATATATTTAATATTAGAATTTTTGGGTAAATTGTTTATTATTTCTATACTTTCAGGGCTTTTATTGATCCAGATTTCACATTTTAAATTTTCTTTTGTTAAATATTTTTGTAATTCTATTGATCTTTTAAGGTGACCAGTTCCAATTTGACTACCGCATTTCGTAATAATTAGAATATCACATTGATTTTTTTTGGACATATTTTCTATTTATACGTTATATGAATATTTGATAAACATTTATCAGCATTCAATCTAGCTCTGGCGGCATCAACACCTGTTGTAACAAGGTAAAGAATTCTATTTGTGTTTGTTTGCTCATCTATTTTCATAGGAAATTTCAAGTTTCTCAGAATAACCAATTTAATAACATTTTTTGATTTTTTTACTCTATCAATACCTTTTATACTAATAATTTCACCTTTTTTATGAGACAAATACCTATGACACACAGGTTTAGTTTTAGAAAAATTTTTAATTATTGATTTAAAAGATGGTCTCATACCTAAACACCATTTAATGTGATTTGAGACCATATCAAAACCATAAACTTTGTTTGAAATTAGTGGTGCCAACGGTGCTGATCTTGCGGCAACTTCTAAAACAAAAGGACCAGTTTCGTTGAGGAGAATATCACCTTTAACTGGTCCCTCTGTAAATCCTAATTTTAAACAAGCTTTTTCAAAAGCTGACTTAACTAATTTTAATTTTTTAGTATCATAATTTGGGTCAGATATACTTCCATATTCAATTAGCTTTCCCCTATGGGTAATTTTAATATCCCTAATAGCAAAACAATAATAGTGAAACTTTCCAACATATATAAATGCTTCTATAGATATCTCATGACCATTAAGGAAATCTTCGACTAAATATTTTGAATTATTAAGATTTTTTAAATGTTTTTTTGCATATTGAAGATCAAGAGATGATGATATTACTCTCACACCCCTAGATCCAGAACCAAACTCAGTTTTAATTACAAATGGAAATTTTTTTTTTAAATTATTTAGGTTATTTACAATTTGAAAATTAGCATATGGAATTTTATAAAACTTAAATTTTTTTGCTCTAATTATTTTATTGGTTGCAAAATTAGCAGTTGTTTCATTAATTCCTTTTATTTTAAATTTTTTTGCAATGTATGCTCCTAAAATAGCTAATTCAACACCTGCAACTAGGACACCCAATTTATTAGATTTTGGGACTATGTTTTTAATTGAATTGTATACCATGGTTGATTTACTATTGGGGGTATCAATATTCAAAAAGAGATTAGCATATTCTTTTGCTGGGCACCTTGGATTTCTATCGATAACTAAAGTTTGTATTTTATTTTTTTGACAAAATTTAACATAAGGAACTTGATGTACGCCCCCTCCAAATATGATAATTAATGAGGAGCTAAAAGAGCAATTTTTATTTTTCATTCATCATACACAAAAATAAAAAAAATCTTAAGTTCTTAACATACCGCCATTTACGTTAATTGTTTGACCTGTTATGTAGCTAGAATTATTTGAGGCTAAAAATGATACAACCTCAGCTATCTCATTTGGATCACCAAAACGACTAATAGGTATATTTTTAAGAATAAGTTTTTTAGAAATAGAATTGATGTTAGAGGTCATATCAGTTTTTATTATTCCAGGGGAGATTGAATTAGCTGTGATACCTGAATTACCGTATAGTCTTGCAAGAGACATTGTCAAACCTATCAAACCGGCTTTTGCTGAAGCGTAATGAACTTGATCGACTCCGCCCCACTGACCTCCAATGGAAGTTATATTGATAATTCTTCCCCATTTATTTTTAATCATACCAGGTAATGCCTCTTGTGAGCAAATAAATGCCCCTTGGATATTGATATTAAACATTCTTATCCAATCCTCATCGGTAATATCTAGAAATTTTTTTGGTTGTGAAACTCCAGCATTATTAACTAAGACGTCAATCCTACCGACTTGATTAAATATTTTTTTAACTAGTTTTCTTTTTGAAATATCACAATAAACTGCCATTGCCTCAACATCAAAATTTTTTATGCTATCAACAAGTTCTTTTGCTTTTAATTTATTTGTCTTATAGCCAATAATTATATTAAAACCATCTCTTGCTAATATTTTAGCGATCGCTCTACCAATGCCTTTTGATCCTCCAGAAATAAAAGCAACTTTCTTAGACAAAATATTTTTATAAAACCTTATTTGGTATCATTCTAATTGAATGGTCGATTGGCACCACTAAAACATCTATATTACTATTATTAAAAAAAAGTTTCATATCGTCATTAAGATTATTTTTAGAATGTAGTAATTCAAGATCACATGAAAGTAAAACTTTTTCTAGAGATATATTAGGAATACCAGATTTTTCTGTAACTGCTTGTCTTCTTCCAGATAGCATTTTTTCTAAATGGTCAACAATTGTGCGGTATCCTTGATTATCCCATAAAATAATTTTAACTTTACCTTTCATTAATTTTAAATTTGGCAAAGAAGAAAAAGCTGTTCTCAATCCACCATCTCCAATAATACATATTGATTTTCTATTTCTATAATCTAATGCTGCTCCAAGAGAAGCAGGTAAAGAATAACCCATTGGGGAATTCGCCCATGAAGAGAATAAACGCTCTCCATTAACTCTTTTTAACCCTAAAGCAAGCGCAACTGCATTTTGACCAACATCAACAAAAATATTACTATTTTTAGGTAAGTTATTATTGAGTGAGTCAATTAAAAGATTTACTGAATAACTATTTTTCTCATTTAAAGAATAATCTGATTTGCTTGGGATACTCAAAAACATATTTTTTGGCAAAACGCTGGATTTGTTATTTCCCTTTTTAACTTTTACAGCTTTTTTATTGATTTTTTTATCGACAAATTTAAGGAAATCATAAGCTAGTCCGTAATAAATTTTTTCAATAAAACCAAATTTATGGTTAATAAATTCTTTAGGATCAACTGTTAGGACGTACTTTTTTATTGTCAAAAATTTTTTCATATTTTTTTTTGACAACAAAGGGATTGCTCTTTGAGGCACACGAGCGCCAAGAATAAATAAATCTGAAGCCTCAATTAATGTTTTATTTGCTTTTGAATGACCAAAAGGTCCTATCATGCCCTCATAAAAAAAATTACCATGATTTATGGCATTAATGCCCGCATAAGTGGAAATAACTTTTACTTCTAATTTTTTTGAGACTTTATTAAATAGATCATTTTGCAACCATTGAAGGCCTCCACCTATTAGAATAACTGGTTTTTTTGAGGATGTAATATTTTTAAGAAGTTCTTGATATCCAAATTTAAATGATGAGTTATTAACCGCCAAAGAACCCTTTCTTAAAATATCATTAAATTCAAAATTAGATTTATCGATATTAAAATCATCCATAATCATACTTTGAGCATCCATTGTAATGTCCAAAACAGCAGGGCCTGGTCTACCAGTTAACATAAATTTAAAAGCATCCTTTAAAGCAGGAATTATTTGGGTGCAATGTTCAACAGATTTTGAAAATTTACTAAGATGACTGGTGGATTTAATAACATCAGTTTCTTGGAACCCATTTTGTAAATTAAGCTCAAAGTTTGTTTTTTCAAATGATCTAACTTGCCCAGTTATAAATAATACTGGTATTGAGTCAAACCATGAACCAGCAATGCCTGTAATTGCATTTGTTACACCTGGCCCCGATGTAACTAAAACTACAGCCGGTTTTGATGTAGCTCTTACATAACCTTCGGCTGCATAAGAAGCATCTAATTCATGATCGTAGGGGATAATTTTAATCCCTATTTTGCTTACAGAGTCAATTACGGCGCTTATTGCGCCTCCAGTAAATACGAATGCAACTCTTACACCAAAACTGTATAATTGCTCAGCAATATAGTCGGCGCCTGTTTTCATAGAAAGTTGATTTCAGTCATATTTTTTAATGTTTAAAGTAATATAAATTAAGATTAATTAAAGAAATTTTTTATAACTACTGAGAGAGTAATTTATATATTTATAGCTGTGAGACTTCTTGATACAAATAATTTTGTTTCTAAATTTTTGGGGTACGAATTTTAAAATTTTGTTTTCATAACCAACTGAACTTATAAATATTTTATCATATTCTTTTAAATTTATTTTATTAAAATTTTTAATAACTTTATTATTAATTTTTTTTCCTATTTCTTCTGGTAAAACTGATGCATAATGAAATTTTTTATTTTTGAGAATATTATTTGTTACATATTCGGAGATTGTACCACACCCATAAACCAATAAGCTTTGAGAAGAATTTATCTTAGAGATAAATTCCTTAGAAAATCTGCTATACATACTTTTTGAGACTGAAATATCATTAAAAAAAATTGATGATACTTTATTCCACATTTTTTTTTCAATAAGCCAACTATCAGAACTAAGTATTGGGTTTTTATCAATTTTTGTTGAAGATCCATAATGAATGAGGTGAGATGAAAGCACAATTGTTTCAAATCCCTTTTTTTTAGCTAAATTGGAAAAAATCATTTCACCCCATCTATTTTGCCCTTCTAATGGAAAAAACTTTACGTGGTTAAGAACTTTTTTACTAATCCACATAGCACATCCGCAAACAGCAGCACATATTCTGGATTTTGGTAGTTTTTTTTGACTTAGTCGTTCTCCTCTAAATAGACCGCGTGATGACAATTTGTCATCAAGCTTAATTAAATCATAACCAAAATCTTGAATTGTTTTTCCATCTTTATTGAGCATTGAAAAACCAATAATTACTCCGTCTCTGATATTTTGATCAAGTGATTTGTACCAATCTTTCAAAAAAATTAAGTCATCAACAAAAATAAATAAATCTTTTGAAATATCTCTTTTTTTTAAAATAAAATTTAGTGTATTTTCTCTAGTTTTTTTTTCTTTAATAATAACAATATCAGAGATTTTAATTTCTTTGGTGGTTAAAGAAAAACTTTCAAGTGTTTTTTTTTTAAACTTACCGCCATGAGACTCAATCATAAAAAATTGTGTGTTTTTGAGATTCATGAATAGATTACTTATATCATCAAAAAATTGTCAAAATTTAAAGGTTAATTATAATATAAAAATACAAAATTATAATTATTTGTTTTTGATTTTCTCTCTTATTGACTTTAACGGTCTTAATCCATCAGTC